>LWDU01001177.1_pt1 | contig 11025 bp, 12 predicted proteins | sample 727161 | NCBI WGS metagenome assembly LWDU01 (sample SAMN04566230, study PRJNA314399) | hydrothermal vent metagenome | isolation source: deep sea hydrothermal plume seawater | place: Mexico: Gulf of California, Guaymas Basin | collected 2004-07-11 | reverse complement strand
TGTAAGGCCGCTTTGGAATCGAATTTTTCCAAAGTCAGGGCCGGAAAGTGATCCCAGTCACCTTCCATCAACTCTATTTCACCGCTGCCGAGTATTTCTAATCCAGCGGCTTCTGCCAGAGGCACGGCCTGTTGCCGGTATGGCTCGAGCGCTGCTTCGTTTCTAACCTCGGCACTGACAACCAGATAAACGGGCTTTCTGCCTTTTATTATGAAAATGTGAATGACGATGCCAAGTACAATTCCGACGCCAAGCGCTATTACGATAGGTAGGTATGCCATGTAACACTCCTTTGCCAGCTGTTCAGGGACCATAGCTTATTAATGCGCCATACGGTAAGCCCTGAATCGATCTGTGGCCACTAGGCTTGTCGGGGCTACCCCCGACAGTCTCGGCTGGCAGTCACACCGCTTAAACTCGATGAGGCCAGGGCCGGGCGCCAGGATAAATGAACTACGTGATCAGGGACACCGTAAGAATGGTCCCAATGAATCAGTTAACATCTACTTTGTGATTAATGCTAAAAAGAACAAGCAATTAAAACGCTCAATACCACTCAGAAAATAGTACTCATCGGCCTTGCATGCCTAACCCTTTTAGGCTCGCTGCTTCAATACTTACCAAAACCAACACGAGAACTTCCCTCGAGCTACGAAGGCAAGGTGATTAAAGTCGCCGACGGTGACACGATCACAATAAGAACTTCGAAGAACGAGAAGATCAAAGTTCGCTTAACAGGCATAGACGCTCCAGAGTCAGGCCAACTGTTTGGTAAAGCCTCGAAGGAAAAACTCGCGTCTTTTATCGCAAATAAAGACGTGAGGATAGAAACCAATAAGAGTGACCGCAATGGAAGAGTGCTTGGGAAGGTGTGGGTGCAGCCTTCTGACTGCGCTACCTGCGGCAAGACGTTAAACGTGAATCACGCTCAGTTACTTGCAGGCATGGCGTGGTGGTACAGGCAGTATGCTAAGGAACAGCCCGTCGAAGATCGCGGCAGATATGAGTCTGCAGAGGATGAGTCCAGAAAGCGCAAGCGCGGTCTCTGGTCTGACCATAGCCCTGTGGCGCCATGGGACTGGCGGCGAGGGGTTAGAGGAGAGATAGATGAGCAGTGCGGATCAAAGAAATACTGTCGAGACATGACTAACTGTGTCGAAGCTAAATTGTATCTGAATCAATGTGGCTTGCGAGGCTTGGACGGTGACTCAGATGGGATTCCTTGCGAGTCATTGTGCCGTGATTAAGGCGGCGAGACGCCTACTACCGACCAGAAGCTACCGTTTCGTGATAAGACTATCTGTCTTACCGGTCAACCCCTTAGGTCACGTTCCGTTACATTAGTGCACATTGGCATCAACCGCCGTTTACAAGACCCCCTTACAATCTCTTCCCATAAACCAAATATGCAAACGGGTGAACAACATGTACAAGACTATCCTGGCTTTCTTACTCATCGCCCTTACCACGGGTTGTTCTACTTATAACGGCACACAGTCTACTGCTGAAATGGAATTCTGCTGGGAAAGAGGCATGAACTTTCAATGGATTGAAGAGTTTGACGCGGGTTGCGTTGATCCAATGGCCCAGTCTACAGCAACGCGAATTTCTAAAATAAAGTGGTTAGAAAAGAACCTGGGCACATTGGCCGGACAAGTTTCACCTGAAAGCACAAGAAACATATAAGGCTCGGGCAAGGCTGGAAGCGCTGTTTTCAAAGAGCAGCCTTAGCCCCGCACTAGCCCCGCACTAGCCCCGCACTAGACCCGCGCTAGACCCCTGTGAATGATCCAATAAACCTGACCCCAACTTCTATGAAGAAGATGCATATTTACCGCCCCTGTACGACAGCCAAGCCTGCTTCGATCCTGTTTACCTAAATGCCGGCCCTTCGAGGAACCGTAAGACTCGCCTGGCGATGGTGTGGGCAATGACATCCAGGTCTTGACTTGTGCCAGGCCTGGTCGAAAACAAATACCGGAGCCAAAGGGTACGCTGAGTACCCATTGCCGTACCGGTTGGACCTGCGATGTGTTTGCTACTTCAGGTGCTAGTTCAGGTGTTGCTTAAGAAGCTAATTGAGATGTCACCTCACAAATCCAGCGGCAGATTGTCGCACCGGAGGTTTCAGGCAGATAGAATTCTCCTTTGCCGATCCAGCACACGCAGTCGTGACTCGAGTTCTTCTCTTTCCATATAGCAACCACGCAACCAACGATGACCGGCGTCAGGTGCCGGCGGTTATCAACACCGATCAGATCGCCGGGCTTCAGCGGGAATCTAAGCTGGTAGTCCTCATGGTCGGCATAGTGATGAAATAGTCGAAGCGCCGAATATAAGCTATCCAGAGTCGCCAGATCGCCGGTCATCGGCGCGCGAAGCCAATAGGTGAACCGGACTGTAGTGATGTCGCCGTGGTGATCGGTTTCTAAAATAGGGACTTCGTAGCGGTATTCAGAATCCCTGTCGGTATTGACGAAAGGTATGGGTTGCTCTGTCAGAAAAGCGTATTCGTCAGGATGATCGGTACGAATCTTTTCTGCGACAGCAAGTCCGTCTGTAAGAATGGTTTCTCCGCCGGAGACTGAATTTTCCATACAGAAAAAGAACTGCAGACCGGGCTGATATTCGCGGGTCGCAAGGTCGGTGTGTGCCCTCAGAGGCTGGGAGGTATAGGCATTCGAATTTGCTTCGGCCTTTAGTTCGACATCGAAAATCCGGCCGAAGTTAGAAGTCCTGATGGGACCGATTCGATCGACCACTTTTTCGAGTGCTTCTTGTGCAATTGGCAGATCTGTGATCACTGCAACGCCGCTGGAATGTAAAGCGCCCAGCCACTCGCTGAATTCTTTATCGGTGTCGATCAGTGCGCCACTAAATGTTGGTGGGAAGGCCTGGCTGGTGGCGGTTCCGGTGGCAGTCCAGGGTGTTCGTTTTGGCAACTCGAAATTTGGTTTTGGGTTCAAGGGGCAGTGGGCTCGAAGCCATCCCGGGTGGTACCGGCTGTCCAGGTTTTCAGGTTGCCAGTTGACGATGACTGAGCCGTCAGCGCCAATCTCCGTGCTCGAGATGTTCAGTTCATCCGGTCGTTAAAAGTACCGGCATCCGGGCTGTATTCTCTCAACCAGACAAAGGGGTAATGGCTGATTTTACCGTCATCCCAGGTAATGATGAGCCGCTGATCTGCAACGATGAGTTTCTCTGGCAGATGATCAATCGCGTAAATATCAAAATCCGGGACGTCAGGCAGCATGGTCAAATTCTTGCATCGTCTACCACCGTCACCCGGTGCATCCTGCGGTAATGGGGCAGGTAATCGGCTACCGCATAGTGTTGCGTCACCCTATTGTCCCACAGCACCATGGAGCCGGCTCGCCAGCGATATCGAACCTGGAATTCGGGCTGGTTGATGTGGTCGTAGAGATAGCTGAGCGTTCTGTCACTTTCTGCTTTGATCATGCCGACGATGTGCTGGGTGAACGATCTGTTGACGTAGAGAAAACGTTTGCCCGTCACTGGATGCACGGGCGTTATCGGGTGAACCGCTGAACCCAGTTCCCGCATTGCCTCGTTGACGGCATTGGTGTCCATGGTCTCTCCGAGATAATCATTTCTGAAGGTGCCCATGTCGTGGATCGCTGACAACTCATGCAGCATGGATTTCATTGCTTGCGGCAGGGCGTCATATGCCGCGTACATATTGACCCAGAGTGTGTCACCGCCAGTGATCGGAACTTCCTTGGCATAAAGAATGGACATAAAAGGTGGATTGGATCGAAAGGTCAGGTCCGTATGCCAATCGTTTGTGTCCGGTGGCCTGTCGCCATCATTCTCAAGTTCGACAATTTCAGGATGCTCCGCCAGCTTCTGATAGAGCGGATGCGGGAGGTCGAGAGAACCGAATTGTTTTGCCAGCGTCACCTGTTGTTGTGGCGAGATGGCTTGATTCTCAAGGAATACAACCAGATGATCGATGAGGGTGGTGTACAACTGCTGGGTGAGTTTCTCCAGTTCTTCTGCCGGGGCGCTGAAGGCTTTGGCAAGATCAACATCGATTGTCGCGCCAATGATAGGAGTACTCAGGTCTATTTGCTGATCCAGCATAGTGGGGATTAGTGCCCGGTTTAATAATGTTGTCATGGTCAGTATAGCCTCAGACCTGAATGCGCCATTATGACCCGACATTGTCTGCCGAAGAAAGCATCCTGGTTCAACCTAGCGGGGGGCAATGGCATCAAGCTCAGAGGCCATCAGCACGCCCGTCAGTTCTGTCATCGTTGCGGCCTGAGATCGAAACAGTTCGCCGTTCCATCGATCAATGTCGGCATCAACGGCCCAGTAGTAACCCAGAAATCCACCGAGGCCATAGCCGGGGACATCAAGACAGTGCCAGACCTGACAGCGTTGTGATTCAGGGTCTCCAGATTGCCCGAACGCGCCAACGCCCCACCAGACCTGCTGCAGGCCACCATTTTTACCCGGGCGTCCCGGCACGGACACCTGGGCGCGGGACCAGCCGTGTTTCTTGACCGCGCCGATGGCCGCCTCAATCGCAGCCGTTGCGATCTGTTTGGGGGTTATCGGTAGATCGGGATGTCTGCTCGCGTTATCCGCCGCGCCAGTCACTGCGCAAGAGATAATTACTTTGCGATTCATCGTCTACTCCAGGGTCATGTTCCAGGGTCATGTTCCAGGGTCATGTTAGAGGTGCAATATAGCAAGCTGATTAGGACGCTGCCATGGTAGGGTCATGGCTTTATCGGTGATGGAGACTTTCATGAAAATCATCTTGTTGCTCATCGGATTACTGATGTCGGTCGCTGCTCTGGCAAAATCTGATCTCCCCGTCAACGTGCTGCCGGAAATGTTCGATTCGCTGGGTCCCACAGTTCAGGAACTGGTGTTGGCCGATGGCAGAAGAGTGCACTACATCGACGATGGCGAACCAGATTGGTTGCCGGTGGTGTTTACAGGTGGCCTCGGCACTTCGGTCCGTGTCATTCGATTGCTCGATTTTTTGAGATCGATGCGGGAAACGCTGCAGATTCGGGTGATTACGGTTGAACGAAATGGCTTCGGCCAGACCGAATACGATCCTGAGCTGGACATGGCAGATTTTTCCGAAGAGGTTGAAGCAGTACTGAGTCATGTCGGCGTTGATAAGTTCGCGGTGTTTGGTATTTCCGGCGGCGGTCCATACACGGCAAAGATCGCCTCACGTAATACCAACCGACTCTTGTCAGTCCACATGGCAGCGACATCGCCGTCGCTCGGCCAACCATCGAGATGTGGTCAGGATTCACCGGCCAGTGGATATCGTGATATGTTGCGCCAGCCGATGCAGTTTTTCGGCTTTGCGCCAGACAGCCCCATGCACCAGGTACAAGGCTTTCAGGACACTGCGTTTGATGAAGCCGCAAGAGCTCACAATTTGCGTGGGCAGATGGCAGATGCAACGCCACTGGATCACGAAATCTCCATCGATACGTCAAACGTTAAAGTCCCGGTCTTTGTTTATCGCGGTCTCGCCGATGCGGTGCTGGGTGAAGAGGACTTGCAGGTCTGGCGTAATACTTTTGCAGCAGCCGATGTGACAATGCGGGAATATGCTGGAGAAGGACATGACGTTCAGTATCGTCACCTGGACCAGATCCTGCTGGATATTGCGGGCTATGGCGATGATGTTCTAGTGTGCGTAAACAACAAAAATAAGTTGATCACAGCAGAGAAAGTTCAAGCCACTGACAATGTTCGCCTGGGATTATGCGCCTGGGCGAAATAGGCTGCGTCGAACAGTGATATAGTCAAACAACGTGTGAAATCAATTCTGGGGAGAGATATGTCGGTCATCGTTCTCGATGGTGGAATGGGCGTCGAGATAGCAAAACGCTATCAGGGGGCGCAGCAAGGTCTGTGGTCTGCCACCGTGCTGATTGAAAAGCCTGAACTGGTTGTCGAAATTCATCGGGATTACATCGATGCCGGCGCCCGGATGATTATCACCAATACCTACTCGACGATCCCTAGTTACCTCGGCAAAGAGGGACGGGAGGATGATTACGTTGCGCTGACAGTACTGGGCGGCGAACTTGCCAGAAGAGCAGTAGATGAAAGCGGTCAAGCCGTACAGATTGCCGGTTCGCTGCCGCCGCTTTCGGAAAGCTATCGTCCTGACCTGGTGCCACCTGCTGATGAGGCGATGCCGGTTTATCTGAATCTGGTTGAAGCGCTGGCACCCAATGTGGACGTGTTCATTTGTGAAACCATGTCATCGGCAACCGAGGCGCTCAATGCTGCGACTCAGGCGGTGGCCTTTGGCGGAGGTAAACCGGTCTACGTGTCCTGGACGCTCAACGAGACGCCCGGCAGTGGTTTGCGCAGCGGCGAGTCCATTACCGCGGCCTACAACAAGATTGCGCATCTCGATCTGGCCGGATTCTTCTTTAACTGCACCCTGCCTGAAGCGATTGAATTCGGGCTGCAGGAACTCAAAGCCCTGACGGATAAACCACTTGGCTGTTACGCTAACCGAATCGCTCAGGTACCGGAAGGCTGGACGCTGGACAATGACCTCAAGACTGAGCGCCGCACTGATTTGACGACTGACCATTTTGTTGATGCCTGCATTCGTTTCATCGATCAGGGTGCCAGTATTATCGGTGGTTGTTGTGGCATCGGCCCTGAGGACATCAGCGCTTTTTCAGCTGCGCTCGATAACAAAAGCCATTAGAAACCTCTTCCATCACTGTAATTAAGGAAATTATTTGCTCGCTCTCATAGGCAGGCGCTTCGTTTATGCTCTCATCACCCTCTGGGTGGTTTCTGTTGTCGTTTTTAGCGCAGTCGAAATGTTGCCTGGAGACGCCTGCCAGGCGTTTTTGGGTCAGATGGCACAGGGCAAGCGACTTGAAAACTGTCGGGCCGAACACAATCTCAGCGCACCGGCCTATGTCAGGTACAAAGACTGGGCTGTCGGCCTGGCGCAGGGCGATCTAGGCAAGAGCATCAAGCGAAGCAAGCCGCTTGAGGAGGTCATCGGCCCCCGATTTCGCAACACGATAATTCTTGGGCTGACCGCAGCGCTGATTGGCATTCCCCTGGCAATTGTTCTCGGTGCGATAGCGGCGCTTTACCGCGACAGGAAAGCTGATCTGTGGATTTCTTCGGTAGCCATTTTCTGCATGACAGTCCCTGAATTCATTACCGGGACGCTCCTCATATCTCTTTTTAGTGTCTGGCTCGGATGGTTTCCTGGCATTGTCATCATGCGGGCCGATGCGCCGCTATTGGAAGTACTCTCAAAAATCATTCTGCCGGTCATGACGCTGACGCTTGTAATGGTGGCACACATCATGCGGATGGTTCGCACCAGCATGATTGATGTGCTCGCTTCAGATTTTGTCCTGATGGGGCAACTGAAAGGCTTGCCGCGATTGCGCCTGGTCGTGATGCACGCGCTACCCAATGCGCTGTTACCGGCGATCAATCTGATCGCGCTCAATATCGCGTGGCTGATTGGCGGTGTGCTGGTGGTTGAGGTGGTGTTCAACTATCCAGGGATCGGCAGATTGTCGGTTAATGCGATTTCGGATCGGGACTTTCCTCTGGTGCAGGCCATTGCCTTGCTCATGGCGTCGATTTATGTCGCGCTGAATCTTATCGCTGATCTATTGTCCTTGCTGCTCAACCCCAAGCTGCGCACTCAGAGCCTGCAGTCATGAACATCCTTCGAGAGATTCTGGAGGGTGTACTGGCGTCAAGGTCAGGCAGAATTGGCTTCTCGATTGTGATCTTCCATCTGGTGATGGCGGTGGCGTCCCCCTGGATCGTCCCTTATGAATTTAATGCGCAGTCAGAGGTCGTCGACCACATTGGGCCGTCGCTGCAACACTGGGCCGGTCTCGATACGCTTGGCAGGGACGTGCTCACCCGCACGATGCTCGGTGGCAGGGAAGCGATTCTGGTAACGATTTTCGGCACCTTTCTGGCCGTCACGTGGGGTGGTTTTTTCGGGATTCTTGCTGGCTTCCTGGGCGGTCGGTTCGATGAGTTGATTATGCGATCGGTTGACATATTCCTGGCGATTCCCTGGATGATATTTTTGCTGCTCGTCATCGCGAGCTTCGGCAACGCGGCTCATGTGATGATTTTCACACTCGGATTTTTTTACGGTATTGGCGTCGTGCGCCTTGCTCGTGCTGCGACACTTGAGGTCGTTGTAAAGGACTATGTGCTCGCAGCCAAAGCGCGAGGCGAAGGAACCCTGAGCGTTATTTTCAGAGAGATTTTACCGAACGTGCGCGATGTACTGATGGTGGAAAGCGCGATGCGCTGGTCGTGGATGCTGCTGGCATTCAGCGCCCTGTCGTTTCTCGGCTTTGGTGTGACGCCACCAACGCCGGATTGGGGATTGATGATTGCCAATTCCAGAATTTATCTGCCGCTTGCTCCCTGGCCGGTACTTGTGCCAATGATTGCGCTCAGTTCATTGATCATCGGTATCAATCTGACCGCGGACGCCATGGCGAAATCGATGGGCCTGGATAAAACAACGAGAACGCCGGTATGAGTGAGTCGTTACTCTCGATTGAAAACCTTGCCATTGGCTACCCCGGTTCAGACGGGCGCGAGGTGTCGATAGTCCATGATGTCAATTTGACACTGGCGGCGGGAGATACGCTGGGTCTGGTGGGCGAGAGTGGTTGTGGTAAGAGTACGCTCCTATTGGCCGTTATGGGCTACTACAAAACAGGATTAAGTCGATTGAACGGGTCAGTGACGTTTCAGGGTGAGGACCCTGGAGAGCTTGCCGCCCATCAATTGCAGCTTCTGCGTGGTGGTCGAATGGCGCTTATCCCGCAGAATGCGGGGCAGGCGTTGACACCCACACTTCGAATCGAAGCGCAGATGTTTGAGGCATTGAGCCTGCACGCCAAGATCGCACCGGCGGATTGGAATGCACGCTGCATTGAGTTGTTCGAGCGGGTGAGACTGCCGGCGCCTGAGCAGATCCTGACCCGCTATCCCCACGAGCTCTCGGGTGGCCAGCAGCAGCGTGTTGCGATTGCCATGGCGCTGGCAGGCGAACCTGATCTATTACTGCTGGATGAACCGACCACGGGATTGGACGTCACCACACAGGCGCATGTGCTGGAATTGCTTCAGAAAATATCGGCTGAATCCAATACGGCAATGGTCTACGTCAGTCATGATATTGGCGTAATCAGTACTGTCTGTCGCCAGATAGCGATTATGTATGCCGGTGAGGTGGTTGAAAAAGGCAGCCGAGAAGTCCTTTTGGAATCGCCCGTTCACCCTTACACCCAGGGTCTGCTCGCCAGCATTCCTCATCTCCACCAGCGGACCTTGCCCCAGGCCATTGAGGGCATGTTGCCGCAACCCGGTAAGCGAGATTCGATGGCCGGATGTGTCTATGCAGAACGATGCCCGCTGGTAGAGCAACGCTGCAGGGAGATGACACCGCTGACCCGGCAGTTTCTGGACCGAGAGGTGAAATGTAATCTGGTAGAAGAGGCGGTGTCCCAGGACCTGATCCGTCCTGGTCTGGAAATTGTCACGGTTGAACCCGGTGAAAACACGGTGCTTGAAGTTGAAGGACTGGGAGTCAGCTACGAACGACCGTCGTTGTTCAAAAAACTGAGGGGCGATGAACCAACATTGACCACTCGCGACATCAGTTTTCGAATCAGGCGTGGGCAGATTTTAGGCCTTGTTGGCGAATCCGGTAGTGGTAAGAGCACGATTCTTAAAACTGTCGCTGGACTGCAGCGGCCTTATCAGGGACGCATCACCCTGTTGGGTGAACACGATCTTGCCTTGCCGGTCGAGTCACGTCACCGGGAGTGTCTGCGTAAAGTGCAGCTGGTCTTCCAGAATCCTGATGCGTCGCTCAATCCGAGAAAAACAATCGAAGAAATTTTACGCCGACCGGTAGAACTGTACTTCGATCTTGAGCGTGGTGCGATAGAGGATGAAGTCGATGCGTTACTTGAGCGGGTCAACCTGCCAGTTTCGTATCGCCGGCGCTTTCCCGCTCAGTTGTCTGGTGGCGAAAAACAACGTGTTGCCATCGCACGGGCACTGGCTGCGAAACCTGACCTGATCCTGTGTGATGAGATTACCTCAGCACTTGACGTGTCGGTTCAGGCGTCAATTATCAGATTGTTGCTGGTGTTGCGATCTGAAAGTGATCTGTCACTGCTGTTTGTCTCACATGATCTGGCCGTCGTCGAAACACTTTGTGATGAGGTGATCGTGTTACAGAAAGGGGAGGTACGTGAAGCGGGCGCTGCGGCCGCTGTTTTTAGAAACCCCCAGCATGCGTACACTCGTTCCCTGCTGGATTCAGTACTTTAGGGAAGCTCTCCAATGATCTTCGGATCGAACGCCGGTCTTGAGAAAACCTCCCGCACCATCGGCGCAAAGTGTTCGAGGTTCTGCATGGGATAGTCAGGATCGAACGACGACTGATCCCAGCGCTGACAAAACCTGACACAGCTTTCATAGAAAGGATGATCCTTGTAGGCGTCGTGGCCATGAGGATCCTCACCCCGATATTCTGCGTAATAAACCATCTGAAAGAGCCCGTGCATGTCGACTACCCAGGTGACTTCAGCCCGTACATAGGGCCGGATCAGTGCCGCTGCGAGTTGTGAATGGTTCAACGGTGCAAGGTCATCGCCGATATCATGAATCAGGGCTGCGACGATCCACTCGATGTCCATGCCGTCAGCTTCCGCCCGGGTCGCGGCTTGCAGGGAATGCTGCAAGCGATCGATTTTGTAGCCATCGAGACTGTTGGTCAGCCCCTGCAACGCGCTCAGTATTCTATCGGGCAGACCATCAACGTGGGTCTGTTCGAATTCCTTAAGTAAACGGTAGTCGGCTTCAGTGCCGTCTGCCATAGCCGAGAAACTGACGGTATTCATAACCTAGTCCTTGGTAACCTTGTACCACGGCACAGCAAATTCCATGATCGGGTCAAGATTTTTGACCGCAGCGTTT
>LWDU01043138.1_pt1 | contig 11026 bp, 13 predicted proteins | sample 727161 | NCBI WGS metagenome assembly LWDU01 (sample SAMN04566230, study PRJNA314399) | hydrothermal vent metagenome | isolation source: deep sea hydrothermal plume seawater | place: Mexico: Gulf of California, Guaymas Basin | collected 2004-07-11 | reverse complement strand
TTAACGGGTGAGAGTACATATACAAAAGATGAACGCCAGATTCTAGCCAATCAATACATCCGGCTCTGTGATTTGTTGTCTGCTCAAGGTGTAGACGTCATCTGTGCAACGATATGCCTCTTTCAGGAAATTCGGGACTATGCTCAACAACATATCCGTAATTTTCGTTTGGTTTACCTGCAAGTATTTTTAGACACATTAAGGGAGAGGGATCAAAAGCAGCTATATAGCCGTGCCGAGCGAGGCGAAATTAAGAATGTCATGGGTGCCGATATTTCATTCGATGAACCAAAGTCACCAGATTTAATCATCGAAAATGATGGCACGCAGAACCCTACAGATTTGGCCGGTGCTATAATTGTCAGCTTACTCCCGGAGCAGAGATAATTCCGATGTTCAGCTCAAAAGCAGAAGTACTGGAGCATCTGAGTAAAGTTGGCGGCAACTTTAATATTTCACCCCTAATATTCTTTAACACTCAAAGTTGGGAAACCGACAAAAACGATCAAATTGGGCGCATATTAAATTTTATTGGCGAGGATAAGGACCTTCTTGCCATCCGCTCTAGCGCAATGAACGAAGACAGTATTACAGAATCCCAAGCTGGCGCATATGAAAGTGTCCTCAATGTAGACCCTAACCAACAGGCAATTGCCGCTGCAATCGAAACGGTAATTTCCTCAATGCCAGACAATCTGGAAGATCAAATTATCGTCCAGAAAATGGTTATAGATATAGATAAGAGCGGCGTTATTTTAACCCGCGGCCTAGATGACGGCACGCCCTACTATGTTATCAACTATGATGATCAGAGTGGTCGGACCGATACTGTAACGGGCGGTAGCGTGATTGCTAAATCGGTTTTGATTCATGCCACTGCCGGTGAATGGCGGCTAGAATCGAAGCGTTTACAAAAAATTCTCCGAACCATCCGCGAGCTGGAGAGCATAATCGGTCTACTGCCTTTGGATATCGAATTCGGTTTAGATCGATTAGGGATTGTCCACATCTTTCAGGTTCGGCGCATTACCCAAGAAAGCAGTTGGGATGCCAAGGTGACAAATTATGTCAGTCAAGAATTATCGGATCTTGAAAAATATGTTGAGCTTCAAAACCAACCCCATGCGTATTTAGCCGGCAGCAGCACGATCTTCGCAAACATGACCGACTGGAATCCGGCAGAGATGATTGGCCAAATGCCCCGGCCCCTGGCCACCTCTCTCTACCGGAAATTGATAACCCGATCAGTTTGGCGCGAAGCTCGGTCTATTATGGGATACAAGCCTGTTCAAACAGGTGAATTAATGGTCGTCCTTTCCGGTCATCCGTTTATAGACGTAAGGGCCAGCCTAAACTCTTTCCTGCCACCTGGAATCGAAAACGATCTTTGCCATAAGGTGGTTGATCTCCAACTTACACGATTGCGGAAGAACCCCGACTTTCACGATAAAATAGAGTTTGAAGTGGCCCCTACCACTCTCTCCTTCACAACTCGGGATGAATTGAAAAGTTGGTATGGCGACGATCTATCGAATAAAGAAAGGCAAATCCTAATCGACTCTTTGCGGGCCTTAACCAATAAGTTGCTCGATCCCTCGCCAACAGGGTCTCTCGCCTGGGCTGAGGGAAAGATTCGAGATCTCAACGACAGCCAGATGGCGCGGATAAATGAACATCCCACCAGCACTCACAATCTTTTGGAACAAGCTGATTTTCTTCTTGATGAGGCTACCCGAGATGGAACTCTTCCCTTTGCTATTCTCGCCCGTCATGGTTTCGTCGCTGAATCTCTGCTTGGTTCAGCCGTTAAGTGCAAGGCTCTAACTTTCTCGCGCGTGCACGAATTCAAACAATCTGTGAAAACCGTCGCCGGGGAATTGGCCGATGACTTCCATTCATTGTGGCAAGAACCTCAAAACAAGCAGAAAGTCTTGCGAAGATACGGTCATCTACGCCCCAGTGCATATGACATACTTTCACCACGCTATGACCAACGCGAGAACCTATTTAACTTTTCGAGCGAACCCCCTGTATCTCAAACACCTGACTTCAATCCAACGGCTACAGAACCTGCGGAATTGGAATCACTAATAGACCGTGAAGGATTAGTTGGAGTTAGCGCTGTTTCCTTCTTTGATTATATTGCCCGTGCTATCATCGGGCGCGAATTTGGTAAATTTGTTTTTACGAGGAACCTATCTCAGGCACTTGAGGGCATCGTCGAATGGGGCAAACAAGAGGGGCTAGACAGAAATACTTTATCCTTCTTGCCTATCGAGACCTATAATGACGTGATCCATTTTAACGCGAGTAGTAGAGACCTAAAGCGCCTCAAAGAACAAGCTCGCTTGGCTAACGAAAATTGGATCAAATCTCGATGGTTACGCCTGAGTTATATAATTCGAGATCCGAATGATCTAATTATTGTGCCATCCCAGCGTACCGAAGCAAATTTTGTCGGTGATCAACGCCTCGAAGCCAGCGTAATACCATTAAGCGTTCAAAGCGACGCGAGCGAAGAACTCGAAGGAAAAATTGTCTGCATCGAGAATGCTGACCCTGGATTCGATTGGGTTTTCACGCAGGGGATCACGGGGTTAATTACCCGCTACGGTGGGGCCAATTCCCATATGGCTATCCGCTGCGCAGAATTTGGTTTACCAGCAGCCATCGGCTGTGGCGAATTGATGTACAACCGCGTCGTCAATGCCGAAATTATAGAATTAAGCTGCTTTGAACGAAAGATAAGGGTTATCCGTTGAACGCGTCAATATATAACAAAAAACGGGTCTCACGCATCGGCATTACGATGCGTATTACTACGGCCGAGAATTATGATGAGCCCCGGGATACGCTTGCCCAGGATTGGGGGCACTTTATGGCTGCTGCATTGCCCACTGTATCTTGGATGGCCATTCCAAATCTTGGTGAAAAATCCATCGAATATGTCAAGAATTGGGAAATAAATGGCTTAATTTTTTCAGGTGGCGATGATCTGGGCAAAACACCTGCTCGAGATAAAACGGAACAGGCTTTGCTGGGGTGGGCAATCGAGAATAGTATTCCTGCATTTGGGGTATGCCGAGGGCTGCAACTCTTCGCTTCTCAATTCGGTGGATCGTTATCTTTATGTAAGGACATGTCCCATGTAGCGGTCGAACATGATGTTAAATTAGCCTCAGCCCCCATCCTAGGACCTTATTCAGCAACGACAAGACGTGTAAACTCCTATCATAATCAGGTTGTATCGGATACGGGCTTTCAGGAAGGCGTTGTTCTCCTCGCGCAATCTAGCGATGGAAATATCGAGGCATTGCAAGCATGTAATGGCCAACTTCTTGCGGTCATGTGGCACCCTGAGCGCAGATCCGATGGCCCTGATGACCTCGATCTACATTTATTACAATCTCACTTTTTGGGGCAGCACACATGAGCCCGGCAGCTATAATCTTGGCGGCAGGACGAGGCTCTCGCATGGGGCAATTAACTGAGGACCTCCCAAAATGCCTAACTAATTTATCAGGCCAATCACTTCTTTCTTGGCAGATTGGTGCTCTCAAAGCAGCCGGCATTATCGATGTTTCGGCTATTGGCGGTTATGCCAGAGACATCTTGGCGAATCACATATCTTTAACTGCAGTGAATGAGCAATGGTCGGGAACAAATATGGTTCAAACCTTAGCCCATGCGGATCATATACTTTCAAAACAAGAAACTGTGGTTTCCTACTCAGACATTGTTTATCACCCCAATATTGTAACCGCCCTAATGGAATGTGATGCTGACATAGCCTTGACCTATGATACTTTATGGTTCGATCTTTGGAGCTTGCGTTTTCAAAATCCATTAGACGATGCAGAGAGTTTTAAAGAAATCGATGGTTGGGTCAAAGAAATTGGTAATAAGACTCACTCATTGGATAACGTGCAGGGACAATATATGGGCTTGCTGAAATTCACATCTAATGGCTGGATGAGGATTAAATTGGAGTTAAAAAAACTTGGTAACACGGCGGTAAACCAATTAGATATGACGGGACTCATCCGACATTGCCTGACTCAAAAAATAGCCATCAGAGCGGTACCTGTTAAGGGGCGCTGGTGTGAAGTTGATTCGGAGAAAGACCTCAACATTTATGAAAAACAATTAGAATTAGCGGCGCAGGGAAGCGATTTTTGGTGCCACGATTGGAGATGGGAAAATTAAATACTTCCAAAAACTATTATGATTTCAATATTTGACGATCAACCCAGTTCTTGCGGTTTAGAGAACAGCAATATGTTTGCTTTATTCACCGGATCTCTATTAATAATACGAAGAGGCTTAGTTAGCGTGAAAATAAACAATCTAAAAAATACAATTGATCTAGTCAGAAGATATAAAATTTAATTTTGGAGAACATATTCGCGCGATTGCTGGAGACAGTTAAGGCAACCAAATTCATCGTATTAATTGTTATAGTTCGTTAACGGGTGCTGCAAAGTTTTACATTCTGTGGTTTTATGGGTACCCAAAAAAGGTTGGATCAATTCCGACCATCTCCCTGTAGACTTTACCACAACGAATACACTTTACTTTTTGTTTTTTTATTTCTTCAATATTTTTATATTTTTCTTTGTCTCTGTCTTGAGCGTTTGCTTTGACAGGCTCTCCGTTATGTATTCCAATCTTACACATGAAGCTTTCTGTACTCATGTCATCCTCCAACGCATGAAAAACTGTCAGTTTAAGTTTTGTTGTAATAGTGTCATAAGATTGTGAAATATCAAAATAGTTTTCAAAATTTATGTAAATTAAATGCAGCAACAATGGTAATTGGTACTGTGATTATCTTGGGTAAATTAATCCCTAAACCTGAGAATATTGAACTATTATGAAAAGTTATCATACAAAGCTTGGGATAAATTATTACGCTTAAATTTTTTATGCTTTACGCGGTATAGCCTTTGAAAAAATTAACATAAGAAGCATTCATTTTATCAAAAACTGCTTTTATAGGAACTGTTACGTCACCTAAAATTATTATTGGGTCTAATTCTACACAATCAAAGAAATTTGGTAAATCTTCGCTTACATTCCGTATATGATTTAGACAACTCTCACAGTTTGCATAGCGCTCAAAAACATATAATTTTTTTTCATCTTCACTAAACCAGAATTCATAGTTCAAGCACCCAATTTCGGTTTGTGTTTTTCTAAGGACTTCACTCAGGAACGCCTTTAAATGGTCTATTTTTTTGTCTTTAACATTTGCACTTAAAGTCCAATATATATTTTTTGTCATAATTACCCGCTATTTGAATTATAATATTTAACAGTTATCTGTAATGATCTGAAGATTTTCTTGTGCTTCTTGGTTAGTGCAAAATGAACCTAGTCGTTATCGTGTTGCCAGGGAAAATATATCCAGTGTCTCTTAGTTAACCACAGCACCCCAATGTAAAAAGCTAATGCTAAAATACTATAACGAAAAACATCTTCAGTTGCTGTATCTATCGACCCTTTCTCCACCAACGTTAGTACAACAGAAAAAATCGAAAGTATTACTACACCATATAAAACCCAGTGAATTATCTTCAATAATGTATTTAACATGATGTTCCTAATAACTGAAGTTGCACTGTAGATAGGTATACTGATCAATGGATTAATTTACGTGAGCAATTCTGAAAAAATTTGATTTGCATAGTGCAATTTTATATATGATCTCTATTTGATATTTCTTCTGTTATTACTAATTAGATTCTAATTCATTGTTACCTTGCCAAAGCAATTCGTATCCAAGTTCTTTTGTTTCAGTGCAAAAATCTGCGAGAACACTAAATTTTTCTTTAAAAGCTTGGTCTGAATGACTTTTTTCGTGTTGTTCAAAACTTTTCCAATACGTCACAACTGCACAATGCTCATCTTCTGCTCCAACTTCTCCAATTGACCCTTCGTCACTAATAAATCCTGAATATTTAAACACTTGACCGGCAATAAATCCGCCATTCTCGTCACCATAGTTATTTTTAACAATATTACACATTTCACCCATAGCCATTTCAACATCATCAAAATCAACACCAGATTTGAGTTTAACGATGTTAAATAGCATTACTGTTTCATAGGGAATTTGAATTGTCTTAAACATAAGTTTCCTTTTTAAATAACCTTTTGAGCCTGTAGCGCTTTTATCTCATTTTCATCCATACCGATTTCACTCAATATTTCTTTTGTATGTTGTCCTAACTGAGGTGGAGGAGAGTCAATCCTGGGGCCATCATGATTATATTTAAAAGCAGCAATTGGAACCGAAAGCGTTTGGTCAGTACCTAAGAAATTTGGAAATTCATGCAGAATGCCTCGGTTCTTAAGATGTGGATCGTTCAGGGCATCTTCTAAAGGGCGTACTTTCGTCGCTGGTATATGATTATCCTGGAAATAGTTTTCCCAATACTCTGAAGATTCGGATTTAAGGATTTCACTTAATAAGTTTGACTGGTATTCAGAATTTTGCAATCTGGAAACGGCATCTGTCTCAGTCGCGATTTCTGGTTCGTTAATTAATAAAAATAAACGCTTATGCTGTTTGCGGTTCATCGCTCCAAGCATTAATAGTCCATCTTCTGTTTCATAACAGCGTCCTCCTGAAAAGGGGTGGTCATTACCGCTAGGTTTTGGCGGAATACCACTCCACAAATAATTTGTAACGTCGGCAGCCATAAGCATCATTGAAACATCAAACATTGACTGATCTATATATTGGCCAGTTTTAGTTTTTTCTCGTTGAAATAAAGCACTAGCAATTGCGAAAGCAGCTATGGACCCTCTTGCCCAAATGCTGTCATAGAACAATAAATAAGATTTTGATTATATTTTTTTAGTTCATCATAGCCTAATCCAATTTTAGTTAGCGCCCCGCTCGAAAATTTTCTATAAAAATATCTGAAGATTTGATCAATTTGTGAAGAATGTTACGACCCATTTTACTTTTTAAATTTAGTGTCATGGAGCGTTTATTTGAGGCTTGTGTCAAATAATAAGTACCCATGCCGGAAGAGTTTAGTTCATTGTCGGGACCTTGTTCACGAACTTGGTCCATATTTGCCGGATCATCTATCTTTATGACTTCAGCCCCTAAAACTGCCATTTGATATGCTGCAAAAGGACCGGCTAGAACATGTGTTGCATCTATAATTTTAATTCCTTCGAATGGACGCATTTTTGTACCTACTATTAATTCAATTAGAGATTGGAACGCTGTTTTTTACAACGTTTTGAACAATACTTTACTTCAACCCATACCTTTTCCCATTTCTTACACCATGTAAATGGGCGTTAATAGATTACGCATACTTTGTTAAGGAGGTTTGATTTTTTCATAATCATAAGATGGAATTAAAACATATAGAAGAAAACGACTAAGATTACCCAGCACTTTTGCTTAACATTCGTTTTAACCAAAATCTTCCCTTTGCAAAGCAAAATGAGTAACGGGTCCCGGTCGAACAGGGTTTGCTATCATGTCGTCACGAGCACGATCCCGCACATCGGATGCTTGAGCCGCCATCAAATTTTTCAAGCTATCAAAAACAACTTCATTTCCAACAATGTAATTGGAACTTGGGAGACCTAACGGATCATCCCAATCCAATGGCACATAGCAAAGAACATTTCTGATTGCTGGCATATTGGCAAGTATTTGAGGGTGGTGGGTCAGATAAAATTCAGCAAATTTTTTTTCATCTGAAATAGGATGAGAATATCGTACCGCATATGATATTTTTGCATACCTTTCTTGAGGAGCTGACCCTCCAAAAAGAGGGTATTCAATTTTTTCGAAGACCTGATGTGTTACTGAATAACCGGCAGGTAAAACGAACCATTTTTTGTCTGAAATCACCTGTAACGTCTTTTCAATTTTTGCTAATGTTTTACAGTCAAACTGCAAGGTGATACATGGAGGATTTTGATCGGTTTGAACTAATTCTTGATCGTGATATGGCGTATATAAGTGCGCACTCAATACACTTTTATTATCAATTATGTTTGGCACGATATTATTACGAAATTCTTCAGTTAACGTAATATAATTCTGATTCTGAGTGTATATTTCAAGAAAGTACGAAGCCATAATTTCAGTTCCCATCTCGTTTAAATTTGTTCATAACTACGCAAACCACCAGTAAAAAAGGCCTCCCCAGAATATTAGGGTGCCAACACCACAAATAATTATATGATAAGCAAGTCTCCCGCGACCTTTTTGCTGAAAATGAGCAACGCCAAAGCTAGTCATATCAACTATAGAGTATAGTTTTAGGAAATATTAAAATGATTCATTTGCCCAGCACGTCTGATACCGTGAATCGTAGTCAACAAGTTTAAAGCTATTATTAATTTAAAACATTACTTTTTTCTGTCAGCACAGCTAGCATTAGGCGCAATCTTGTAATAATTTTTTATTCATGGAATTATCTTTTCATAAAGATAGATATTTTAAACCCGATCCAACTAAAAATAGGCCAACACACAAGTATCCATAACTCTATAGGTAAATGTAAAATGAAGTCATAGGTGAGTTGAATCCAACCAACAGTTGATCGAATGGCGTCCCATTGAAACATCGATGTAGATGCAATGTAGTCATAGATTAATTGAACACCTATCCACTCACTTAAATCCCTCTTTGGGAAAAATGTGATTAATTGTATTATTGGATTGTATCCCTCTCTTAGGAAAACTTCTAATCGTTCAAAAAGGAACCATACGATTAAACATGTAGGACCAAACCCAAATCCTACAATTATTACTCCTCTTAGTGTTTCGTAGAACTTCATGATTACCTCAATTTCTTAGCTAGATCCTGTGCGCTCAAATGCGTATTTCTTTGTAGCATTCTAAGATCTTTATGTTTGTAGAGACCCTTATGTCACCTCGTCACAAGCTAAATTATAGTGTGTGATGCCTATTAACCTTTATTAATAATTTGCCTGACCTCTGGCAAGGTTTCCTTTCCCTTCTCTATCATAAGACTGACAATTTTATTTTCTAACCGATCCTCAATTGCGACTTTATAACTGTTTCTCTTGCGAATTTTATCATACCATTTAAGGATATGGGGTCTTTGATCAAGAAGCCCTAGAAGGTTTAAGTGGTCAAATCGAGTGATATAGGGTGTAAACGCAATGTCAGCTAAGGAATAACTATTTCCAGCCAGCCACTCATTTTTATTTAGAGTTATCTCCATATCAGTAAATAATTTCTCAAACCTAAAGATCGCAATGGAAAAATATTTAGAATTAATGCCATTCATGGCCAGGTCCCATAACCTCTCTCGCCTGGCAGGATCGGGAATTGCATCATAATGCATTTTGATTTCTTCTTTAGATTTACCTTCGAAATGGGCATAACGAAAGGCTATAGCATTACTCACTGAAGCAGTGCTGACATGGATACCTTCATCAAGTTGTTTGGTCCAAAGTCTCATCGTTGCTATTAAGTGAGGTGTTTTAGGTTTGAGGGGTGGGGAAGAAAACGCCTCATCCAAATATTCCGTAATAACTGTTGATTCAGTTATTATCTGTCTATTTTCCGTAACGAGAGTTGGAACAACACCATTCGGGTTTAATTTTTTATATTTTTCTGTTCGAGCCTCGCCCTTGAACAAATTTAGGTGATTATCCTTCCACTTTAATTTTTTTTCCGCCAGTGCAATTCTCACTTTTTGAGCACAGACAGACATATCGTTATGGTATAACTCCAACATTATTCATCTCCTCAAATATGTGATAATGCAACCAACCGCCTTTCGCAGAAAGATACCCAGTGTATTAATGAAACTAATCTATCTAACATCCCCCCCCCATCCTTATCATGTTGCCACGGGAAATATATCCAACGTTTTTTAATGATCCAAGCTGCGCGAATAAAAAAAGCTAATGCAATAACACTATAACGGAAAACATCTTCAGTTGCTGTGTCTACCAATCCTTTCTCTACCAACGTTAGTATCACAGAAAAAATCGATAGTATTATAAAACCATATAAAATCCAGTGGATGCCCATCATTAATCTACTAAACATTTAATTCCTAATAAAGATTGGTGTTTAGAAAAGGATTTAAACCTTCACGATCTTGTGATCACTGGCACCTGAAGCCAAAGCACCTATTTGTACCTGACTAAATAGCTACATACTGGTTTGTTGAATCAATACATTAAATCAACAACTTGATAAGATTCTAACAGATTCTATGGATACCGTCACCCACGTAATAAAGTATATAAAATTAATTTAACTGTGACTGAATTGTGATTCATCAGACCAATAATTAATTAGCAGTCACAATCTGAAGATATCCAGATATCTGAAGTATTAAGATGACCCCACCCAAAGAATTTAGGTGGGTTTATATATATAAATAAGGCAGTCCAGATAATTACCAAAATCTATGGGTCAGATCATCATTACTTTCTAAAATTAAATACTTTCACACAGGCATGAATGTCACACCAGTATGCTGTATCTTTTTCAACATCAATAACGTGGGAATTGTTTGAGTTATGGGCCAGTTTCCATCCAATATATTTACTACTGCTATCCATGATACCAGCTTGTGCCTCTGGTATTGATGGCTGTCTATAGAATATGGCTCCAGCAATTAAAGGTAATCCTAGAAATATAGCTGTTGGTGTATTCATTTTCATATCTATTCTCCTTCTATAAATTCACCTTAGTAATGTACTACCCTTGATATCTGTACTTCTTACAGTTATTATTCTCATTCTTTATCTTCTTCTTTACCTCATAATAGACATATACGTGATGATATTATGTGGCTGTATTCTGGTCTTTATTCTCATTTTATGATGATTGATCTATCTTAACACATAAACTTTAATTTGTGGGTATGCTACTTCGTATGTTATAATAATGTAACCCTGTAAACTTTACAGAGCTATAAGAAACACGCTTCCGTGATTGAACCACGTTAAAAACATAAGCTCCTAAAATTTTAACCCATGATGATTGGAGCTATATCCAT
>LWDU01038020.1_pt1 | contig 11028 bp, 15 predicted proteins | sample 727161 | NCBI WGS metagenome assembly LWDU01 (sample SAMN04566230, study PRJNA314399) | hydrothermal vent metagenome | isolation source: deep sea hydrothermal plume seawater | place: Mexico: Gulf of California, Guaymas Basin | collected 2004-07-11 | reverse complement strand
TGGCGAGGTACCCGGCCAGGAGGGATGAGACGGCGACGGCGCCGTAGCCGGCGGCTTCGTTCAGTCCCATCGCGAGACCGCGCTGGCGGGGGCCGACGAGGTCGATCTTCATGACCACGGTCGCGTGGACCAGGTCAGGCCCTGGCTCACCCCGAGGAGCGCGTTCGCGGCGACGACCCATCCCCAGTCGGGTGCCCAGATCAGCATCAGCGGGACGGGCACTGCGACGAGCCACCCGGCCAGGAGCACCGGTTTGCGTCCGAATCTGTCCGAGAGGGTGTCGGCGAACCAGTTCGAGATCGCCTTGGTGACTCCGAACACGGCGACGTAGCTGAGCACCATGGTGTATCCGGTGATCCCGAACACGTCGCGCGCGAGCAACGGCAGGACGGTCTGCTCTTGACCGACCATGCCCCCGACGAGTGCGTTCACGGCGACGAGCAGCGCGAACTGCGGAGCGTTCTCCCGCAATCCGAGGCGCGGCGGCGGCGTAGCGGCGGTCATGCGATTCGTCGCGGCACTCGTCTGCCCGCGGGCTTCCCGCTGGGTGCTCGGCGCGCGGAGTCCGCCATGATGGGCGAGCAGTCAGCTGCGGAGCGGGATGCGGCGGGGGAGGCGCCTGTTGTGCGGGGAGGCTGGGCGTAGTCGAACAAGGGGGGCCTCGTGGGTTGCTTCTGAGGGGTGGTCTCGAGTCGCAGTCGGGTCGTCAGGACTGTTGCGACAGCGAGGTGGTGGCAAGCTCGCTGAGGACCTCGTCGGGGGTGATGTCGCCGCTGATCCGAACCCTGCGGCGTCCGGGTTCGTCGTGCAGTTCCACATTGGTGATGCGCGAGACGAAGGTGTCGCTGCACCCGCACGCGCCGACGTTGCACGAGGCCACGAACGCGTCCAGTACCTCCAGCGGTGTCTCACGGGGGAGGAGCAGGTCGACGCCTCCGTCGACGGTGAGAGCAGTCGGCGAGATCTGGGCGGTCATCGGATGGTTCCCTTTCGGCTGGTGTTCGGGGTCGGCGGTGGGGGAGATCGAGATCACTCGGCTGGCTCGCCGCCGGCCAGACCTTGGAGGACGTCAAGAGCGTCGCGGATGCCCTCGGTCGCGAGGCAGTAGTAGACGTAGCCGCCGCGCCGCTCCCCGACCACGAGACCGCGGTCGCGCAGGATGCGCAGGTGGTGAGACACGGTCGGCTGGCGTTCCCCGGTGGCCTCGACGATCGCGGTGACCGGCACGCACACGCCGTCCAAGGCGGTCAGGATCCGCAACCGGGTCGCGTCGCCCAGGGTGCGCAGGAACTCGGCCAGGGCGGACGCCTGGCCCGCCGCCATCGGCTCGTTCCCGCGAACGGGCGTCGTCTTCATCGTCACAGTGTGCTCCTCAAGGGCATATGTATATCTACCTATCTAGATATACCCACATCGTGGGTGGGATGCGGCAATGGCTGTTTCCGTCGACAACAGGCACTGACTCGGATCCGCCCAGTCGCGCCTCTTTATACCCCATACCCCTAGCGGGTATATTGGATGGTGCGACGGAGGTGCGGGATGGCACACGGATATTCGGGCGACAAGCAGGCGCTGCTGATGAGGTTGCGTCGGGCCGAGGGCCAGGTGCGCGGGATCGCGCGAATGGTCGACGAGGAGGCCTACTGTATCGACGTCCTCACCCAGGTCTCCGCGGTCACGAAGGCGTTGGAGTCGGTTGCGCTGACTCTGCTGGAAGACCACCTCGGACATTGCGTCGCGGAAGCCGTCGGCGAAGGCGGGCCGGTCGCGCAGGAGAAGCTGCGTGAGGCGAACGCGGCCATCGCGCGCCTGGTGCGCTCATAGAAGCGCGCATTTCACATTCACTCAACGCTCGCGAAGGGAGCACATCATGGCCGGACAGGGATTGCGGGACCTCGGACTGCGGTCGACCAACGGTGGCGGCTGCGCGTGCTGCAGCCCCACCTCCCACAGCACTGCGACCAAGGACGCGGCCGCCCTCGTTGCGGAGCCGATCGAGGGCGACGAGGTGTCGGCTCAGTTCCTGGTCGAGGGCATGACCTGCTCGCACTGCGTGCGCAGCGTCACCGAGGAGGTGTCCGCGATCGATGGTGTCTCCGGTGTCGACGTCGATCTGAAGGCGGGCGGCGTATCGACGGTGACCGTGACCAGCACGGCGCCGGTGGATGCGGTGCAGGTGCGGCATGCGGTCGAGGAGGCCGGGTACAGCCTTGCGTCCACGTCATGAGCACGGGTCGGTGATGCGGTCTCCACAGCAACGGGGTGACTCCGCGGGCTGTTCAGTGATGGCGACCACGGGCTGACTCGACGAACGGCGCTCCCCCCGGGATCTTTGCCTGAGGGGAGCGCCGTTGCCGTCTGCGTGGTGATTCGCCGGGTGGCGTCAGCGGCCGAGGATCGTGCGGGCGCTGTTCGCCGGGGTGAGGTCGAGGCTCCGCAGCAGCTGCGCGTTGAGGGCGACCACCACCGTGGACAGCGACATCAGGATCGCCCCGACGGACACGGGGAGGACGAATCCGATGGGAGCGAGGACGCCGGCGGCGAGGGGCACGGAGATGAGGTTGTAGCCGGCCGCCCACCACAGGTTCTGCTTCATCTTCCGGTAGCTCGCTCGGGACAGCTCGATCACCGACAGCACGGACCGGGGATCGTCGCTGGCGAGGATCACGCCCGCGGAGGCGATGGCGACGTCGGTGCCGGCGCCGATCGCGATGCCGACGTCCGCTCGGGCGAGGGCGGGCGCGTCGTTGACGCCGTCTCCGACCATCGCGACGCGCTTGCCTTCGGCCTGCAGCTCGGCGATCTTGGCGGACTTGTCCTCGGGGCGCACGCGCGCGAACACCCGGTCGATGCAGAGGTCCTCGCCGACCGCGTGGGCGACGGCTTCGGCGTCGCCGGTGATCATCACGACCTCGATGCCGAGGGCATGGAGCGCGTCGACGGCATCGCGCGACTCGGGACGGACCTCGTCGGCGAGCTTGAGGCCGCCGATGGCCCGACCGTCTCGGACGACGTGGAGGATGATCGCGCCTTCCGCTCGCCACGCGTCGGCATCCTCGATCTCGTTGAGGCCGAGCTCTTCGAGGAGAGCGGGGCCGCCGACGCGGACTTCATGGTTCTCGACGGTCGCGGTCACCCCGACCGCGGGGGACGAGGTGAAGCCGGCAGCGGACGGGATGGTCAGATCCTTCTCGCGGGCAGCTCGCACGATGGCCTTGGCGAGGGGGTGTTCGCTGTCGGCTTCGGTGGCGGCCGCGAGTGCCAGAACGGTCTCGGCGGAGTCGGAATCGGCGGTGGAGATGCCGGTGACGGTCGGCTCGCCCTTGGTGAGGGTGCCGGTCTTGTCGAACAGGACCGCGTCGATGGTCCGCATGCTCTCCAGGGCGAGGCGGTCCTTGACGAGAACACCGCCGCGGGCCGCGCGCTCGGTGGCGATCGACACGACCAGGGGGATGGCCAGACCCCGCGCGTGGGGGCACGCGATCACCAGCACGGTGATCGTCCGGATCACCGCGGTGTCCGGGTCTCCGACGAGCGTCCAGACGAGCGCGGTGAGTGCGGCGGCACCCAGCGCGAACCAGAACAGCCAGCCGGCGGCGCGGTCGGCGATCCGCTGCGCCCTCGAGGTCGAGTTCTGCGCGTCGGCGACCAACCGCTGGATGCCGGCGAGGGTGGTGTCATCGCCCGTAGCGGTGACCTCGACCCGCAAGCCTGAATCTGTTGCGACGGTTCCGGCGGTCACCGTGTCGCCCGCGGTCCGGCTGACGGGGCGGGATTCGCCGGTGACCAATGGATTCGTCCATGTCGGCGCGGCCCTCCACGACCCTGCCGTCCGCGGGGACGCTGCCGCCGGGGCGGACGACGACCACATCGCCGAGTCGGAGGTCGGCGGGGGAGACGGTGACGACCTGGTCGCCTTCGACGCGTTCCGCTTCGTCGGGCAGGAGCGCGGCGAGGGAGTCCAGTGCGGAGGTGGTCTGCGCGAGGGACCGCATCTCGATCCAGTGGCCGAGCAGCATGATCACGATCAGCAGCGCGAGCTCCCACCAGAACTCGAGCTCACGGTGGAGGAGTCCGAGGGTGGCGCCCCAGGATGCGAAGAATGCGACGGTGATCGCGAGACCGATGAGGAGCATCATCGCGGGTTTGCGGGCTCGGAGTTCGCTGACCGCGCCGCTGAGGAACGGCCAGCCGCCCCAGAAGTACATCACGGTGCCCAGCACGGGAGAGATCAGCTGTGCTCCGGGGAACGAGGGAACCGAGTAGCCCAGGACCATCCCGAACATGCCGGAGAACGCCACGACCGGGACGGCGAGGATCAGGTTGATCCAGAACAGCCGCCGGAACTGGGCGACATGATGTGCGCCATGTCCGGCGTGCCCGCCATGGCCCGCATGCTCCCCGTGGTCGGCGTGGCTGTCATGACCGGCATGCTCCCCGTGGCTGTCATGTGCACCGTGGTCGGCGTGCGCGTCGTGGTCGGCGTGCGCACCGTGGTCGGCGTGCGCCTCATGGCCGCCGTGTCGGGCGTGCTCGTCGTGGACGGCCGCGTCGGTCGGCTTGGCCGCCGGGTCTGGGTGGTCGGTGGTGGTGCGCGCGTGGTGGTGGTGCGCGTGTGGGTCGATCATGGTGTGCTCCCTCGCTGTGGAGTGGGATGGGTGATGCCCACTCGTCCCTCACAAGACTTGCTCACCCCAACCACGATACCCCCTAGGGGTATTCCCTCGGGAGGGGATCCACGTCGGGTGCGGGGACTGCTGTGTCGTCAGATGGGGAGGGGGACGCTCAAGAACACGCCTTGCAGGTTCGACATCAGCGCGGTCCACAGGCCCGTGACCATGAGCGTGCCGAGCGCGATGAGGAGTGTTCCGCCGATGATGTTGATCAGGCGGATGTGGCGGCGCATCACTCCGACGGATCGGGTCGCCCAGCCGAATCCGAAGGTGAGGAGGATGAACGGGATGCCGAGACCGAGCGAGTATGCGAGGCCGAGGAGCGCGCCGCGTGCAGCGGATGCCTGATCGAAGGACATCCCGAGGATGACGGCGAGGGTGGGGCCGATGCAGGGTGTCCAACCTATGCCGAGAGCGATGCCCAGCAGGGGGGCTCCCGCCAATCCGATCCTTCCGCGCACGCGTGGCCGCATGGTGCGTTGCGCGAACCGGAGGCCGCCGATGAAGACCACGCCCATGATGATGATGAACGCGCCGAGGACGCGGGTGATCGGGTCGGCGTATTCCAGGAGGAGCCTTCCGGCGGTGCCGCCGAGCATAGCCACGCTGATGAACACGACGGTGAATCCGGCGATGAACAGCACCACGCCGATCACGACACGGTGCCGACCGGTCGTGAGAGCCGCGGTCGGAGTCGGAGCGGCGGATACCGGGGCGGCCGCGGTCGGGCCGTGGCACTCCGCGTCGCTGGTGCTGTCCGGCTCGTCGAGGTGTGCTCGAGGCGCGGGTGTGTGTGTCGTGCGGGGTGCTGCGGCGGCGCCGATGTAGCCGAGGTAGCCGGGCACCAGGGGAAGGACGCAGGGGGAGAGGAACGATACCAGCCCGGCGAGCACGGCGATCGGGATGGCGACGAGCAGGGACCCGCCGGCGACGGCGTCGACGAGGCTCACGATTCGTCCAGAGTCTCGGTCTTGAGGACCGAGGCGCTGCTGAGCTGGCCGATGACTCGGGCGGCGACCCTGCCCTGCCGGTCCAGCACAATCGTTGTCGGCACGGCGTTCAACGGAGTCCTCTCCGCGAACGCGAGTTTCACGGACGCGTCGACGGTCGCCAGGGCACTGGGGTAGGTGACTCCGTAGGTGTCCGCGAACGCGGTCGCGGCGGCAGCGCCGTCGTAGATGTTCACGCCGAGGAAGGACACGTCTTCGTCTGCGAACGCCTCGTGCGCGGCTTCGAGCTCCGGCGCCTCGACACGGCACGGCGCGCATGCGGCGTACCAGAAGTTCACGACGAGGACATCGCCGGCGTACTCGTCGCTGGTGACGGCGTCGCCGGTGTCGAGCACTCCCTGGAACGTGACGGGTTGACCGCGGTCTGCTGTGGGGATCTCGACGACCCGGAAGCCGTCGGCGGCGATGAACCCCTTGTTGTCGCCCGCCCGGTACTGGTCGGAGAGGGGGTTGTCGGAGCAGGATGCCAACGAAGCTGTGAGGGCGAGCGCCGCGCCGGCCGCGGTGAGGCGCCGCAGTGTCGTCGTTGTGCGTCGGGTCATCGGCCGCTCGTCGCGGTTCGGTGCCGACGGGTGACGAAGATCACCGCGGCGAGGCCCGCCGCGACGCCGACGGTGAGCAGGTCGGACTGCACCTTGCTGATCGTGAACGCGGCGAGGATCGCGACGTCCAGCACGATGGTGGCGATGGGCAGCCAGCGGTGCGCAATGATCTTGTCGCGCAGGCGACGGAGCACTCCCCATTGCACGGCGATGTCCATCGTGAGGTAGAGGAACACGCCCAGCGCTGCGATACGGCCTAGGTCGAACACCGCGGTGAGGACGATCGCGGCCCCGGCAGTGATCAGCAGGGGCTGGTGGGGCACCCGCGCGGGAAGCGCGGGTGCCTGCTTCATGTCCTGCAGCATCCCGTACAGGCGCGACACGGAGAACAGGCTGGCGAGCAGTCCGGAGAGGGTCGCGATCACCGCGACGGCCACGGTGATGCCGACGCCCCACGCGCCGAACAGCGGGTGGGCTGCTTCGGCGAGGGCGTAGTCGCGGGCATCGATCGCGCCGGATGCTCCGATGCTTGCCCCGACCGACAGGGTGATCAGCAGGTACAGCACCGCGCAGATCGCGATCGAGATCATGATGGACCGGGCGATGTTCCGTTTGGCGTCCTTCAGGTCATCGCCCTGATTGGTGATCGTCGTAAAGCCCTTGTATGCGAGGACACACAGCGCGACGGCAGCCACCACCCCGAGCAAGCCGTCTCCGCTGTCCGAGCCGTCCGAGAAGAACCCCGCGCCGGTGGCGGCTGCGCCGATGAGCCCGGCCGCCGCGAGTACTGCGATCCCGACGATCTTCAGGACAGCGGTGACCAGCGCGGAGCGTTCGACGAGCTGGTTGCTGACGAGGTTGACCACCGCCGCGGCCGCGATCGCGATGACCCCCAGCAGCGGCACCAGCACGACGGAGTCCTGGAGCCCGAAGGGTCGCAGCAGGTAGGTGCCGAAGGTGCGGGCGAGGAGGCTCTCGGCGACCACCATCGACACGTACATGAACAGCGAGAACGACCCCGCGACCACGCCCGGGCCGTAGGCGTCTTTCAGCAGCATGGCGATGCCGCCCGCCGACGGGTTCACGCTCGAGTACCGCGCGTAGGCGTACGAGCTGACACCGGCTACGGCGGCGCCGGCGATGAACGCCACCGGGAACCAGTCGCCGGCGAGTCCGGCGACCTGCCCGACCAGCGCGAAGATGCCCGCGCCGATCATCACCCCGGTGCCCAGCGCCACCGAGCCGACGAGACTGATCTTCGTGTCCTGCTCGCTCACGTGCGCCTCCCGAATCGCAGGCCCCGGATCACTGGTCGCCGCCGAGGAGCCGGAGCCCGCTGTCGTCGGCCACGGCGATCTCTCCCGACGAGGTGAGAGCGATCGCCTGCGCCTGGCCGTCCGCGCTGCCCGCTTCGACCCACGATACGGCGGCGTCCGCGCTCGTCCAGATCGTGCCTTCGACGTCGACTCCGACCAGCGTCGAGTGGTCGGGGGATGCCGACAGTAGATAAAGTGTCGGCGCATCCGGGACGGGCGCGAAGGTGACTGCGCCGTCCACGCTGAACAGAACCCCGCCGGGGGTGGTGGCGTAGACGGTGCCGGTGTCGTCGACGGTGAGCGCGTACGCGGAAATGTTCGCGCCCGCTGCTGTCCAGGTCGAACCGCCGTCTGTGCTGGTCAGAACGGCCGGCTCGTCGGTCGAGAGCCCGTACAGGGTGCCGTCGGGTCCGGCGGTCAGGGCGTGGAAGTCCTTCTCGCTCGTGTACGCGATGGGGGACCAGGTCTGGCCGGCGTCGTCGCTGCGGATGATGCCGAGGTGCGGGGATCCCCACTCTGCGGGGGTGTTCGCGCCGGGGTGGCCGGACGCGACGAAGGCGTCGCCGGTGACGGCGAGCCCCATCGCGTCGAATTCGTACCCGCCGATCGGGTCCCCGATGCCGCCGTCGGCATCGACCGGGAGGAGACCGTCGTGGGTGCCGAGGATCGTGGTGCCGGTTGCCGGGTCGGTGATGATCGCGTGGACGTGGGTGGACAGGGCGGACGAGTGGTCGTCGCCCGCGGTGGTGGTCTGTGCGGTGCAGGCGGTGAGGCTGAGGGTGGCGACAGCGGCAATGGCCACCGCCGCGCGAACGCGGAAGTGCATGAGGGTTCTCTCGATCAAGGTGAAGGGGTGGCGCCGAAACGGCGAAGACCAGGCGAGCCCGACAAGTCGGGCGCACCCCTCACGTGCGACTGATCGAAAGCGCCGTCAGATCCGGCGAGGAGGGGCGCGCACTCGCGCGCATCGCGCCCACAAGTCGGCTGAGGGCCATCGCAGCGACGCCGATGCGCACCTCTCTGGGCAGAGCTCGAACGGCGAGCAGAACGATGAGGATCAGCGCGGTCACGCACATCGCCGCGACATCATGGCTGCCGACCGTCGCACACCCCGCGCAGTCGGCGCTGAGATCGGCCGGCGCCGACAACGGTGCCGACGCGGCCACGGATGCCGACACGGCAGCGGCGTCATGGCCTCCCCCTGTCGAGTCGGCCGCGATCAGCGTCGACGTCGTTTCGGTGTGTGCTGTCGAGGACCCGGTCCACAATGCGTGCATGCCGACCAGCCCGGCCATCAGCAGCGACACCACGATCACGGCGAACCACCGGCGGGAGGCGCTGCCGCCACCCGCTGCGTTCGACCACTCGTTCATCCGCTGCCCCTTCGGCACCCAGCCATCGTAGCCGGGCTCGCCCGGCGGGCGAGCCCGCGGGGCGAGCGCGGGGTTACGCGGCGTCGACGACACCCATCATGCCGAGGTCTTCGTGGTCGAGGATGTGGCAGTGGTAGACGGTCTGGCCGGGGAACCGGTCGAACGCGATCCGCACCGTGACCGACGTCCCCGCGGGCACGTCGACGACGTCTCGGACGTCCACACCGGTAACGTCGGCGCTTCCCGCGCGGAGGACCTGCATCGGCCAGACGTGCAGGTGGAACGGGTTGTCCATCGGCGACACGTTCACGATCGTCCAGTCCTCGACGGTCCCGATCGTCACACTCTGATCGGTCCGGCCCGCATCGAACGCGCGCCCGTCGATCAGGAACCGCATGCCCGCGCCGCCGCCCATGCCCATGCTCATCGTGAGCGTCCGCGTGCCGTCGACCGCAGTCTCGCGAAGGTCGCGGCGGGTACTCACGACCGGGTCGGCGACCACGGGGGGCGTCGCTCCGGCATCCGGGACCACGGTGAGCACGACAGCCTCGGGCGACGTCGTGGAACCGCCGCCCATCATCCCCATCCCCGCCTGTCCTCGGTCGTAGGCGGCAGCCACCAGGTCCGTCGCCGCTGTGGGAGTGGTGATCACGACATCGGCGCGGTTCCCCGGGGCGAGGACCAGCCGATCCGCGGACTGTGGGGTGCGGCGGTGTGAGTCGATCCCGCGCACCCGGGCGTCCAGGTCGCCCAGTCGCAGGTCGAGGTAGCGGCTCGTGCACGCGTTGACGATCAGGAGTCGCTGCTCCGATTCCGCGGGCGCGGGAAGCGTCGGGGAGGGCTGGCCGTTGACCAGCAGCACCTCGCCGGTGCGTCCCAGCATCCGCTCGACTCCCGACACCGACGCGACCGCACCATCTGTGATCGTCACGTCCGAGACGACCACGACCCGCGGCGGCGCCTGGGACCAGTCCTCCTCGTCCACGATGATCGCACCGTACAGGCCGGCGAACACCTGATCGGCGACCAGCTCGTGATGATGCGGGTGGTACCAGAACACTCCGGCCGGGTGATCGTCCGGGAGCTGGATCTCGTAGTCGAAGCTCTCCCCGGCACCGATGCGCAGGAACGGGTTGTCGCTGTTGTCGGATGCCGACACCAGCAGACCGTGCGTGTGCAGATTCGTCGGGTCGGTGAGGTCGTTCTGCAGCCGCACCCGCAGGAGATCACCGGGACGGAGGTGAAGCGTGGGTCCGGGAACGGTGCCGTTGTAGGTCAGCATCCGCACCGACGCGCCACCGACCTCCACCTCCCGCTCGGCCGCCTGCAACGTGACATCGAGCACACCGTCGACCGACTCCAGCACCGACGGCTCGACCCACCCGGCCGCCCCCGACGTCGCGGTCGCCGTTCCGCTCCCGGAGGTCTGCGATCCGACCGTCGTCCACACCAACCCGGTCGCGCCGATGCCGAGCGCGCCCACACCGAGAGCGCCGATCGTCAGAGCCTGCCGGCGTGTGATCCCCCCGCTCATGCGCCGTTGAGAGTACGCATACGTTCGTTGAACTCATCCGTGTCGATCTCACCGCGCGCGTACCGCTCCTCGAGGATCCGCCGCGCCGACGACACCTCAGCCCCTGGGGCCGGCGTGCCGACCGCGGGAGGTGCGGCGGCGGGCGGGGCCGCGTTCGTGCGCGTGCTCAGCCGGATCGCCACGAACACCAGCAGCCCGATCCCGATCAGGATGAGGATGCNNGCCCATCCCGAAGCCCATGTCGTAGCCGCCGTCGCCGTCATCCCACATCATCAGAACACCACTCCTTCTGGACAGGTCACCAAGACCTGCGATGACCTCGCGCATACCCTGTGTGGGTATCGAGGACACGTCCACCCTACGTCCGATACGGACGGCGCAGGTCGGGACGAACGTCCCGACCTGCGGCCGCGCACGGGCTAACACTGAGTGGCCGGAGACGTGATCGACGCGGGTGGTAGCCTGGCCGCACATCCCCGGGATCGCTCGCCCGAACGGCTCCGGCACGTGGGAAACGTTTGGGAAGAATCGACCGCAAACGACTGTCACTGAGCACAGCGTGGAATGCAGTGATTCCGCG
>LWDU01038784.1_pt1 | contig 11030 bp, 7 predicted proteins | sample 727161 | NCBI WGS metagenome assembly LWDU01 (sample SAMN04566230, study PRJNA314399) | hydrothermal vent metagenome | isolation source: deep sea hydrothermal plume seawater | place: Mexico: Gulf of California, Guaymas Basin | collected 2004-07-11 | reverse complement strand
CCGAGTAGACCAGCCGCACGTCACCGACTCCGTAGTCGTCGTTCGCGCTCACCTCGAGATACACTTCCTCGATCGCCGAGGCGGGCATGTCCCGACCCGGATCGGAGAATCGGATCGAAGGCTGCTGGTCGGTCAGCAAGTCGATCGTGTACTCGGGTGAGGCGGGCACCATCTCGCCGTTGTCGCGAGCGAGTTCGATCGAGTAGAAGCCACGCTCGCTGACGGTGAACGAAACGAGCAGCGTGCCGTCCTCTTCGACGACAAAGTCGTCGACCGGTTCTCCATCGATCAGCAGGTGGCCCGCTGGCGTCTCCATTGTGGGGTGGACTCGCAGCTCGACGAGCGTGCCGGGCAGGGCCGCGACGTCACCGCCATCCTCTTGCGTGCGGGGCTCGAGACCGGTGTACCGCGGGAAGTAGTACGTGAGGTCCAACTGTCTGGCGTAGGGGAGGTCCGCGACCTCGATCGAGAACGTCGGCGACCGGATACCCGAGGACTCAATGTAGTACTCGGTGCGGTCGCCCACGCCCAAGAGCATGATCTCGAAGCCCCCGGTCGGATCGCTGAGCATGCTGAGGCGCTGATATGCCTCGTCGGACCCGGAACGAGCGAAGACCGAAACGTCCACTGCGTCGAAACCGTTGAGCGTCGCGGTGACCATCTGATCGGACCCTCGAGAGATGGTCGTGTCGCCCGGCAGCACCACGATCGAATAGGGGTTCACCGCCGCCGCGTCCGTAGTCGGGAGCAATAGCGCCGCGAGCCCGTAGCGGAGCTGGGACGGGCCCATGATGGCGAAAGCCAGGCCCACGACGACGACCGCCGTCAGCGTGCCGCCGAACCGATAGAGCGCGGTCTGCTCCACACGACGCCCGTACTCGACTGCCCTCGCGCGCTCGAGCGCGCTCTGAATGAGTTGCTCTCCCAGCGCAGGCGAGAACCCGGAATTGCCAGCATCGAGCGCGGTCACAACCGCGTGCTCCAGGGCTGGTTCGTGCTCCTCGAGGTAGAGGGCCACCTGCTCGTCGGTCGGCCGTTTTAGCAACGGTAGAAGGATGAACAACACGGAACACAGCGCCAGCGTGCCCCAAGTGAGAAGGCGAAACGCCACGACGGCCTCGGCCGTGAATCGCAGCTGTTCCAGGCCGATCGCGGAGAGGAAGAGAACCGCGCCCGATACGACCCCGACCACCGTGAGCCCCCGCAGCAAGATGCGCGTGCGCCAGCGCCAGCGGACGCTGGAAACCAACTCGAGGAGCCTGCGGTTGGCCATCCGTCTGTCCGAATCCCTCATCTTCCTCTCCTCTGGAGACCTCATATTCCAAGCTAGGCGGCGATTCAGCCCGTCGCCACGCCCGGGACTCCCGACCTTCTAGACACCCAGTTCGAGAGCAATGTTTCGATAACGAACAGAGCGAACGCGGCGATGAGCACCCATCGCCAAAGAGATTGCCGCCGCTCCATGTCCTCCAGGCGCATCTCTGTCGCCTGTGCGAAGTCCTGTCCACTGTCCGGCCCCAACGCCGCCGTACCGATCTGTGCCACCAATTCCTCGGGATCGATCTTCCCTAGTATCGACTCTTCGAGCTCGACGTTCACAGCGATTACGAAGGGCCGGTCCGGGTCCGATCCGGGAGGACGCACGGTGTAGAAGCCACGCTCCTCGAGCGGCAAATAGCGCGGTCCCTCTCCGACTGGAAGCACCACGGACTGCCCTGAGGGCGTGAGCGCGACTTGATCGAGCCCCTCCGCCAGGCCCGCGGCCTCCGCCGATACCAGTCCGGCCATCTCCAAAGCCTCCGGGTCTGCGAGGTCCACCACCTGGCCCGCCACGAACCAGGGCAAAGCCTCGGTTCGCCCGCCCACGTACTCGGACATTCGGTGGGCGAACGGCAGATAGACCGGCTGGAGCGCCAGGTCATTCCAGAAGTTGTCCAACGTGGACGTCCAGACCAGCACCTTGCCACGCCCGTAACGCGATTCCGCGAGGGCAGCCGAGCCGTCATCGAAGCGAGCGAGCACGGTGGCCGAACGCACCCGGAAGAAGCGCGCGCCCGTGAAGTCGCCGCTCCGGGCGCCTGAGAAGGCCTCGAAGACTGGGTGGCCGTACTCCAGGAAACCGAGGCGGCCGCCGCGCCCCTGTATGCGATCATGGACCGAGCCCAGAGTGCCGGGCAGCATTTCCGCGGCGGAGCTCGGCCAGCCCGAGGCCGGCCCCAACAAGAGCAACAGGCCCCCGCCTGCTTCGACGAAACCGCGCAACCGCTCCGCGGAGCCACCGTCGATGTTGGCATCGTTGATGATGACGCCGTCGATCCCGTCGAGATCCTGCTGCCGCACGACGTTCGCCCGGCGGAAGGTGATCTCGAAGCGCCCACCTTCCGAGATCGCCAACGCGCGTCGCAAATACAAGCTGGCATCGCGCGGGGCGGCGCTCCCTTCGACGATGAGTATGGAGAGCGAGGTTCCCGGCGAAAGGACGAAGTTGCGGGCGTTGTCCGCGAGGAGCCCGTCGTCGGGGATGCGGACCGTACCACGCGTGTGCGGTTGCGACAGAGTGAAGGGCTGGAACGTGACCGTCGCGGACCCGTTGGGCGGAATCGTCACCGGCCGCGACTGCAGTTCTTGTCCGTCGACTTCCAGGGCCACCATGACCTCCTGCGCCTGCTCGCCGCCGCTGCGCGCCAGCCTCACCGTCGGGGTCACTCTCTCGCGACCCGAGAGGGCCTCGCCGGCCAGCGAGACGTCGGTCACCTGGACGTTGTCCGAAGCGTCGTCAGCGAACGGTATCGTCGTGACTTTCGAGCCCGGTGGAAGGCGAATTCCCTCGTCGCCGGTCCAGCCGTTACGCTGGAAGTCCGTGAGCAGGAACACTTCGCCGCTGGGCAACTCGGACTCCTCGAGAATCGTCTGCGCGACCTTGAGGCCGGGCCCGTAACGCGTGATCGACGAACTGACCTGAACGGTGTCGAGCGCGCGCTCGAGCTGCGAGACGTCGGCGGTCGAGCGTGTGACGACGCGGGCGCCCCGCCCGAACATGACCAGGCTAGCGCGGTCCAGCGGCCCGAGGCCATTGAAGATTCTGCGCGCCTCGTCACGGGCACGGTCGAACTGGTCACCGATCTCCATGCTGTAGGACTGATCCATCAAGACCACGACCTCGCGCGGCCCGGCGGCCGCGCCCGCCCCGGCGGTGTCCTGCTGGAAGAATGGGCGTGCGAATGCGATCGCTACCAAAGCGAGCGCCAACGCCCGCATGGCGAGCAGGAACCAGTAGTGAATCCGCCGCCTACGCTGCTCCTTGTAGGGGATCTTCTCCAGGAACATGAGCGACGGGAACTGCACGAGGTTGCGCCGCTGGCGGCGCGTGAGGTGCAGGACGATCGGCACCACGACGCCCGCCACCCCGAGCAGGAACAGCGGGACCAGTAGCGCCAGACTCATCGCGTCTTACCCGCCTTTTCACGCGCCAACAGGTATTGGAACAACGCCAGGTCGAGCGGCTGCGACGTGTCGAGCATCGTGTAGTCGATGCGGTTATCGGTGAAGCGACGCTTCAGCTTTTCGACGTGGTCCTTCACCAGTCGGATGTAGTCATCCTTCAACCGATTCGGAATCACCGGAATCTGTTCGCCGGTCTCGAGATCCTCGAAACCCGACGGTTCTTCGAACGGGAACGCAAGCTCGGCGGGGTCCAGGACGTGAAAGACGATCACGTCGTGGCCGCGCCCCTTGAGCGGTCCGATCGACGCAAGCACGGTGTCCGGATCCTCGTAGAAATCCGAGATCACGACGAGGATGCCCTTTCGCCCCAGTAGCTCTGCCATTTGCATCGCGGGCTCGTGGAGGCTGCCGGCGCGGCCGGCCTCGGCCCGGTCGAGCACGTGCAGAATCGTATCCAGTCGCTTCATGGACGGCGGCACGTACTCCACGATCTCGTGATCGAACGTGACCATTCCCACTCGATCTCGCTGACGATGCGAGAAGAACGTCAGGCACGCCGCCAGATACCGGGCGTAGTCGAGCTTCGACACTTCGTGACTGCTGTAGCTCATGGATTTCGAAACGTCCAGCAACACCATGAAATTCGCGTTGGTCTCGGCCTCGAAGAGCTTGATGTAGTGTCGGTCTGATCGCGCGAAGAGCTTCCAGTCGATGCGTCGCACATCGTCGCCGGGCATGTACTGCCGGTGCTCGGCGAAGTCCGTGCTGAAGCCGAGGTAGGGCGAGCGATGCAGACCCGTGAGGAAGCCGTCGACGACGGTTTTCGCCAACAACTCGAGGTTACTGATCCGACCGAGGACCGCCGGATCGAGGAACTGGGTTCCCCCTTTCCCTGTGGCCGGGGTTCGGACGTGCGCGGTCACCGGTCTGCTCCTACATCCCCGAGGACGGAACCGGCACGGCTTCGAGCAACATGTCGACCAACTGACTCGCGGTCTTGCCTTCGGACTCGGCGTGGAAGTTCGTGAGCACGCGATGCCGCATCACGGGCTGCGCGAGCGCGCGGATGTCCTCGAACGAGACGTGGTAGCGCCCTTGTGTGATCGCGCGCGCCTTCGAGCCGAGCACGAGGTACTGTGCCGCCCGGACCGACGCACCAAAGGCGACCCACTTGTTCACGAAGTCGAGTCCGCCACCATTGGCACCAGGTCGGCTGGCGCGGGCCAACGCCACCGCGTACTTGAGCACCGAATCGGCGACGGGCACCCGCCGCACGAGCTGCTGGAATTCGACGAGGTCGGCGCCGGTCACCGCATGGCTGAACTGGGGGTCGAGGACACCGGTGGTCGTGCGCACGACCTCCAGCTCCTCATCCTCCGGCGGATGGTCGATGATGATCTGGAACATGAAGCGGTCGAGCTGCGCCTCGGGAAGAGGATAGGTCCCCTCCAATTCGATCGGGTTCTGCGTCGCGAAAACGAAGAACGGCTCTTCGAGCACATAGGTCCGCCCCTGAACCGTGACGCGGTGCTCCTGCATCGCCTCGAGGAGCGCGGACTGCGTCTTGGGCGGCGTGCGGTTGATTTCATCCGCGAGCAAGATGTTGGTGAAGATCGGACCGGGAGCGAATACCATCTCTCGACGACCCGTCTCCGCGTCCTCCTGGATGATGTCCGTGCCTGTAATGTCCGAAGGCATCAGGTCCGGCGTGAACTGAATGCGCGCGAACTTGAGGTCCACGACCTGCGCGATCGTGTGGATAAGCAGCGTCTTCGCGAGACCTGGCACGCCCACGATCAGGCTGTTGCCGCCGACGAAGAGCGTGAGCAGGACCTCTTCGATGACGTCCTGCTGACCGATGATCAGCTTATGCAGCTCGCTGATGATCCGCTCGCGGCCGTTCTTCATCTTGTCCGCGAGTGCTACGTCGTCTGGGCTGTCCAGGACAACCGTTCCGATCACATCGTCCGCCAAGGGTTTCTCCAGTTCAGGGGCCGTTGAGGGCCCACACTAGTTGTCTAGTGATGGGTTCTGCGCAATGGGCCGCGCGGTGTCAGTGCGTGTGCGCGTACACGACATAGTTGACGCCCAGCTTGAACGCTTCGTTCGTGAGCGGAATGGACACGTAGCCCTGATCGCTGAATTCCCAATATTCCGCGATGTCGTTGTTGTAGTTGAATACGACCATCATCCGCTTTTCCGGGTCGTTGTCCTCGAACATTGCGTAGTAGCGAAAATCGCGAGGCCCGTACGGCGGGATCACGGCCATCGGGTCGACTCGGAAGAACGAGTCGTAGACTGCGTGCTCGCCGTCGAGCGGCAGAATCGTGTGCTCGGGCAGGGCTCGCTGCATCTGGTACTCGAAGTTGTCGTAGTTTCGCTGGTCGCGCGTATCGTCGACGATCAGGAAGCCGCCCTTCAAGAGGTACTGCCCGAGCGCTTCGACCTCTGCCTGGCTAGGGTCCCAGGAACCGACCTCGACGATATATGCGACCGGGTATTTGAATAGCTCGGGGTCGTCAAAGGTCATGACGTTCGAGCCGTCTGCCTGGGTCGGCACGTACGTGGTTTCCCTGAGGATCTGCAGGAAGTTGCGCTCGGCGCGATCATAGTCGTGCGCCCACATTTGGCCGCCCCGGCGACGAAAGCCCTCGAACCTGCCGCCCCCGTCGTATCGGATGCGCACGAAGTGGTACTTGGCATCGTACGGGGCTTCCCTGTCGAAGGACTGTGCGGGGGCGTCCACCGCGAGCGCCACGGGCCCCGGGACGGCTTCCACCGGCGCGTGGACTGTGGTCGCCGCGCCAACCACGAGCAGCACGAAAAGGATTCGGGCTACGTTCAATTCCCCGCCCTCGCCCGGAGCTCGAGCAGAAGCTCCAGCGCTTCTTCGTAGTTGGGCGCGAGGTCGAGCGCGCGCAGCAAAGATCGGCGCGCGTTGACACGGTCGTCAGCGTCGCGGTAGGCCACCGCGAGCAAGTAGTGGGCCTCTGCCATATCCGTAGGGGCGAGGGCCACGACCGCGGCGCGCTCACGCACTGCTCCGTCGAAGAAACCGACTTCGCTGTTCAGCTCGGCCAGCTGCAGATGCAACGCGGTGTCGTACGGCCAAACGAGCACAGCCTTGTCCAGGGCGAGGGCCGCCTCCTCCGGTCGACCGAGTTCCACGAGCAGGTCGGCCTGCATGACGAACGCGTCGTAGGCGGACTCCGAGTATTGAGTCAAGCGCTCGAGCGACGCGACCGCCTGCTGTAAGTCGCCCCGAGCCCGGTGGATCTGGGCCAGGTACCAGCGGGGGCTGTCGCCTCCGCCGTATTCGGGGAAGATGCGTAGCGCCTCCTCCAGATGCGACTCGGCTTCGTCGAACCGCTCTTCGCCGACCAGCATGGCTCCGAGCCTGAGCCGGGCGACCAAGTCGCCCGGATTGGAGCGCAAAAAGTCCTCCAGCTCGCTCGTGCTCGCAGTGGGGCCGAGCGGCTCGCCGAGCTGCGCGAGTCCACGCAGCGGGGAGCGGAAGCGGTCCTTCAGGTAGTCGTCGAACTCGTCGTCGAAGTCATCGAGCGATTCGCCGAGCACGGATTCGAAGAGGTCGACAGTCGTCTCTCCACGCCTGTAGCCATCGAGCATCCGGCGGATGGCGTCAAAGCCGTGGCGGTCCTCGATGACCTGGAAAACGAGCGAGGCCTGGTAGTACGAGAAGATCACTTGCTCGGGGTAGGCGGGCCGCATGAACCCGTCGTTGAGCTCGCTGACCTTCTTCAATTCTCCGTCTCGCAGGGCGCGCAGGAACGCAAGGCTGGGCTGATGACCCCAGCCGGCGCGCCCCTGACGCTGCTCGTGCACCGCGAGGCCCTCCGAGAACCAACGGGGAACGCGGTTGTCGGTCATGCCCAGGTGGTGCCAGAATACCGACGCCCAATTGTAGTCGCCGACCTCGCGCGCGCCCGGTGAGTCCATGATAAGCACGCTTCCGAAGCTCACCCCTAGGGCGCCCAACCCGACTTCACCGAGCGTACGAACCGAGAAGTCCGCGTGACTCGGGAAGAGCTCGACCCGCACTGGAAGCGGTGGTTCAACCCTGTACCGGCGAAAAAGGCTGTCGTATGCCTCCTCCACGATGGGCACGAGATAGGTGGCGAGCAGATCCGCCTCCGTCCCGTGTAAGAAGAGCTCGAAGTGCTCGGTCCGGACCGTCTCGAAGCGGTCGAACGTGTCGAGCAGGTCGAGGTTGTTCTTGAACCAGGGGTTGTAGGGGTCACCGGCGAACGCACGCTCGAGGTCGGCTCGCCCTTTCTCGATCTGGCCCAGTCTCAGCTCGTTGAGTCCGAGTAGGCCCCAGGCCTCCCAGGAGGCGGAGTCGAGCTGAACGGCCGCCTCGGCTCGGGCGACTGCTTGAACGTAGCGACGCGTCTTGACCGAGAGATCCGCGAGCGTCGCGTCGAGCGCGGCGTAATGTGGGTTGATCGACAGAGCCCGCGAACGGACCTCCCTGAAATCGGCCAGGTCTCCCTCGGCCAGATGCACGCCCGCGAGCGCGGTCAGGGCCGACAGCGAATTGGGATTCACCAGCAACGCCTTCTCCGCCTCTTCGCGCGCCTCGGCGTGCCCCTCACGTATGAGATGTTGGCGGGCGCGCATCGCCCGTGCCTCGACGTGATTCGGGTTCAGGTCGAGCAGCTGCGCCAACACATTGCGCGCCTGGGAGGAGCCGTCGAACTCGAGCGCAGCGGCGAGTCCGAACAAGGCCCCTGGATGACGGGGGTTCGCCGCGAGGGCCTTCTGGAACTCGGTCTGTGCAGAGGGGCTGTCGTATTTCCCGAGAAAGAGAGAACCGACCCGCACGAGCGGTTCCGGCCAACCCGGATCGGCGGCCGACGCCTCATCGAAGGCCCGAAGCGCGTCGTGGAACAGCGCGGGCTCGGTCCGCCCCAAGAAGCTCACCGCGCGGCCTACCGCCACCAGGTCCGCCGCGCGCAGCCGACCATCCGCGTCGTTGTAGATGTCGATGAAGCGGTCGAAGCGTCGCGTGGCTTCGTCGATCTCACCTCGGTCGAAGAGCAGTTCCGCCAGGTTCGCCTCTGCCGTGAGCGCGTCGGGTGCGCCTCCGTCGATCGCGCGTCGAAAAGCCCGATCCGCCTCGTCCAGCTTACCGCTGAGCAGGAGCACCTCGCCCAACGCGTTTGCGATCCCTACGGGCTCGGGAGCCGCGAGCGCCAGGCCCTCGGCCTCCTCGTATTCACCCTGCGTCGTGAGCACCTCGATCAATCCCCGGCGGGCGCCGAGGGAAGAGGCATCGTCCCGGAGCACCCGGCGGAAGGTGCGCTGCGCATCGTCGTAGTTGCCGCTGCGTAGCTCGGCCTGTCCCTCTGCAACCGTCTGGCCGGCGACAGGTGCCGCCCACAACAGCCAGAGTAGCGGAAGCGCTCGCTTCGACCTCACGGGCCGCCGCCTTCGATCGCACGGATCTCACGGGTCTTGAGCGCCAGCTCGACCAGCAATTCTTCCATGGCCGCGAAGTATGCGTCCTCCTCCATGGCGGCGCGCACAGCCTGCAACTGACTGATGCGCTCCTGGATCTCGAGGCGCTGCTCGTACAGCCGGGCGAGCGCCGGGTCGTCGGGCACCTGAGCAGCCGTGCCCGCGGCTCCGCCCAGCAGGAACGTCGCCGCCAGCAGACCGTCGGGGCCCGAAAGCCCAGCCTCGTGACTGCCCTCGCCGTCGCCGTTGTCGTCGAGCACCGCGTGCTCGGTGAGTAGCTCGTTCTCTTCTTGATAGAAGCGCTCGACCTCTTGTCGGGCATAGAGGAAGGCTTCGAGCATCGAGATCCGCTCGTCATGGTCCAGGTCCGCACCATCCGCGGTCAGGGCTTCGACGAAGAACTGCGCGAACTCTGTCGCGTTGCGCTCCCGCTGCGTCCGGGTGGCGGCGATGATGATGCGGTTCGGGCCCGAGAGCGGGGCCAGGAAGCCACCGCTCGCGCTCCCGGTATGCACCAGAGCCAGCGTCTGCGTCGGAAACGGGATGAGACCGGTCTGGAGGTCCGACGGAGTGATGTCGGGACCGGGCAGGTTGAATTGGGTCCCGCCCCGGTTCGACGTCCCGTGCCCGATGAGGACCAGAAGCAGGCGATCCATCGGCTGTGCCCGCGCACCCACCTCGCCCAACACCCGGAACAGATTGTCGCGCGTCGATTTGTCCGCGATCACCCCTGGCGCGTCTTCCGGCCGCTCGCCCAGGTAGACGACGTTGTCCGCCGGGATTCCGTGGCGTTCAGTGAGCGCGGTCTGCAAGGCTGCAGCTTGGCTGTGGAAGCGCTCGCGATACTCCGAACTGCCTCCCAGGCCCACCATGATAATCGCATGCGTACTAGGCGATTGGGCCTGGAGGCCCTGCGTCTGGAGGCCCACTGGAGCAGACAGCCCGAGCGTCGCCGCAACCAGGGCGCCTACGCTGGCACGTCCCAATCGAGCCTGGCTCACACCAGACCCCTCATGCGCCGGAAGCCCCACTCCGCACCCATCAGCGTCAGCATCAAGAGGAAGATGATAGGCATGTCCCACAGAGGCATCTGCTCTACGAGCGCCGCCCCAGTGATCGTGATGTCCTCCGGAAGCGTCTCGATGTTGTCGGGGGTGTAGTATTGGCCGCCGGTCTCTTCGGCGATGCGCCGGAGCGTTTGCGTGTGCCGGCTGGCACCGAAGTGTTCCTCGTCGCTGGGAGCGGTATGCAGATAGGTCAGGTCGCTCCCCAGCGGCATCCCGTCGCGCTCGGCGGTGACTTCGACTTCGTAAGCCCCCAATTCGCTCGGCCGAAATTCGACCACGTATTCGCCGTCACGCTCGACGGACCACTCGCCCGCTCGGGCTCGTGATACTGGCGGTCACCGATGCGTCGTTCACCTCGATGTAGGTGGAGTCACCCACGGTCGCGACCAGCCGCACGGACTCCCCGGGTTCCACTTGCTCCTGCTCGGTGATCACCTGCACGGACTCGGGCACGCCATCGATGAGCCACCGTAGCACTTGCTTCCAGAAGGTCTCGTGGCTCTGGTCTTCGAGGGGCGGAATCATTTGCCAAAGCCAAGTGTCCTGGACCGTCATCGCGATCGACTTGCCGCGACCGTAGCGCTGGAATGCCATCACTACCTGGTCTTCGGACAGATCGGGACTCGAACCCGAGAGCAAGACCGTTCCGCCGGGCCTCACCTCCGAGATCGCCGGGAGCGAGTCCCAGCGCGCACTCACAGCGTCGGCGTCCAGGCCGAGTTGGACCGCCGCGTGCGCCAACCCCGCAGGTGTCGGCCTCACCGCGACTTCCGCGAAGAATCCGTCGTCGCCGCCCGCCGGTTCCCCCAGGACCACGGGCATGACTTCCTCCACGGGCGTCCCGGTCCAGCCACCCTCGGCAAAGGAGCTGCGTCCGCCGAGCATCAGCAAACCGCCGCCGCGGTGGGAGACGAAGTCCGCGATCATCTGAAGCTGATCGTGCGTGAAGAACGAGGCCTCCACGCTCCCGAGAACCAGCGAGCGATACCGGTACAACTCCTCGCGACTGGTGGGAAAGCCGAATTCGAGCTCGGTGCTGTC
>LWDU01032731.1_pt1 | contig 11030 bp, 13 predicted proteins | sample 727161 | NCBI WGS metagenome assembly LWDU01 (sample SAMN04566230, study PRJNA314399) | hydrothermal vent metagenome | isolation source: deep sea hydrothermal plume seawater | place: Mexico: Gulf of California, Guaymas Basin | collected 2004-07-11 | reverse complement strand
GTATCCTTGATGACTTTGTTATTATTACTTGGTCTTCTTGTAGGATGGTTAAATGTTAGCAGAGAAAACTCTGTGACATTCTTGTTGGCTGTTCTTGTTCTAATATATCATAGATATCCATGTAAAAACGCCAATTTTTGGGTATAAAAACATGCCGAAATAACTAAATTTAAAAAAAAGGGAGAGAAAGTATTTCTACTTTCGTCTCATTTTCAATAAGCCTAAGCCTTCGTTAGTGTTTAATACTGCTCTAATTGCTACAACCAGTCCTGCTGCACCAACGAATGTAACAAAGTTTGGTAGTACTGCGGTTAAATATCCGTATACTGGACCAAATCTGCTTACTGCTTCGAGAGCGCCAGATCCAACTGACAATAGAACTAAAACACCTAACAAAAATGTAACAGAGTTGTCTCTGCTAACATTTAACCATCCTACAAGAAGACCAAGTAATAATAACAGAGTCATCAAGGATACGCCGCCCAGGGTTGCTGGCAATACTGTGGATAAGAGTGTAATTAAAACTCCGCCCAAGAATGCCCACTTACCGTATTCGTGTAAACGTTCCATGCTGTACAAAACGCTTGCTTCTTTAAATAGATTACTCTGATTTATAACTGCGATAACCACCAATCAAACTCTTAGCTTTATATCCTTTAGCTTGTAGAAACAGAGCAGAATACAAACTCCGACTCCCGCCACCGCAATAAGTAATTATTAATTTATTCTTTGGAAGTTCGTCATATCGATCTTCCAATTCTTTAGTAGGAATATGTAAATCATTATTAATATGACCGTTAGATCGTTCATCATTTCTACGAACATCTAAATAAATGCCCTTACTTTTCTTTGCCTCTTCTTGAGATATTTCTAATGGTTTCATATGCGAGTACTGGGATTTGAACCCAGGTTACCACCTTGGCAAGGAGGAGTGATACCAGACTACACCATACCCGCGCTTACTTTAAAGTAATAATGGGGCCACGCAAATTTGAATTGCGGTCGCCCGCTCCCAAAGCGGGAAGGATACCAAGCTACCCCATGGCCCCATATGTTTTCTCACGAATTTCCAATTATAAAGCTTGCGCTTAGGATGTAATCACTAACTAATAGTTAATCAAATATATAAACAATTATCATTTTAGTACAGCATGGTTAGACACAATTTAAAGATGCATGAACACATCGGACTTTTACTAGTGTTTATCGGAGTTAGTTGGTTGGGCTTTGGACTGTATGATTCAATACTTGCAGCAAATTTACTACTTGTTCCGGGAGCAGCATTAAGAAGTGGATTGGGATTGCTTAAGATTCCTTTATTTTTTGGAGTCGGTGCAGTAATTACTTACTTAGGAATTATTGAACTTAGAGAAGTGCTACCAGGGAAAAATAGATAATGGCAAAAGGATTAACACGAGAAGAAATTGAATACGGGATGAAAGAATTCGTTCAAGGTTTACTTGTCGGCATTTTAGCTGGCGTATTAATTACAAAATTACTGCTGTAATCTAGTACGATTAGACAGCGAGCCTGTAGCTCAGTCTGGTCAGAGCGACTGGCTCTTAACCAGTAGGTCGCGGGTTCAAATCCTGTCAGGCTCGTTCTATATTCAAATGGGTAAACAAAAAGAAGCTAGACAAAATAGACTTATTAGTGAGATATATAATTTTGTATGTGTAAATCCCGGCGTTGGATCTGCTGCAATTTATGGTTATCTTGCTGCAGACTTAAAAATGAGAAACGCCGGTTTAACTGCTAGAAAAATAGGATTCTTTATTCCTCGATATTGTAAAAAATATATTAGATTCGAAGAACGAGGTGAAGGAAGGATGTATTTTCCTATTGAATCTCTTGATAACAAAATAGAAGATGTATAAACAATCCTTTTTTATATTAATATAATAGCACAGAAATATGTCAAATATAAATGCAATGCTATTAATTGGAACCAAATCTGGTACAGAAAGAAAGGTCTATGATGAACTTAACAAACACGATGAAATAGAATTTGTTAATGAACTATTTGGAACTTGGGATATAATTGCAAAAATTCAAACTGAAAGTGTTGAAAGAATGGATGAAGTTGTGTCAGATATTATTAGAAACATTAAAGGTGTAGATTCAACTATGACATTAATTGTTTCTCGATAATTTTAATAAGCTGAGCAGGCTAAAACTTATATGAACTCTCAATACTGGGCTGATCAGACTGCAGAAAAATTAATCAGATCTCGTAAAAAGAAATCTTTTACTGTCGCTTCAGGAGTTACTCCTTCTGGAACACTTCATTTTGGAAATTTTAGGGAAATAATTACTACTGATATTATAGCGCGGGCGCTAACTGATGCTGGAGCAAAGGTTCGATTCATTTATTCATGGGATGACTATGATCGATTCAGAAAAGTTCCAGGAGATATGCCTAAACAAAATATTCTAAAAAAATATATTGGATTCCCCGTAAGTCAAATTCCAAATGTTTTTGGAACAAAACATAAATCTTATGCTCATTACCTTGAATTTAAATTAGAGGAAAGTGTAAAACTTGTTGGAATACATCCAGAATTTATTAACCAAGGAATCCAATATCCTAAACGAAGTTATGTTAACGGAATCAAAACTGCGCTACAAAACAGAAAAAAGATTGCAGGAATTTTAGACAAATATCGGAAAGTACCTTTCACAGCAGAATGGTATCCTGCATCAGTTTATGATTCCGAATCCGGAAAAGATGATACAAAAATAATTGACTACGATGGAAACTACACAATCACTTACAGAAATAGCAAAGGCAAAACAAAAACTTTGGATTTCAGAAAAGATGGAAATATAAAACTTGATTGGAAAGTAGATTGGCCAATGAGATGGGCTTATGAAAAAGTTGACTTTGAACCAGGAGGCAAAGATCATTCAACTTACGGAAGCTCATACACTGTTGGTAAAGATATTGTAAAAATCTTTGATTGGATTGCTCCAGAATATGTAATGTATGATTTCATTAATCTTAAAGGTCGACCTGGAAAAATGTCTTCTTCCAAAGGAAATGCTCAATCGCTGGGAGACGTTCTGAAGTTCTATATTCCTGAATTAGCAAGATATACTTTTGCTGGAAGGACACCAAAAACTGAAATATTCTATCCTATGGATGAAGGCATAATCAAACATTACGAAGATTTCTATTATACTGAAAGAGTCGCATTTGGAAAAGAAGAAGTAAGTAAAAAGGAACAAGTTCAACAAGAAAGAGTTTATCGAATGTCAGTAGTTGACAAAGTTCCAAGAACAATGCCAATTCAACCAGCTTTCAAACATTGCGTTGAATTAATGAATATCTATCAAGGAAATATAAACTCTGCATTAAAACCTTTTAATTTAAAAAAGAAATCTGATAAAGTAAGATACACTCAATTACTAACTTGCGCTTGGAATTGGATCAATGAATTCGCTACAGACCGATATATTTTCAAGATCAATGAAAAAACTCCAAGAATAAAACTAACTGAGAAACAAAAATCAGCAATCAAAGAATTAACAAAAACACTCTCAAATAACTTAACTGAAAAACAGCTTTTCAATGAGTTTGGAAAAATAACAAAGGAACACAAACTCGAAGCAAGAGATTTCTTCCAACCAATTTACAAAATCCTAATCAACAAAACAGCAGGTCCGAGACTTGCTCCATTTATTCTATCAATAGGTAGAACTAAAGTTAAAAGATTATTGACTATTTAACTTCAAGTTCCCAAACTGCAACAGGAACTTCAATCTTCCAATTACTCAAAACTTGTGGATGAACTTCACCAACAATTCCAACTTTCTGTCCATCTAATAAAATTTGTCCTGATCTTCCGGGAATAAACATTGGATAATCTCTTGCTAAAACTTTCAATTCTTTTCCCACAGATTGAGCATAAGCATATAACACAGATTTAGCATGAGTAAAATTTACTTTACTTCCTGCTTCAGCAAAAGCTAATTCCCAAGAATCTTCAGTTCCAACAGAGGAACGAGTATTCAATTTGACACATTGTCCTAACTCAAATATTTTTTGTGGATATTCAACATTAGTATTCTTACTTAAGAAATCCATAAGTGAGGGTGTAAGCCAAGTTCGCATAACTGACCAATTACTTGACACTGAATTTGCAATTTCAACAATTTCATCTTCAGGTAAATTCATTCTACTAAACAAATTATTCTTATTAGTTAAAATAAAGGTGGATATTTCCTGAGCACGGGTGCCAATCATAATATCTCGAAGTTTCTTATTCCTAATGGTTGTGGTTTGTAAAGCTCCTTGAGTAAAAAATTCAGGATACTTTGGTTCAATATTATCCAAACCATAAGCAATCAGCATATCTTCAATAACATCCATTGCATGCATTATATCTTGACGATAAGTTGGAAACTCAATATGAACATGACTCTCACTATTCTTATCAACTGAAATAACATTATATCTGCTTCGTTCCAATAAACTCTTTATCTCTGAATCACTTGGCATAAATCCAAAAGTTCGTTTTATCAAATATTTATCAACTTTAAATTCTTTAACTGCAAAAGTTGGAGTTACAATTGCATTTCCTGCGCGATCAATAATATTAACTTGCTCAATCTTTCCGCCACGATCTGCTAAACTCATTGCTAGAATATTCAATGCAGTTTCAACATTTCTCATTTCAAGACCGGTTACTTCAATAAACAAATTCTTACTTCGTGTTGTAATTCTCCCTGACTTTTCAGAATTAATAATTGGAGGCATTGAAACAACATCATTTGCTGCATCCAAAAGAATGGGATAAACATCATGACTATTTACTAAGTGCGCAAACTCTTTTCCTTTAGGATGAATATCAAGAACTTCTCCTGGAGTCATTTTTCTTCCACTATCGAGCGGTTCAAATTTCAAACCATCAGGCTTTGTTGCAGTATAGAGTAAAGGTGGGACTAATTTATCTAATTCAAAAATTCCGATTGCAACTTCACGTCTCCTTCTTCCAAAAGTTCCTGCAATCTTTTCCTGAGCTTGAATTAATTGTTTCAAAATATCATCATCGATTTTAATATCTCGAATTACTGCCGCTGCAATATATGGTCTAACTTTTTCAACTTTCTTGGAAATATTAATTGTCATCTTTGCAGAACTAACATTATATTTTGGGATTCCTTGATTCTTAGAAAAATGAGCTCTTAATTCTCGAGCTATCCCTTCAACACTCCACAGATCTGGACGATCCGTTGATTTAATTTCAATCTTAATCTCATGACCTTTGACATTCTCAATTTCACCTTTAACAAATTTCAAAGATTCTTCAAGTTCTTCAATAGTAAACTTTCTACCTACAAGTTCTTCTAAATCTTGCTTGTGAATATCTATTGTTGGCATTACAGAATTACCTCCTTTCTTTTCAACCAAGATAAATCGTCACTGTATAATTCTCTAATATCTTTGCTTGAAATCTTTTTCTGAAAAAGTCTATCTATCCCAAAAGCACCAGCTAAAACTGGCGCGCTAATTCCAAGAGTCTCGGTAATTTCAGGTCTAAATATTCCTGCTCCGCCAAGCTCAACCCACTTTCTTAACTCTGGAGAATACCCATCAATCTGAACACTCGGTTCAGTAAACGGATAATAATCTGGGAAGAATCTAACTTTTGTTGATCCGGCAAATTCTTCAGCAAGCTTTCTTAAAACTCCCATCAAATTTCCAATATTCATATTCTCATCAGTGACCATAAATTCCAATTGATTGAATTCAATTAAATGAGTTGCATCAAGAACATCGGGTCTAAACACACGACCAATTGTGAAATATTTTCCTGGAACTTTAAACTTTCCTGCCATCGTTCTGGCAGAAACTGAAGTTGTATGAGCACGAGGCATTAATTGTTTAGAAATATCTTTACTCCAAGTATATCCCCAACCAATTGATCCTGATTTTCCCTATCTTATTTTCAGGTAGTTTTCCTGATTTGGGATTCTTCAAAAAATAAGTATCAGTCCAAGTTCTAGCAGGATGATTCTGTGGTTGATAAAGTGCATCAAAGTTCCAAAATTGTGTTTCAACTAAAGGACCTTCCATTTCCTCGAACCCTAATTCAACCATCTTCAGGCGAACATCATCTAAAAATTGTAAATATAATTGTTTCTTCCCCATATCTGCAATTGGAACTGGTGCTTCAACATCAAAACGTCTGAATTTCTTACCTTTCCATTTGCCGGACTTTAACATTACAGGAGTTAATTTTTCAAGTCGCTCTCCTGTTGGTAAAACTTTCAAAACTTCATGTCCTCGTGCATTTCCTCTCAAATTAATACTAACTCGGGAAACTGTTGCAATCATTTTCTTACGCTTTGAAAGCGTAATATATGCATGTTGAAAATCTCCCAATTTATTCAAATCCAATTCAGCATTTCCTATTTGTTTCAAAAGATTAGATTCTTCAGTAGATTTAACTTTGCGTCCTTCTGAGGTAATTTTCAAACCACCATTATCGATACTGATCCATCCTGCTTTACGACAATAACCCATCGCAAACCTCAATTCATCACCTCCGAGTCTCTTTTCTGCCTCAGCCAGAGATAAATCTTCTTTTCTAAGAATTTCAAGTAACCTCAACTCCGGAAGACCGACTTCAAGAGCTGTTTTTCCATTTCGATCTATTGCTACTACTTGTTTTTCATTTCGAATAATCTCCGCCAGTTTCTTATTTTCAAGATACATGGCACTTCGATAAAATTCAGATTGAGATAAATCTCGATGAGCATCAACAAAATCATGCTTAGCCAAACTCTTTAAAATTGTAATCTCAGAATCTTGAAGCATCTCTGCAATTTTCCTCAGGTCGACCATATCAATACAACCTCCTTAAGATTTAAATAATTATGTCTAGCAAAAGCATTCTTTACAATAAGAAGAGATAATCACTTCGCATGAGTTAATATATATATTTACGAAGTTAAAAAGATAGTGTTTATCTGTATCTGTATTTAATAACTTCTTGAACTTTGACATTGGCTATATAATTTAAAATAGTCTGCTTATCTTTGTTCTTATTATTAAGCAAAGGTATTAAATTAATATAAGACACGTATTTAATAACAATAAGAATAGTTACTAGAATTGAAAGAACAATTGGATTGACTTTCCCTTTATGCTCAGTTGGAACAAACCTTAAACTTGCAAACCACATTCCAGGAGTGGCATTAACTCGCTTTATGAAAAACATAAGTACTACCACGGATATAATGAATACAATTAGAAGAGTATTCATAAAAGTATAGTCAGTCTTAATTATTTCTCCAACTCGAGGATAATATCTTTGAGACTCCATCTGTAAATATATTCCAAGTCCTATAGTGAGTATCCACACTCTATCAAGCCAATACCCAATAACTCTTCTCAAATAACTAGGAGCTCTAAGTCCTGATTTTGCCATAATAATAAAACTAATTAAATAATAATAAAACTATCGGTTCAGAAAAATAATTACTTTTTCATATGAACATCCATTTGTGGAAATGGAATCTCAATCTTTTCTTTATCAAAACTAATCTTTAAAGCCTTAATGAATTCATGTACAACTCGACCACGACTCTCTCGATTTTTGACTCTCAAACTTACAGTAAAGGTTATTGCATTATCTCCAAATTCTCTAAATCTTAAACTAGGTTCATAGTCTTTAATTGTTCCATCAACTGATTTTTGAACCTTTTTTGCCACAACCAACGCAACTTTTTCAACCTTTTTCAAATCAGAATCATATGCCACACCGCAAGAAACCAAAGTAGTCATTTCAGTTTTAGGTGCATTATAATTTCTAAAAACAGATTCTGCAATTTTAGAATTTGGTAAAATTAAGTAATTGTGATCCCATGTTCTTAATCTTGTTGTACGCCATCCAATATCTACAACATATCCTGCAGTATTTGCATCAAGTTCAATATAATCTCCTAACTTCATGGGTCTATCTGCAGTAATATAAATTGCAGATAAAAAATTAGAAAGAGTATCTTTCAAAGCCATAGCAATCGCAATACCTGCAATTCCAAGTCCGGCTAATAAAGGAGTAATTTCAATGCCAAACTGCTTCAAAATGATAGACAGAGCAATAATCCATACTGCAAAATTAATTAACTTACGAGTAAAATTAAATAATGTATCATCAATTTTTCGATGCAACTTTTCTTTAAGTTCATATGTATATGCTTCAAAAAGTGCTTTAATAATTCTTGAAACAAGAAAAGTTATTGCAATAATCCATAAAATTGAAAAGATTTGGAGAATGCTTATACTTCCAATTGAAAATTCTGGTTGAGAATATTTAACTGCAAAAAAGAAACCGAATGTAATAATTAGAACTTGTATCGGGGATCTGATATTTTCAAGAATAATCTCATCAACTTTAGTCTTAGTTTTTGCAGTAAATTTAGCTACAATTTTCAGAACTCTTCGCATTAGAATTGCAAAAATAATCGAAATAATAATTATACTTATTGAAACCGAGTTAGAATCAAACTGACTTAAATATTCAAGCATGCTAATTTAATCACACACCTATTTAAGAATTCTTTCATTTTTTATAAATCAACATTTTCTAGAAGGCTATTGTATCTAGTAAACTCTGTATTTTCATAAGAAAAACTATGTCCGGGCTGAGTTTCTATAGTTGACCAACGTTTAATATCTTCTTCAAGCCCTGATTTTCTAATTCTTACACACTCGAAAGTAGATTTAGAATATAATTGACAATTAATCAAATTAGAATTACGGTCTGATCTTAATGCAACCAAAAACTCCTCACTAAAGCAGGGGTTCCAAACAATAACTCCTGCTTCTTCTTGAGTATCTGTTCCAAATCCTTTCAACAAAACTCGTTCTCCAACTACTAAATCTAAAAGATCTTGAGCGCTGGTGTCTTTTCCAAGTTCTCTAATCTTTCCAATTGACATTCTTCCTAATATTTAATTTTGATTTAATAGTGTTTCGTTTCAACAAAAAATTAGTGGTCCGGGCAAGATTTGAACTTGCGACCTCACGATTATCAGTCGTGCGCGCTAACCAGGCTACGCTACCGGACCGGTTAGTCCAACTGATTAAACATAGTTTAAAAGTCTTATGCTCAATCAATTTTAAAAAATCGGAGAAAGAGGGGAGAAAACTCCCCAATTTCAAGTATTATTATTCTTCTTCGTCAAGAGAAAAGTTAACCTTTTTCTGACTCCTCAAGTAAATAAGTCCAATTAACGCTGCACTCACTCCGACAGTAATTAATCCAGAATAACCATTTTCTTCAGTTTCAGTAGGTTCTATTGGTGTTGGTGTTGGTGTTGGTGTTGGAATTACTTGTTCTTCTGTGATTAAATCAGTAACATTAGAATACCAAGCTTTGAAACTATCTGATAATCCGTGTTTTTGTTCCCAAGTTACAAGATCTCCGGAAATTTGTGGATTTCTCATTTCTGCTGTAGAAACATAAATATTTTCAGTTTGATCTGTTTCAAAATTGTACAAATTAATTGAAAAACCGTCTTCAGTTTGTTCAATCCAAGTTAGATTTCCATTATCTGCATCAAACATTCCGTTAGGAACTTCTCGAACTGAGTCTCCAATATGTAAATCAACAGTTTTGTTGTCAAGTAAATTTTCTAGTCCATAAACAACATTTCCATCTAAGAATTCAACAAATTCTACAGATTGATTTCCTGAGTAAATAGTATTAATTTCTCCGTTTGCAATTGTAACAACGTTTTGAGTTGTTTCATTGTTTTCAGTTTGTTCTGAGGCAAAAGCAATAGAATCACCCTCGATATTAGGCATGGAATTATTTCCAATAGTATAAACAGTTTCACCATTTACAACAACAGCGTCATTATCAACATAAACGTTGTTTACTCCATCAGTATCGTGATTTACATAAAAATCAGGTTCAGCTGCAGAAGTCTCTTCTTTCAAAACCGCAGTTTGACCAGTATTCATATCAAATTCATTTAATCGGTAAATGCCATCATTTCCTTGTAAAGACATTGTTGTATATTGAAGAACATCTCCCTCCATAGTCATGCTTCCAACTTGATAATGATCTCCACCAATTTGTGTTTCACTACCGGATTCAACATCTACAATATTAATAAGTCGATTATCTTCTAAACTTATTACATAATCTCCATTAGTAGTTGTTTGATTAGCATCAAAATCACTAGCCATTTGAGCATCATTTGATCCAGCAAACAGTGAGTCAACAGAATCTTCTAATGAACTTCCTGCCATATCTTTTGCTGCGCCAGTTAGAGCTAAACCTGTTACAGCAAGCCCGCCTAAAATATAATTTCCAAACTTTCTGAATCTAGACGTTTCCTTTATTTCCTGAACATTTCTAAATTTATCATCTAATGCTGATATTTCGGCATTAATTCTGTAAAATTCATTTGTGTTTCCATTTTGAACTGCAGAAACTTCTGCATCAAAAAGTGCTTCTCTTCGTAATTGATATTCGTCCATTTTAACCTCTAAAGTTAGTATTTTTCTTATATTAATACTTATAAAGACTTCGCAATTACACTACTTTTAAGTGAAAAATTATCCTCTTAGATAAGAATAATCAACAAAATCAGTTATTCCAGTATATTCGCCATATACTGCTGCGCCTGCTATTGCAATTCCGCCAAGAACAAAATATAATTTACCAGCTACATTTTTAACTTTATTTTTATTTGATTCAGACTTAACTCTAGCTTCTCTATCTTCAAGAATAGATTCTAAATCAGCGCATCTTGCTTCTCGTTGTTCTAACTCTTCTGTTTTATCAACGTCAACCATCAGAATAGGTAACTTTGATTCCTTCAAAGAACTAACCTCTTTCTGAATTTCTGAAGAAATTTTAGAAATTTCAGTTAATTGATCTATATAATCTGGTTCCTTAACTGCACCTAAGAAATCGACAAGTTCTTGAGTTTCTTCTGCTCGAGCTTCTAGTTTTTCAAATCTTTCATTAAAGGAACCGTATGTTTCTAGACTTTCATTTAATACTTCC
>LWDU01038317.1_pt1 | contig 11032 bp, 10 predicted proteins | sample 727161 | NCBI WGS metagenome assembly LWDU01 (sample SAMN04566230, study PRJNA314399) | hydrothermal vent metagenome | isolation source: deep sea hydrothermal plume seawater | place: Mexico: Gulf of California, Guaymas Basin | collected 2004-07-11 | reverse complement strand
TGAGTGCGCTGCGCACGCCGCCCTCCTCCAGTTCGTGCACGCCCTCGATCGTCGTGCCGCCCGGGCTGCAAACCATGTCCTTGAGTTCGCCGGGATGCTTGCCGGTCTCGAGTACCATCTTCGCCGCACCGAGCATCGTCTGCGCTGCCAATCGGGTGGAAATGTCCCGGGGCAAACCGGCCGCCACGCCGCCATCGCTCAGTGCCTCAATCATCAAGTACCCGTACGCCGGCCCGCTGCCGCTCAGGCCTGTCACTGCGTCGATTAAACTCTCATTCACCTCGTAAGCCACGCCAACAGCGGACAACAGTCGCTTCACCAACTCGCCGTCCTCGGTCGTCGCCGCTTGGCCAAGCGCGTAGCCACAGGCGCCCTCGCCAACCAGTGCCGGTGTATTGGGCATCACGCGCACGACCCGTGCACGCCCGCCGCACGCCGCGTCGAGCTTGGCCAAGCGCACGCCGGCCAAGATCGAAATCACAAGATGGCTCTCGTCGAACTGATCGCTCACCGCCTCCGTCGCCTCGTCGAGTTGGTGCGGCTTGAACGCCAAAAAAATAACCTTGGCCCTCGCCAGCACGTCGGCGTTCGAGTCGGTCGTCTCGCAACCAACCTCCAAGCCGAACGCCTCGCGACCGGCAGGAGCCGGGTCGCTGGCGATCAACTCCTCCGTCGATACCAAGCCGGCGTTGACGAAGCCCTTGGCCAAGGCCGCCGCCATTCTGCCAGCACCAATGAACCCGATGGTGGGAGTCTCAGTCACGCGTGTTGGGTATCAAACACCGCTCTTGTCGTAAAGCCAAATTGGCCCGGGAGGGGCGAGTTCCACCTCGCCCCAATTTTCGGACGGGGTGGAATCCGTCCCTCCCTTCTAAAATGCGTCACCGCCCCAGCTTGGCCTTCAGCCCGGCCATCTTGTCGGCAAACCGCTTGGCCAAGCGCTCGAGTTCCCCCCAGTTTTCCCCGGCGATGATCTCTTTTTTCAAAAGGGCCGAACCGGTGCCCAGCGCCGCCGAGCCAGCCGCGAGGAACGCCTCCATCGTGTCGAGGTTCACCCCGCCGGTGGGGACGATTCTCAAGTGCGGCAACGGCGCGAGCAAAGACTTGATGTAGCTTGGGCCAAGCGTGTCGGCCGGGAATAGCTTGACGAAATCCGCACCGGCCTCGTGTGCCGTCTGCGCCTCGGTCGGCGTGTACGAGCCTAGCATCACCGGCCGATCCAGCGCGTGAGCCGCCGCGACCAGCGACGGCTTGGTGACCGGGCTGATGACGTATTTTGCCCCGGCATCGATCGCCGCCCGGCAAGTGTCGTCGTCGATCACCGTGCCAACGCCGAGCAGGATTTCGTCGCCGAGCTCGCGGTCGATTGTGCGGACGGCCTCGAGCGCGTTGGGGATGCTCATCGTCAACTCCACCGCCCGGACGCCGCCCGCGACGAGCGCCTTGGCCAGCGGCAGCGTCAACTCGGGCCGCGGCACGCGCACGATCGCCACCAGTCCCTCGGACATGATCTGCGAGGCGATTTTCTCCCGCTCGCTCACTTGGTTTTCTTGAACCACTTGGGGTCGGCCTTGACGTTGTGCTTCACCAACTCGAGTCGGATCGTGAACGAGGCAAACGCCGGTTCCTCCAGTTTCAGAGTGTGCGGGATCTGCACTCCGTCCACCGCCTTGTAGTCGCTAAAAAGCACCCTGGTTTCCACCTCCTGCCCCTGCATCTCGGCGGTGGAGGAAACACCGGCGACCAATCCCGTCACGGCATCAAAATAAAACGTGTCCGTGTCCCCTTTTTTCGGCGTCATCTTTATGGCATAAACTTTTTTTCCGGCGAGCTGCTCCACACCTTGCAGCTTGATCGTGGGGTAATTTTTTTTGAAATTCAGGTACGCATGAAAATCGGCGTCAATTTTTTTGTTGGCCAATTCGCGCTCCTTTTTTTCGGTCACTGTGCCGTCCGGCGTTTCCGTCCAGCCCTTGCGGCCGGTGAACACGTCGCGTATCGTCCCCAACCCCTCGATCGTCAGCTCCATCATCTCCTTGTTCGGCGCTGCCTGCCGCATGATCACCGAGAACTCCGCGCCGAACGTCGCCAATTCAATCTTCCCCCGGGCCTCGCGGTTTTTCAGTTTTCGCATGGCCTTCTCGCCGCCGAGCGCCTCGACGTTCCGCTCGAGAATGTCGTCCACCGACGGCAGCTTGGTCGGCTGCTCTGCCATGCCGACACCGGCCAAAACAGCCAAACCGACCGCCATCCCTGCGTAACGCCTAATCATGGTACTCATTTGGGCAGCAGCAGTCTGGCGATTGCCCATCGGTTTGGCAACGAAGTTCGCGCTTGTAAGCCGCTCCGATAAAGAGTAGCAAATCCGGGCCGGGTTACGGTGTTGGGCGCATATCATGGAGCTGGCTGATTTTCTCACCAAGGAACAGGTTGTCACGAATCTGAAAGCCTCTGATCGCTGGGAAGCGATCGAGGAGCTGATCGATTTACTCGTCGACAAGGGACGTATCAAGTCCGAACACCGCGACGCGATCGTCTCGGTCGTCAAGAAACGCGAGACCTCGATGAGCACCGGCATCGGGTTCGGCATCGGCATCCCGCATGCCTCGACCGACCTGATCGGCGACGTCACCGGAGCGTTCGGCCGCAGCAAGGCGGGGGTGAACTTCGACGCGCTCGACAACCAGCCGGTCAATCTCGTCATGCTCTTCCTCGTGCCGCAGGGCCAATTCCAGAAACACCTCCACACGCTGGCCAAGATCGCGAAGGTGCTGCACAAGAAGGAATTCCGCAAGGCACTCGAGGATGCCGGCGACGCGGCGGAGATGTACCAAATCATCCGCAGCTCGCAGGAGGGCTGAGCCGGCGACATTCTCCCTTTCGGCCAAGCCGGCGATCCGCTGGCCAAGCGACTCCAACCGTGGTTCATCTCGTCTTACAGGAAAAATTGCAGCAAGCCGTCCTTGCGCTCATGCCCGACGCCGACGTCTCGAGCGTCCTCGTCCGCCCCTGCCCCGATCCGAAGTTTGGCGACTACCAATCCAACGCGCTCATGGGCTTGGCCAAGCGCAACCAACTCAACCCCCGCGAGCTCGCCGCCCAAGTCGTCGAGCAGATAGACGTCGCTGATTGCTGCGAACCGGTCGGGATCGCCGGGCCGGGTTTTCTGAATTTCCGGCTCAAGACCGGTGCCCTCTCCGATGCCCTCGTCGGCGCGGCCCCGCACCGCCGCCGAGCCGCGCACGATCGTCATCGACTACTCGTCGCCCAACGTGGCCAAGCCGATGCACGTCGGCCACATCCGCTCGACCGTTCTCGGCTACACGCTGGCCAAGGCCTTCCGGCTGCTCGGCCACAAAGTCGTCACCGACAACCACATCGGCGACTGGGGCACGCAGTTCGGCAAACTGCTCGTCGGCTGGAAGTTGCACCTCGACCGGGACGCGCTTGGCCAAGACGCCCTCGCCGAGATGGAGCGCCTCTACAAGCTCGTCAACTCCGCCTGCGAAGAGGACGAGATCGTCCTCTCGTCAAGTTGCAAAGCGGCGACGCCGAAAACCTCGCCATTTGGGATGAAATGATCGAGTTGTCGCGGCATCAGTTCGACGAGATTTACGGTCGCTTGGGCGTCGATTTCGACGAGACGCTCGGCGAAAGTTTTTACAACGACCGCCTCAAGGGCATTGTCGATGAACTCGCCGCCCAAGGCATCGCCGAGGAAAGCGACGGCGCGCAAGTCGTCTTTTTCAACAACCACAAATCGCTCAAAAAAAATCCGGCGATCGTCCAGAAAAGCGACGGCGCGGCCAACTACACCACGACCGATCTCGCCACGCTCGAGCACCGTCAAAACAGTTGGCAACCGAGCGAGGTCATTTACGTCACCGACGGCCGCCAGCAACTGCACTTCCAGCAACTCTTCGAGCTTTACAACCGCTGGAAACCGAGTCACGGCATGAAGCTCAACCACGTTTGGTTCGGCGCAATTCTCGGCGAGGACGGCAGGCCGTTCAAGACGCGCAGCGGCGAAATCATCCGCCTCTCCGGACTACTCGACGAAGCCGAGCAACGCGCCTTCGACGCGGTGAGCGAAAAGAACCCCGACATCTCCGGAGACGAGCGACGTGAGATCGCGCGCATCGTCGGCATCGGCGCGATCAAGTACGCCGACATCTCCGGCAATCGCCAAAGCGACTACGTGTTCAACTGGGACACCATGCTCGCGCTCGTCGGCAACACCGCGCCGTATCTGCTCTACGCCGTCACGCGCATCCGCAGCATCTTCCGCAAGCTCGGCGACGAGTCGCAACCGCAGCCCGAGTCGTTCGCGCTAGGCCAAGCGGAGGAACTTGCCTTGGCCAAGCACTTGTTGCGCTTCGGCCTCGTGCTCGAGTTGGTCATCGACGAGTGCCGCCCGAACTACCTCTGCAACTACCTCTACGAACTCGCCGGGCACTTCGCCTCGTTTTACGAAAACTGCCCCGTGCTCCAGGCCGAGGGCGACATCCGCGCACAGCGCCTCGCCCTCTGCGACCTCACAGGCCAAGTGCTGAATACCGGCCTCGAGACGCTTGGCCTCGAGACCACCGAGCGCATGTGAACCGTGGCCGCGCGGAGCAAAAAGCACGCTGACGACGGCTGGATCACCGTCGAGGGCGCCCGCGAAAACAACCTCCGCAACCTCTCCGTCCGCATCCCGCGCAACAAGCTCGTCGTCGTCACCGGCGTCAGCGGTTCCGGCAAAAGCACGCTCGCGTTCGACATTCTTTTCTCCGAGGGCCAACGCCGTTTTCTCGATTCGCTCAATGCCTACGCCCGGCAGTTCGTCGAGCAAATGCCACGGCCCGATGTCGATGCCGTCCACGGCCTGCCGCCCACCGTCAGCATCGAGCAGCGCATCTCGCGCGGCGGCGGCAAAAGCACCGTCGCCACCGTCACCGAGATTTACCATTTCATCCGGCTGCTCTACACCAAGCTCGGCGTCATTCACTGCCCCGACTGCCAGTTGCCGGTGCAGGCACAGACGCTCGACTCGCTCGTCGGCAGTCTTAAAACACAGGCCAAAAAACGGGGCGACCTGCGACTGCTCGCCCCGCGCATTCGCAACCGAAAAGGCTTTCACACTGACGTCGGCGAATGGGCCGCGCGGCAAGGCTACGAACAAATCCGCGCCGACGGTAATTTCCTCCCGACTGCCGAGCCGCTGCGGCTCGACCGCTACAGCGAACACGACGTCGAGGTGGTCGTCGGCCGACTCAAAAAACGCGGCTCAAAAAATGCCACCGAGCTGATCGCCGAATGCCTCGCCGCTGGCCAAGGCACGCTCTTCGCCGTCGATGACTCCGGCGGCGAGACCGTCCACTCGACGAGCAACGCGTGCGGCGGTTGCGGCCGGTCGTTCGCGCCGCTCGACCCGAAAGATTTCAGCTACAACTCCGCCCGAGGCTGGTGCCCAACGTGCCGGGGTTTCGGCGAAACATTTTACATTCCCGACATCGAACGCGGCGACGCGCAGGAAGCAGTCGAGGAAACTTGGTTCGGTTGGCAGGAGGAGAGCCGCGAGCTTTGCACCGACTGCAACGGCGCCCGGCTTGCCCCGCTCGCCCGCTCCGTCCGCCTGCCGCTGCCGCGCTTGGCCAAGCGCAACTTCGCCGACGAGCCGACCATCGACGCCTTCGCCCAAGCCGGCGTCGGGGAAGCGGACGAGTTGTTCGCAGCGCTCAAGTGGCGCGGGCGCGGCGCGGAGATCGCCCGCGACATCTTGCCGGAGATCGGCTCGCGGTTGAGTTTCCTGCGCAAAGTCGGCCTCGATTATCTGCAGCTTGGCCGCGCCGTCACCACGCTGAGCGGCGGCGAGGCCCAGCGCATCCGCTTGGCCGCGCAGCTTGGCTCGAACCTGAGCGGTGTGCTGTACGTGCTCGACGAGCCGACGATCGGCCTGCACCCGCGCGACAATCAGCAACTGCTCGGCGCGCTCGAGCAACTCCGCTCGCGCGGCAACTCGGTCGTCGTCGTCGAGCACGACGAAGACACGATGGCGCGCGCCGATTACATCATCGACCTCGGCCCCGGCGCGGGCGTGGAGGGCGGCCAAGTCGTCGCCGCCGGTTCGCTGAAACAGATTTTGCGAAACAAAAAATCGCTGACCGGCATCGAGTTGTCTCGCCAACACGACCGCGGCCAAGCGCTTGGCCAAGCGCGTCCGACCGCCCCGCCCCTGACCCGGCGCGGCGCCAGCCAAAAAAACAAAACGCCGTCGCTCGTCTTCCGCGGATTGAGCAAAAATAATTTGAAGACCGTCTCCGTCGCCGTGCCGCTTGGCCGGTTCACGGTCGTTACCGGCGTAAGCGGCTCCGGCAAAAGCACGCTCGTGCGCGAGTGCATCCTGCCCGCCGTACGGACCGCGTTGAAAGCCAGGCGCAAAAAAACGATCGAGGGCATCGAGCAGATCAAGGCCGTGCACGAGGTCGACCAGTCGCCGATCGGCCGCACACCACGCTCTGTGCCGGCGACGTACGTCGGTTTTTTCGACACCATCCGCCAACTATTCGCGCAGGTGCCCGAGTCTCGGATGCGCGGCTTTGGCCCGGCACGGTTTTCGTTCAACAGCCCGCACGGCCGCTGCCCCGAGTGCAAGGGAGCGGGCATCGTAAAACTTGAGATGAACTTTCTGCCGCCCGCCTTCATGACGTGCGACACCTGCGAGGGCAACCGCTACAGCCCGGAGGTGCTGGACATCGTTTACAACGGCAAAACAATCGCTGATGTACTCGAGTTAAGCGTCAGCGAAGCGGCCGAGTTTTTCGGGGCTGTGCCGAAGATTTTCCGGCCACTCAAGGCGCTCCGCGACACCGGCCTTGGTTACCTCAAGTTGGGCCAGACCAGCCCGACGCTCAGCGGCGGCGAAGCCCAGCGCGTCAAACTAGTCACCCACCTGCTAAGCGGCCTCAGCGACAACCCGGCCCGGCTCAAGTCCGACTCGAAAAAGAATCTGTTCCTCCTCGAGGAGCCAACGATCGGCCTGCACATGGCGGATGTGCGGCGCTTGGTCGGGGTGCTGCAACGCCTGGTCGAGGGCGGCCACACGGTGCTGGTAATAGAGCACAACCTCGACTTGATCGCCGCTGCCGACTGGGCCATCGACCTCGGCCCCGAGGGCGGCGAAGGCGGCGGAAAAATCATCGCTCAAGGCCCCCCAGCCAAAATCGCCCAAGCCAAAAACTCCCACACCGCTCAGTTCCTAAAACGGTTTTTCCGCTAGGGCAACGCCTGTACTCTGTAAAATTGAAATTTCTCCCGCTCGCTTGGGTCGGTGAAAAATGTGAATGAGCGCCGGGCTGTCACCGGGGCGCCGGTTTTGCGCCACTTGGCCAAGGCGACATCAGGTTTGCTCCAGACTTGGTAGCGCTTGCCGGGCACGCTACCCCACTGGATGGTCGTGCCTTGTTCGTCGACGGTGATGCTGCCGATTTCGAGCAGCGGAAACGAGCCAGCGTCCGTCGGGTTTTTCCCGGTCACATACTCCTCGCGATTGGTGTAACCGTCGGCATCGGCGTCGGCGTCGGCGTGCGCCTCGGCGCTGGAAAAAACTGCGAACTGTTCCCGCTGCCAACGGTCGTCCAAGCCGTCAAAATTGTGATCCTCCTCGCTGGAGAGTATCTCGACGAAGCCGTTGAGATACGCCTTGTCGTTTCCTTTTTGCACGAACAGGCTTCGCACTCCCGTCGCGGCATTTTTCGACACGGTCACTTCCACCGAGATCAGGTTGAAGCCGTCGAAGGCGTTCGGATCGTAGGTCGTTTTTCCGTAAACCACTTCGTCGCCGGTGAGCCGCAGCGTTGCCCTGCTCGTCGGCAGTGTTGGTGAGTAGATTCCGATCGTTTGTTTTTTTCCGGTGCGCTCAAGCGCGAACGGCTCGAACGCCAACTGGAGCAGGTTCTGCTTGGTCGTCGCCGGCCTCACCGCTGAAATGTAAAACGGCGCGCTGCCCCTGTTGACCGAGAAATCCAGCGTCGCCGATTTGCCGGGGCGAACCACCACCTGATTGTAGCCGGTTGGCCGAAATCCTGTCTCGGCACCCTGATGCTCGATCGAGATGTCGATGTCGCGAATCAACGGCTGGGGTTGCGTGTCCGGTGAGTGCAACGGGGCCACGCGCGTTCGTACCGGCCGTTGCGCTCGGTGACGGTCGACTGGATGATGTTGCCGTGGGCATCCTCGGCCAACACCACCGCCCCGAAGACCAGGCCTCGCCCCATCGTCACTTTGCCAGTGATCGAACCGAGCTTGGCCAAGGCGACCGGTTGGCCGTACAGCGCCTGCGCGGCTGCGACTTCGTCCTTCAGCAATCCAACCGCCAGGCCGACTCCTGCGCCGGTTCGCGAAAACATCGTCGCCGCCCCCAGCGGCGAATGCTGCAACCCGATGAAATGGCCGAACTCGTGCAGCGCCACCGCCTCGACAAAGTTGTCGGCGGAGAACGAGTTGTTGTAGTCGGCAAACCAGCGGTGATCGACGCCATTGAAAACCATGTCCGCCTCGACGATCGTGTGATCATCGAAATACATTGGGAACGTCACAGCCAACGCGCCGCTGATTTCCGTCCGCTCGTTGTTGACCCACACGGCGCCGTTCGCTGCCGCCGACTTCACCCAGTAAACGACGTTTGTGTTGTCGTCGCCGTTGATGTCCACGCCGGGCGGCACCAAGCCGGCCTCCTCGAATTTCAGAATCGTGCCCGGCACCGATTGCCATTGGCCAACCGCAGACCGGATGGCGTTCAACTCGGCCTCCGCGTTTTTGGCCGACCAAGCGTCCTTCGCCAAGTAGTAGCGAACCACGCGCGTGTCACGATTCACCACGTTGGGATGAACGAGCGGATCCAAGTCGTCGAGCCGCCAGCGCAGCGCTTGGCCGTCGTCGTTTTTGAAAAGAACGAACGCCATGGCGGCTTGGGCCAAGCCAAGTGCAGCGGCGATTGCCAGCCAACGACTCACTTCGCGGCCCTCCTCACCCGGCGCTTCAACTCGGCCAATGTCAGCGGCTTCGACTGGCCAAGCGCGCGCTTCACCACCGCGCGCGGATCGTCCCGCTTGGCCAAGCCGTGGAACGGATTCCGCACCGTGGCCAAGCCGGTCTTCGGCTGCCTGGCGACGTCAAACTTGCCCTGGTTCAGCCCAAGCGTCACTGCCTCGTCGCGGCTGTTGAACATCACAAACACAACCACCTCCGCTCCAACCCGGTACGTCGGTTCGATTGGCGAGCGGGCAATCCGGCGGCCCAGCACACCGCCGCCTTGGACAACCACCAGCGTCCCGCCGCGCTGCCGCCCCTTCACCTGCTCGATAATCTGAAAATGCACCTTGGTGAACATGCGGCCTTCGTCGTCGCGCTGGCAGGTCATGCGGACGACTTTGCCATGCACCACCGCGTCGGCCTTGGCCGCCAGTAAGTCGATCGACAACGGCACTTGGCTCGCCGCTTGGCCAAGCGCGACACCGGCCAACAGAGCTGTGAGTAAAGCAAACGACCTCCCTTTCATGCTGCCGCGAAGGTTGCTCGCTTGGCCCGGAAAACTCAATCCGGCGTTTTGTGCTGGGCAATCGCGGCCAATTCATCGAAGCATGCGCAGCGCGTGATGTATTTTTTGTCAAAAACCGTGGGGCGACTGATCGAGCCGATCGGTTTCATCTGGCTGGTGCTGCTTATTGCCTGCGTTCGTGCCGTGATCAAAAAAGAGAGGCGGCAAGCGCTGTTCACCGGCGGTCTGGCCCTGTTCATCACTCTCGTCGGCAGCACGAAATTGCCGGCCTACCTTTTGGCCACTCTCGAAAAACCGTATGCCGTCGAGAACCTGAACGCGCTGCCGGAGTGTGATGCGGTGGTCGTGCTCGGCGGCGGGCACAGTTATGTTTCGAGCGCGCCGTTCAATATTGAGTTTCATGATGCAGCGGATCGGTACGTGATGGCGGCCGAGTTGGTGCGACTCGGCAAAGGGCGGGCGCTGGTCATCGGGGGAAGCAACGGCGAAGGTGCCTTGCTGAAAAACTGGCTCGAGACTTGGAAGCCGTTTGAGCAGCCGATTTTCGACATGAGCGCGAACCTGCACACGCGGGACGAAGCGACGAACACCGCCGCCTTGGCCAAGGAGCAGGGCTGGAAAAAGATCATCCTCGTGACGTCCGCATGGCATATGCGCCGCTCGGTGGCATTGTTTGAAAAAGTCGGCTTGGAGGTGGTGCCAGTCGGGACGGATTTTGTCGGTACTTCAGCGTTGGAAACGCATTGGAGTTTTTATCCCGTCCCTTGGTATTCCGGTTTTCGCACCTTGTCGATGTACGGGCACGAGCAGTTGGGGTGGCTTTATTACCGGCTGCGCGGCTGGATTTAGGCCAAGCGCTGGCTATCAGCGGCGGCGTTTGATTCCTTCTCCCTCAGGGAGAAAGTGGCCGCAGGCCGGATGAGGGTGAACGCGGAGTTTCAAGTTTCAAGAAAGACCAATTTTAGCGGAACAGGTTTTGGCTCGCCTTAAAAATCATGGAACGCTCTCTCCCTCTCCCCGACCCTCTCCCGCTGAGAGAGGGAGCCAAGCGGGGAGCGCCCGCGTGCCGCCTTGGGCACGAGAGGGCAAGTTCCACCTTGCCCCATTTCAACGTTAATCTGGGACGAGGCGGAACTCGGCCCTCCCGGGAGAATTAGCGGCGTTTTCGGCCGCCGCCACCTTTGCGGGTAGACATGCCGAAGGAGTAGCCGCGGCCCACGGACCCACCCCGGAAGCGTGGCGGCGATGCGTGCTTTCCGTCGTCGAACAGCGACGTGTATTTGTAATCGAAGCCCTCCATTTTTTCCCGGTTTATTTTCTTGCCGATGAACCGCTCGATCGCCTCCATGTGTTGGCGATCCTCGGCCACCATCATTGTGAAGGCGTCCCCGGATGCAGCTGCGCGGCCGGTCCGGCCGATACGATGCACGTAATCCTCGGGATGCTGTGGCACGTCGAAATTGACGACGTGGCTGACGTTGGCGACGTCGA
>LWDU01041543.1_pt1 | contig 11034 bp, 13 predicted proteins | sample 727161 | NCBI WGS metagenome assembly LWDU01 (sample SAMN04566230, study PRJNA314399) | hydrothermal vent metagenome | isolation source: deep sea hydrothermal plume seawater | place: Mexico: Gulf of California, Guaymas Basin | collected 2004-07-11 | reverse complement strand
TCTCTCGGATTCGGGGCGCCTTCTGATTTGCCAGCCCTCCATGTTTGATCGCCTCTGCGATCTCTGCCGGGCCCGCCTCGATCACATCCATCCAAGTCGGGAAAATCTTTCGCAAAGACTTGTAAGCGACCTCCGCGTTGCTGTCCGACGTGTGTTGCGTGAGGACCGTGAAGATCAGTTCTTCTAGTGCGTTAAATCTCGGCGCCCAGACGATAGGCCCGTACATCGGGTCAAGTCGAATCACCGCTTCGCCTGCGAGCGCGTGGCGGCGCGCGGTGCCTCGAAGCGCGGACAGGCTGTCGGCGGTTAGTCGGGAAGGTGTCATGTGAGGCCTGTATTCTAGCGACGCCACATGCATGAATAACTGGCATCGTATAACCCGTGGCTCAGAACATGATCCGGTCGCAACGATGAGCAAACACACTTCACGCAGTACGATCCTCTTCAACGCTAACGTCCTCACACTTGATGGACGTGATGCGGTTGCTACAGCCGTGTTGATCGAGAACGGACGTATCAAACGAGTGCTCTCGGAGTACGAGGACCTTCGGCGTGGCTATCAAGCGATCGACCTGGATGGTGCGACGGTGCTTCCGGGATTTATAGACCCCCACGCACATCCGCTGGCACTGGGCGCTGCGCTGCGCGCTGTCGATTGCTCGCCGATGGTAGTCAAGAGCATCGCTCAGATAGTTGGACAGATAGCCGAGGCGGCTGCTGATTCGCGTGAATCTTCGGCTGACTGGATCAGGGCGCGCGGGTACGACGAGTTGTTGCTCGCTGAGCGACGTCATCCCAACGCAGTAGATCTCGATAGGGCAGCGCCCGGAAGAATGGTCCGACTCTCTCATGGCAGCGGGCACGGTGAAGTACTGAGTTCGGCCGCTCTTGATGCCGTCGGCATTCACAAGGACAGCACTCCGCCACCGGGTGCAACGATCGAACGGGACCCTAACACCGGAGAGCCTACAGGCGTGTTGTTTGAGATGGGCGGTTGGCTGAGTGATCGGATGCCACGACCGTCCGGGGATGTGTTGAACGACTACGCCGAGACCGCTTCCACCGCATTTATCGCCGCCGGCGTGACCTCTGTTACTGATGCAGGGCGGGACAATACCGTTGATCGTATGCACCTGTACTCGGCCATGATTGCGGAAGGCCGATTTTTGCCTCGTCCGACCGTGATGCTGTCTCCAGACGGGGTCTATCCGAACTTGGAGAGTGGCCCTGGAGTGAGGGTGGGTGCAACGAAAATTGCGATCACGTTCTCTAGCGGAGAGATGCATCCGGACTTCGAGACCCTGGTGGAGATCATTTCGGTAGCGCATGGGGCCGGTCACCAGGTTGCGGTGCACGCTGTGGAGATTGAGGCTGTGGTGATGGCTGCCGAGGCGTTCTCCGCCGTAGGAAACCGTTCTCAGATCACAGATCGAAGGCACCGTATCGAGCACGCGTCAGACTGCCCGCCGGCAATCGCAAAGATGATTGCGTCAGCCGGACTATCAGTGGTGACACAGCCGGCCTTTATTTACGAGCGTGGTGATCGCTATGTGAGTGCCCTGAAATCAAGTGCAGGTGGCAGTGATCTAACGCATTTGTACGCCACTAAAAGCCTACTCGACGCCGGAACTACCGTCGCAGGGTCGTCAGATGCTCCATTCGGACCGACCGCGCCACTGACTGGCATCCAGGCTGCTGTAACCAGAAGATCTTTGAGCGGCGAGCGGATAGGACCGGAACAGACTATTTCGATCAGAGAAGCCTTGCGTTTGTACGGGCCGATCGCTGCATGGATCGATCTGCAAGAGGCCGATGTAGGTTCCATTGAGCGCCGATTTCGTGGTGCTTGAAAGGGAGCCGGGTGAAGTGGAATCGACTGATATAAGCGGGATACGCGTTCTGGCGACGTTGGTCGATGGCGAGCCTGTTTTCGGCTCACTACCGGGTCTTTAGGACCGACGACCACCGGTTAGATCGGCGAGTGTTTCCAGGGCAACTCGTTCTTCTGTATTCGGGAGCCCGCTTAGCGACTCCTGTGCCTCGTCAATCCAGCCCAACGCGATGTTGCGGCTCTCTTCGATATAGCCGGATTCCCGCACGGCCTTGATAGCGGCATCGAGGGTATCGGTGTCGATCTGGGCTGGACCGTCGTCACGTGCGCCACGGGCCGATTTGAACCAGTCAAATACCGGGTTTGATTCCGGTTCCGCCTCGATCAACATGATCGCCGGCAACGTCAGGACGCCCTCTTTGAGGTCATTACCTGCCGGCTTCCCGAGTTCCTCAGCGGTGGAGTCGTAGTCGAGCACGTCGTCCAGCACCTGGTACGCCATGCCCAATTTGTAGCCGTAGTTACGGAGTAGCAGAATCTCGGACTCATGTGCACTGCCCATAACGGCGCCGCTCTCAGAAGCCGTCGTGAACAGTGACGCGGTTTTGTCGTAGATACGCTGATAGTAGGAATCTCGTGTGACGTGAGATTCCTGTCCGTCGAGCAGTTCGTTTAGCTCCCCTCTAGCCAACTCCATGATCGTCTCAGAGAAACGGCGGACCAGCCTGACGCTATTCGTATCGCAAACAAATCGGGCGGCGGCGGCAAATACGTAATCGCCAAGCAACACGGCGACGTTTCGGCCCCACAGATTGCTCGCCGTCTCACGACCGCGTCGCGTGTCTGCGGCATCCACCGTGTCGTCGTGTATGAGAGTTGCGATGTGAAGAAGCTCCACCGCAGTCCCCATCATCACATCCAGATCTGACGGATTCCGCCAGAGGCGGGAAGCGAGCAGGGTGATGGCGGGGCGCAATCGCTTTCCGGGAGCGCTTAGAACATGCTCAAGCCGCTCCGCCATGGCGCCTTCATGGGAACCCTGTTCCCCTGCGAGAGATGCAATGTTCACGATCACGGATTGAAGTTCCGGCCGCACGGGGTCATAGATAGCGTCGTAAGGGCTGGTGGAGGTCATCTGTTGCAAGTTTGATCCCGTCATCGGGAGCTGGCCGCCGAGAGGCGTTCTGCTTCTTCTTCGACGATAGATTCGTCCAGTTTCTTAAATATGGGTGTTGGGTCTGGTAGGGATGTGCCTGCGACCGGTGTCTGTCGTTGCCATCCTGAAGACAGCACATCGCCGTCATGTCCAAGCATTTCGTGGAGTTTTTGTGTCGAGAACGGGAGGTACGGGTAAGCGACAGTCCGCAATGTCTCGACGATGTTGAGGGCGGTCCACAGGGTTGTCGCGCCCGCCTCGCGATCTTCTTTCATCTGTTTCCATGGGGCACGGGCATCGACATACCGGTTGCCATGCTGGGCGAGCACCATCACGGACCGCAGGCCCTCCCTGAAATTTCGTGCGGCGAGGTGATTGGCGACATCTGCCAGCGCCTTGTCACAGGCTTTTAGTGCCGCGTTCTCCTCTGGACCCAGATCGCCTGGTTTGGGAACGGCGTTGTTGAAGTTACGCGTGGTTAACGTGAGCACACGATGGATCAGGTTTCCGAAAGTCGCAACAAGCTCATTGTTGTTGGCCAGTAAGAATCCGTTCCACGTGAAGTCAGAATCAGACGTTTCAGGCATGATCGACGTCAGGTAGTAACGAAGCGGGTCAGGGTCGTAGCGCTCCAGAAAATCGGGGAGCCATACGGCCCACCCGCTACTGGTCGAAAGCGGCCGGCCCTCAAGTGTCAAAAACTCGTTAGCTGCTACATCTTCCGCCAGATTGAGGCCACCATGGCCCATTAACATCGCCGGCCAGATGATGGTGTGGAACGGGATATTATCCTTGCCTTGGAAGTAGATCGCTCGGGCGTCCTCTTCCTCCCACCATGCCTTCCAGGCGTCAGGGTTGCCGGAGTTTGTGGCCCATTCGATCGAGGCTGACAGGTAGCCAATAACGGCTTCGAACCATACGTAAATTCGTTTGTCGTCAAACCCTTCGACCGGGATTTTTATGCCCCAGTCGATATCGCGCGTGATCGCCCGATCCTTAAGGCCCTGTTTGAGAATGCCCATGCTGAAATTACGCACGTTAGGGCGCCAGTCGTTATTATCGGATATCCACTCGGTGAGCCTGTCTTGGAATGCACTTAGCCGAAGAAAAAAATGGGTTGTATCGCGGAATTCTGGTGTCGATCCGTCTTCTTTACACCGGATGTTTTCTAACTCAGCTGGATCCACGGTGTTACCACAGTTGTCGCACTGATCGCCCCGTGCTCCGTCAAAACTGCAGTGCGGGCAGACACCCTCTACGAAACGGTCGGAAAGGAATCGCTGCTCTTCCAGGCAAAACGGCATGCTCTGCACGCCCTCGACCAGATAACCGTTCTCCAGCAGTCTCGTGAACATCGCCTGTGACACAGCGTGATGGTTATCCGTGTCTGTGTGTGTGTAGAGGTCGAACGAGAAACCCATCTCGATGTTCGTCTCGGAGAATGCTTTGTGATACCGCTGTACCAGCTCCAGAGTCGATATACCTTGCTGACGGGCGGCGAGCATCGTCGGAGTGCCGTGCATGTCACTTCCGGATACCATCAGGACGTCGTTACCTATGAGCCGGTTAAATCGCGCAAAAATATCCGCCGGCAACGAATTACCAGCAATATGTCCAAGATGAGGTAGTCCGTTGACGTAAGGCCACGCCACAGCCACGAGGACCCGTTCGGCCACGATGCCTCCATTCCCACGTTCGGTGTTTCGCTCACGTAATGAATTGCAGTGCGCGACACCCAATTATATCCAGCGTTTACGAGTCGGCGGCCTTATCCGCCTGCGAACTTGTCACGAGACGGTAGACACGCCTACGTGGTGCTCCTGTCGCTTCAACAACGGCTTCGACAAGTGACCGTCCTGACAGGGCGTCGGAAAAATTCGCGATCGATTCGATGATTGTCTCGTCTGATATCTCGATCGTCTGCTCAGGCGCGCCCTCGATCACAAGGACAAACTCTCCGCGTATACGCCCGCTCGAAAAGTACTGGATCGCCTCGGAAGCCGTGCCCCTGAATACTTCTTCGTGCAGTTTGGTCATTTCACGGCACACCGCGATTCGTCGCGCGCCCAGAACCGATTCAATGTCTTCCAGTGCTGCTAACACCCGCTGGGGCGTTTCAAAAGCGATCAGTGTGCCGGTTTCGTAAGCGGCGCCGGACAAAACCGAGCGCCGCTCGGTGCTTTTCCGTGGTAAGAAGCCGAGGAAGCTGAATCTGTCCCCGGGCATCCCGGATATCGAGATGGCGGTTGTGATCGCCGACGGACCGGGTACCGCGACAACGTCGTGCCCCCTTGAGACGACTGCCTCTACCAGGGACGCCCCGGGGTCGCTGACTGTCGGCGAGCCAGCGTCTGTGACCTGCGCCACTTTTCCGGATTCAAGTGCGTCGAGCACACGCTCCAGTTGCGCCGGGTTTGAGTGCTCGTGATAGCTGATACACGGGGTTGTCGCATCCAGGTGATTCAGCAACTTGCGGGTGACACGCGTATCTTCCGCGACCAGCAGATCGACCGTTCGCAATAAGTCGGCGGCACGTGGCGACAGGTCGCCAAGGTTACCGATCGGGGTTCCTATGATGAAAAGAGTTCCCATGAATGTGCGGAGCGCTTGAAAGTGATGATTCGGGACAGTCTCGTCATCTTGCGTCTCTGGCCATATGTTTGGCTATACTCAGGCGGTCAAATTTGTCCTTCAGGCGGCGTGCGAGTCGCCAGGTCGTTCTAGAAACGTCAAAAACACCGGGAGAAACAAAGATTAATCTCTCAACCGGACAGCGCCTCATTTCCACATCTGGAGGTGCCGAGTTCGTCGTCACAAAGGGCGGCGAAGCAGACCTGACTTGTAACGGCATACCCCTCGAAGTGAAAGCGGACCAATCACCTTCAGAGGCTGACGGACCCGACATACAACTCGGCAAGCGCTACCAGGGCGCTGACGGCGGTGTGAGTTTACTGTGCGTTAAAGCCGGCAAAGGCGATCTCATCTGTGACGGCAACGTCATGGAGCTGCAGAACGCCAAAAAACTCCCCTCGTCCGACTAGGACACCCCGACAGTACGTTAGTACGTCAAACAGGCCTGTCGGTCCTGAACTAAGAACGCAACGGACCGCCAGATTCTCCTTAATCCTGCACCTTCTCCCGCCGGGAGAGGGGCTAACGCCATCGGTCACACAATATAAAGCTCGTTCGGCACGTCGTCCGTTAGCGTCTCGCAGCCGTCTTCCGTGACGAGTACCGTGTCGCTGCATCCGATCGCCCCAACGCCTGGGATCCGCATCGTCGTGATCACGTGGAACATCATGCCAAGATGGAACGGCCTATGTTCGTTGGCGTTGATGCTGAAAATATTGCCCTCGTCCCAGCCGGGCGGGAACGCCGTTCCGATTCCATAGGCGATCCGACGGCCCTGCACATACGGCACATCCGCGTCGTCAATCCGCTGCCGTGCAGCCTCGAACGCCTCTGAAGCCAACATGCCCGGCTTGATCCGCTCCTTTGCCAGTCGTAGAGCGTCTCGATTCACCTCGCTGCCCTTGAGTAGCAGTTCAGGAGGCTCGCCGACAAATGCCGCACGGGTCAACGCGGAGTGATATCTGTTAACCACGCCAGGCACCTCGAAAAACACCACATCGCCGTTTTCGATCATCCGATCTGACCACGTGGAGTGGACCTGCATGGAGTGCTGCTCTCCGGACGTGATGAATGGCGGCAACCCGCTGTACTCGCTACCAGCGCGAATCTGAGCGTTGACGACCTCTGCTGCCAGGTCTTGTTCGGTGGCTCCCACCGAGACCGCTTCCAGCCCCGCCCTCACACCGGCCGTCGCGATCTTCGCCGCATCACGCATGTAACCAATCTCACGCTCGGACTTGACCAGCCGACCGCTCTCCACAATCCCGGATGCATCATGAAGTCGGGCATCTGTGAGTACCATGCGCAAGCGCATGTAATCACGAATCTTGAGGAACCATGATTCGTGTTCGACACCGATGTCAGCGCGTGCCAACCCCAGTTCATCCAGAACACCCGCGATACCGACGATCGGGTCTTCTGTATCGCGGAATAATCGGTAGTCGTCGACGACAGAATAGGATGTGACAAGGGACTCCTCGTGTGGCGGAGGCACGAGGACCAGGTCACCCGTTAGCGGCACGATGAGCCCGATAAAGAAGTAGTAGCCAGGCGTCTGGTAGCCGGTCAGGTAGTAGATGTTCTCCGGCGTCGTGAGTAGCAGCGCATCAAGGCCGCGCTCGTCCATGCGGGCGCGCACTTCGTCTAGTCGGGACTGGAACTCTTGGTGCGAGAAAAACTGGTGCTGAGGTGTTCTCATTCGGTGACCCTGTTTGGATATACGCGGGTTGTGACAGTCGATGTCGATATTCCGGTTGGGCGAAAGCATAATGCCGGTCTACTCCGGGAGGTTAGATGAACGACTCAATTTCGAAAATTGCAGCCCGGCGTATTGCCCTCACAGCCCAAGGCTTCGCCGAGCCTAGGCCAACTGAAGCAGGACACGCCGATCTTCGTGGCGTAATCGATCGTCTCGGGTTGATACAGCTCGATTCGGTAAACGTGTGCGTGCGCGCTCACTACATGCCGTTCTTTTCACGACTCGGGAAGTATCCGATTGAGCTGCTCGGCGATGGCTGCCACGAGCGATTTGACCTATTTGAGTTCTGGGGGCACGTCGCATCGTTGATTCCGGTGGAGCAGTATCCGCTGTTCAGACATCGGATGGATGACGGGATCAAGCGACGATCTCGGACGATACGTAGCGCCGACGCTGATTACCTTGATTTGATCATCGATGAGATCCGCGAGCGAGGCCCGCTCACGATCGGCGAGCTTGAGAACCCGGGGAAGCGGAGCGGCGGCGGCGGTTCTCCCGGATGGTGGAACAGGGCCCCCGGCAAGGTGGCGCTCGAGTATCACTTCGCTACGGGCGACCTGACTTCGGTGGAACGTCGCGGTTTTTCACGTGTGTATGACCTTCCTGAACGGGCCATACCGTCCGAATTTTTGGAATGCGAGCCGGTCAGTCGGGAGGAAGCACACAGGGAGTTTTTGCGGATAGCGGCGCGTGCTTTTGGGGTCGGTACCGGAGCCGATCTCGCTGATTATTACCGGATTCGCATGCCTGAGGCGCGCCCGAGATTGAGCGAGCTGGTGGAAGCCGGAGAGCTGCGTGAGGTTGAGGTCGAGGGCTGGGATCAACCGGCTTATCTGCATCCAGACGCATCGGCAAATGGAGCAGTGAACGCGCGAGCGCTATTGAGCCCGTTTGACTCGCTCATCTGGGAACGGGACCGGACCGAGCGACTATTCGACTTCTTCTACCGCATCGAAATCTACGTTCCGGAACGCAAGCGCCAGTACGGATACTACGTGCTGCCGTTCCTGCTCGGCGAGGATCTCGTGGCGCGGGTGGACGTGAAGGCAGAACGGGATCGCGGGACGCTGCGGGTACGTGGTGCATTCATCGAGGAAGGACAGGACCCGGCACACGTCGCCCCGGAACTGGCGAAGGAGCTGACGTTAATGGCAAGCTGGTTAGGGCTGAAGCGGGTGCGCATTGGCCGGCGCGGGAACTTGTGCAGTGCTCTCCGTGAGGCTTCGCGCTAAGCCTTCTTCGCCTGGATGGCACTCGCTGCCACCGACAACCCAACGTTGCCGGTCAACGCGATGATTACTGCGCCAATGATTATTCCAATGCCGGCGCTCGTGCCGGCGGCTTTCTCGTTATCGAGTATTGGTTTCTCAAGTCGCGTGTGTCCTATCACGTGTTTCGGTGGGGTCATGGTCGTCCCTCTCCCAACGGGAGAGGGTTGGGGTGAGGGAGAAAATCTATCTGCGAACGCGCCTATTCTTCCGAGACCCTACTTTTTCTTGCCCTTCTTCTTCTTCCGACCACCGCCCCGAGACCGCTTTGCCGTATCACGAGCCTGCTTCGACTGTGCTCGCTTGGCCTCTCGGGAGATAGCCTTGCCACGTGATGAATCGAGGATCGACTGGGCATCTGAGATAACCGACTCAGAAACCTGCTGACCCGCGGGAATAGCGGGATCAAGCCCTCGCTTGCGCTGCGACTCAAGATCACACGACCAGCAAGTGCAGGCCGGAGGATGCTTCTCGTTTCTCTGGTAATGACGTTCGCGCATATTGTGAGTGCAGGATTTGTCTGGCCGGTCACCGGCGGAGTCATGCCGCGCCGAATGTCGGCCTGCATCTCTCGCTCAATTAGCTGGTCGGGGAGCCGGGATTCGAATCCTGTACTACTCGTTCCAGGGTGTCCCTAATTGTACCTATTCCTCGTTCAATCAGACCATTCGGTGTACTGAACTGTTCTCGGCTGTATTGTCCCGGTTGCTGTCTACCTTGCTGTCAGAAACCCCAATCGGCTAATTAATCTCCCGCGAACATCTCCGCCATTGCATCGGCTACTAGAGCCTGTGAGTCAGNNNAGCCGGGTTCGCGTGGCCGAGCATCTCCGACACCACCGGGATCAGAGTCGGGAGTGGGGTCCTCAGACGGTTCAACGATGTCCGAACTACCCGACACAACATCTGTGGCTAATGATTTGTCGGCCAACGCCAGGTATTCGCGTTGCATCGGAATTCTCGGGGTCGAGGTTTAGCACTACCTCGCATGTTGCACGCAGGTCTTCCCATTGCCGCAGCGCAATTGCTTCCTCGGCCTGATCTAAAAGCCGGTCAACCTGTGTCTGTACCCGATCGCTCAACATGCCCGGAGTATATCGAGATACGAAAGTCGTAGCGAAATCCGCGACTTAGTAGACCTCTACGAACTTCTGGCGACGGAGTGTGAGGGAGGTGGATGTCATGGGTTCTAGCGGGATGGTATGCCATGACCGCGAGCCTTGCGATTCTCTACTTAACTTTTATCACCGGAGTTGGGGTGTTGGTAGCGGCCTGGGCATGGGGCGATATGCCGGAGGATGGACAACCGTTCTATGGCATGACGCCGCTGCGCCCGGACCTGCGGCACGTAGTTGTGATGGAAAAGGTCACTGGGAATATCCATCACGCCCTGACTGCGCCTCTAGGGAGTCACGCTTGACGCGGAGCCGGTGTGCTCCTATCAAGGTGACTCAAGTTACTTCCGGTAAGTGTGCGCGATCAGCGCAAATTATCGACGCGTCCGACGAAATCAGAATACAGGAGTGAGATACAGGAGTGAAATCGTTACACAAAGGGAAGGTGAGCAATGTATATTGGGCTCAATGGCCTCCGATTCGGCTATCACGAACGTGACGGCTCGGACCGGTGGCGATATGGACACGGAGGTTTAATTTGACGGTAGATGCACAGCCCACGGGTAACACTAAGTTCTGCCCTGAATGTGGTGGGAACATGAGCGTGAATGCCGAGGCCTGTCCGGCCTGTGGTGCGCCACAACCGGGAACGACGCCATCAGCCGAGGTGAGTCCAAAAGGCTTCGTTCCAGCGCTCGTCCTTTGCATTCTCCTCGGGGGACTCGGCGTACACCGCTTCTACCTTGGTAAGCCGATCTCCGGCATCTTTATGATCCTGACCTTCGGTGGTTTCGGGATCTGGGCACTCATAGATTTGATCAGGATCGCCGTCGGCAGCTTTAACGACGGAGACGGCTTGCCAGTCAAAATGAGTTAATGATTTTTTGAATCGCTAGCTACGGGCATGACAGACAAACGCGAATACTCCGACAAGTCTTATGTCACCGCGGCAGTGTTGGCTGGCATCTTCGGCGTGATCGGCATCCACCATTTTTACGTGGGGCGCTGGGGCCACGGTCTGTTCGATCTGTCGATGACGGTTCTTGGAGTCATCGCCATTACCAGTGCAAATGGCTTTTCTGCTCTGATGGCGTCAGGAATACTCCTGCTTCTGCTGGACCTTATCCACACGGTGTACTTCATGTACAAGCTGATCGTTGGCGAGTACCGGGATGGAAGCGGATTTCTTATCCCGTACCCGAGGCACCGTTAGCCCAGAGTCTCTTGAGGGAGATCAGTGCCGGCAGGACGGCTTACTACTGCACGTCCTGCCGC
>LWDU01039442.1_pt1 | contig 11034 bp, 7 predicted proteins | sample 727161 | NCBI WGS metagenome assembly LWDU01 (sample SAMN04566230, study PRJNA314399) | hydrothermal vent metagenome | isolation source: deep sea hydrothermal plume seawater | place: Mexico: Gulf of California, Guaymas Basin | collected 2004-07-11 | reverse complement strand
GTTGGACCCTTCGCCCGTGATTCCGAGCGATTTGTCATTCGGTTACTTATCGGCGGAATTAAAAAGCCCCGTTAAAACCCCTATCCCCGATGACACCATGAAGAACCCCATATGAGCGCTGCAACGGTGGTGGATGACTGGTTCAGCAGTTTGTCCTGCATCGCGGACCGCACCGGCGGCTTCGCACTTCGCCATTGGCGGTCTCATCGTCGGAATCAGTTCAGGCTCGAAGGCCGACTGGCAGCGATCTTCGCGGCAGTAGTTTCCTGTCGGAAGGACGAGGAAACCGACACGTCGATATATCCTCGCGAGATCGTTCGCAGCTACGCGTGCCTTGGACGAAGCGCCCAAACTGCCGCCACCGTCATGGCAAAAAGGAAGAAGACCAGGCCCGGGTAGGTCATTGACGGCACAGCGGGGCCGGTGCATTCGAGTATCGGATCGTTGAAACAGGCGCCCGACACACTATCGCAGCTGTCTGTCGTGCAAACGTCCGAGTCGTCGCACGCGCAGGCGAAGCACGCGTCCGCGCCGGGGTCGGGTTGAAACGTGTCCTCGGCGCAGTCCGCGCACGTTGCTTGTCCCGTAGAGGATTGAAATGTCCCGGCGGCACAGTCTGCACAGAAGGCGCTTCCTGACGTGACGCTGAAAGTTCCCGTGGCACAGTCGTCACAGGTGATCGAGCCTTCGTTGGGCTGTGATGTTCCGGGCGAACAATTGTCGCAAGAGGCTTGGCCTGTGAGCGGTTGCGAAGTCCCGGGCGCGCAGTTCAAGCATGCGATTTGCCCCGTAGCGGACTGGAACCTTCCGGCAGGACACTGCAGGCAGAAGGCGCTGCCTAACGTGACGCTGAAAGTTCCCGTGGCACAGTCATCACAGGAGATCGAGCCCTGGTTGGGCTGTGATGTTCCGGGCGCGCAATTCAAACAAGTCGACTGCCCCGCCGATGGCTGATATTGCCCGCTCGAACAATTCAACGAGTTGGTTCCATCGGGACAAAAGGTGCCGGGGTCGCAGTCGAGGCAGACGGCGCCCGAAAAATATTCGCCAAGAGCGCACTGGGCTTGGGCAGTACTCGGGACAGCGCCCAGGGTTGCGGCGAATGCAAAGAATAGAACGGGCAAGTCGAGGGTTCGATGGCGGCGGGTGAGCACGGGCTACTCCTGTCGGCTTCGGGGCAATACCTTGCCAACGACATTGCTACGCACCCCTTCAAGCGTCACCACGTACCGCCGCTAGGTGCGATTTCCAGATACAGGCCGCCGCCATCCAAGAGCCTTTTGGGTTTCTCGCTAGGTCGGGCACATCGGATCGCGGTGGCGGTGAGAGGCGTACTTGGGGGCAACTCCTTGAAGGGGTAAAGCAGTTGCCCCTAAACATGCCCCCAGTTGCCCCCGGATGTCAACGAATGATTTCGGACTTCCTCGGAAGCGAAAACCCCTTATATCCCTGATATATATGGACTTACTGAACTACCTCGGACCACACCGGAAGTCGATGTGGTGGGCGTACACGGACTCGAACCGCGGACCCTCTCGGTGTAAACGAGATGCTCTAGCCAACTGAGCTATACGCCCACGGCGCACCTTGGTTGGGTGCGCGGCTTTCGCCTTGCGCCCGGTGCGGGTGGAATCGATCACTTCGGCGCGCGCCGCCCTTCCGAGCCGCCGCTCCGCGCTGGACCCTAATTGACTCCGGCCGGATGCGCGACCTCGGTGCTCTTTGGAGCTCTCGGCACAATGTAGATGTCGTCGATTTCGTGCACTTCGTCGCTCAAGAAGTTTTCCGGATCTGGGACCGCGAGAGCCCGAGCGAGAACTTCGTCGACGTGCTCCACAGGGACGATCGTGATCGCCTTCTTGATGATGGCGGGCAAGTCCTTGATGTCTTTTTCGTTGTCTTTCGGAATGATGACAGTGTCAACACCACCGCGGTGGGCTGCGATCATCTTTTCTTTGAGGCCGCCGATCGGCAGCACCCTGCCCCGCAGCGTAATCTCGCCCGTCATCGCAACGTTGGACCGTACCGGTACTTTGGTGAGCGCCGAGGCGATGCTGGTCGCGAGCGTAATGCCAGCGGACGGTCCGTCCTTGGGCGTCCCCCCTTCGGGCACATGAATGTGGAGATCGACCTTCGAATAGAAGTCGGCCACTAGACCAAGCTGCTTGGCGCGACTTCGCACGTAGGACATCGCGGCGCTCGCGCTTTCCTGCATCACATCGCCGAGATGACCCGTGATCTGCAACTTGCCGCTGCCAGCGGTCACAGACACTTCGGTCTGCAGCAGTTCGCCGCCTGTTTCCGTGTAGGCCAGGCCGGTGGTCACGCCAACGCGGTCTTCGCTTTCGACCATCCCGAAGCGGAAACGTTCGACGCCGAGCAACTTTTTGACGAGCTTCGGTGTGACCTTGGTGTGCTTCGCATCGGCACCGGCGGTCACCACTTCGCGAGCCACCTTGCGTGCCACTGCAGCGAGTTCCCGCTCCAGGTTACGCACGCCCGACTCGCGGGTGTAGTGCCGGATGATTTCCAGAATGGCCTGATCGCCAAACTCGATATGTTTGTCGGTCAGGCCGTTGGCCAGGAGCACCTTTTCCACGAGATGCTTCTTCGCGATCTCGAGTTTTTCGCTTTCGATGTAGCCGGGGATATGAATGATCTCCATGCGGTCTAGCAACGGCCGCGGGATCTCACTCAGCACGTTCGCGGTGCACACGAACATGATCTTCGACAAGTCGTAGTCGAGGTCCATGTAGTGGTCGTTGAACGTGTGGTTCTGTTCCGGGTCGAGCACTTCGAGGAGCGCCGACGACGGATCGCCGCGGAAGTCCATCGCCATTTTGTCGATCTCGTCGAGCAGGAAGACGGGGTTGCTTGAACCGGCCTTCTTGAGGCTCTGGAGAATCTTGCCCGGAAGTGCGCCGATGTAGGTCCGGCGGTGTCCGCGGATCTCCGCTTCGTCGCGCACGCCACCCAGACTCACGCGCACAAAGTCGCGGCCCGTGGCCCGAGCGATCGACTTGCCAAGGGACGTCTTGCCAACACCGGGCGGACCCGCGAGGCAAAGGATCGGTCCCTTCATGACGTCGACCAGAGTCTGCACCGCGAGGAATTCGAGGATGCGGTCCTTCGGCTTGTCGAGGCCGTAGTGGTCGGCGTTCAAGATCGCTTCAGACTCGATGAGGTCTTGGGTTTCTTCTTTGTATTCGTTCCAGGGCAGCGCCAACATCCAGTCGAGGTAGTTGCGAACGACGGTCGCCTCGGCACTCATCGACGGCATCATCTTGAGCTTCTTCAGCTCCTTGTCGGACCGTTCCCGTGCCTCGCCCGGCATGTCCTTCGCCGTGAGTTGGTCTTCGAGTTCCTGGAGTTCGCTCTTCAACTCGTCGCGGTCGCCTAATTCGTTCTGGATCGCCCGCATCTGCTCGTTGAGGTAGTACTCCTTTTGGGAGCGCTCCATCTGCTTCTTCACGCGGGAGCGAATCTTCTTTTCCACCTCGAGCACTTCAATTTCGGCCTGCATGCGCGAATAGACGTCTTCGAGACGATCACTCGGGCTCACGATTTCGAGCAGCTGCTGCCGTTCTTCGAGGGTCAGGTTCAGGTGCGCAACAACAGTGTCGGCGAGCTTGCCCGGCGCGTTGATCGCGGCCACGGTGCTGAGCAACTCACGTGGGACCTTCTTATTCAGCTTGACGTAGTCTTCGAAGGTACTGTGCACACCCCGCACGAGGGCTTCCGACTCGGCGAGATCGTCCGTCGGTTCTTCGAGCACGGTGATCTTGACTCGTAGGTACGGTTCACTGCTCACGCATTCGTCGATGCGCGCTCGACTCTTGCCTTCGACCAGAACCTTCACAGTGCCATCTGGAAGACGGAGCAATTGAATGATCTTGCCGAGGGTCCCGACGTCGTAGATTTCGTCTTCGGTCGGGTCTTCGTCACCGGCCTGCCGCTGAGCGGCGAGCATCAGCTCTCGGCCACCTTCCACAGCGTCTTCGAGAGCCTGGATCGATTTCGCGCGACCCACAAAGAGCGGAACCACCATATGCGGAAATACGACAATGTCTCGCAGTGGCAGTAACGGGATAGACCCGTTGCTCGAGGCAGTGCTGCCTTCGGCTTCAGAACTGATTTCGCCGTCATTCTCGTCTTCGTCCCGAAAGAACACCATGATAGAACCCCACGCCCCCTAGTCTGCTTCTTTCCTTTTTTCGCACTCTACTTCTACTGTCGCTGGTGCCTCGATTTCGCGTGCGAGGTTTCCGCACCCTTCACCTTGATCAGGCCGATTCAGCTTCCTGCTTGAACACCAACAATGGCTCTGTACCGCGTTCGATCACTTCCTCGTTAACGATGCATTCTGCGATGTCATCTCGAGAAGGCGTTTCGTACATAATGTTCAACATGGAGCGTTCCAGAATGGCCCGCAAACCACGTGCTCCCGACTTCCTGCTGAGTGCCTCGTGCGCGATCGCAGTGAGCGCACCCTCTGTAAAACGAAGCTGAACGTCTGAAAAATCGAAGAGCCGCTGGTACTGCTTCACCAACGCGTTCTTTGGCTGCGTGAGGATCTGGATCAAGGCTTCCTCGTCGAGCATTCCCAGAGTCGCGACCACCGGCAGGCGACCGACGAATTCTGGAATCAATCCAAATCGCAGCAAATCTTCAGCTTGGGCTTCGAGCAACATCTCCCCAGGATCTCGGTCGTCCTTTAGTTTTATATCGGCGCCAAACCCCAAACCCTTCACACCAATTCTTCGTTCGATGATGCTCTCGAGGCCAACAAAGGCGCCGCCGCAGATAAAAAGAATGTTGGAAGTGTCGATTTGCAAGAATTCCTGCTGAGGGTGCTTTCGCCCCCCCTTCGGCGGAACACTCGCCATCGTCCCTTCGATGATCTTGAGCAGCGCCTGCTGCACGCCCTCACCCGAAACGTCCCGGGTAATAGAAGGGTTCTCACTCTTGCGAGCAACCTTGTCGATTTCGTCAATATAGATGATGCCGCGCTGGGCAAGTTCGACGTCGTAGTTCGCAGCCTGCAACAAGTTCAAGATAATGTTTTCGACGTCTTCACCGACATAGCCGGCTTCGGTGAGTGTGGTCGCGTCCGCGATCGTAAACGGCACGTCGAGAATGCGCGCAAGCGTTTGCGCCAAGAGCGTCTTGCCCGAACCGGTGGGGCCGAGCAAAAGCACGTTGGCCTTTTGCAGCTCAACTTCACCCACGCCGGTTTCGGCATCGATGCGTCGGTAGTGATTGTGCACGGCAACCGCGAGGATCTTCTTCGCGGCGTCCTGGCCGATCACGTACTCGTCCAGCGCTTCTTTAATCTCTCGTGGTTTCGGGAGATGGGTGGCTTGTGCGGGCGCTTCCTCTTGCCCGTATTCCTCGGCGATGATGTCATTGCAAAGCTCAATGCATTCGTCGCAGATGTACACCGTGGGGCCGGCGATCAGCTTTTTGACTTCCTTCTGGCTTTTACCGCAGAAGGAACACGAGAGGTTTCCCTTGTCGTCCCGCTTCTTCATGATCGCTCCCTTGCCGAACCTGGTTCCGGCGACGTGTGTGATACACGCCCCGTAGATTGAATGACGTCTGGCTGCCCTAGCTACTCGTCTTTCTATTTCGCTCTCTATCGTGCTCTACCAACTCGCCTTGCCTCTAGGACTCGTTTTTCGGGGTACCGCTCTTCTTGCGGGATTTGCTCGCGCCCTTTCCGGGAGATGCGCCGCCACCCCCGCTTCCGTTACTTCCGTTCTTCCCACCGTTATCGCCCGAACTGCCACCTGCCTGGACTGCCGACGGCCGTTCGTTCACGACTTTGTCCACAATGCCATATTTGCGGGCTTCTTCCGCCGAGAGATAGAAGTCTCGTTCCGTATCCTTCGAAATTTGGTCAACGGTCTTGCCCGAATGGTGCGCGAGAATCTCGTTCATACGCGCGCGCAGCTTCAAGATTTCGGTCGCCTGAATATCGATGTCAGTCGCCTGGCCTCGGGTCCCGCCCATCGGCTGGTGGATCATCACGCGCGCGTTGCTCAGCGCCGTCCGTTTGCCCGCGGCCCCGGCTGCCAAGAGCCAGGCTCCCATCGACGCGGCTTGCCCGATGCACGTGGTGTTCACGTCGGGTCGAACGAACCGCATCGTGTCGTAGATTGCGAGTCCAGCCGTGACCGAGCCACCGGGTGAATTGACATATAGATGAATGTCCTTCTCCGGATCGTCCGCCTCAAGGAACAGCAGCTGAGCCACGATCACATTCGCGACATCGTCGTTCACCTCGGTGCCCAAGAAAATGATCCGGTCTCGCAAGAGCCGGGAATAGATGTCGAAGGACCGCTCGCCGCGCGGGCTTTGCTCGATCACCATGGGGATCAATGGCATAAGTCTGGTTGTCTCTTTCGTTGGCTTCTTGGTTTGTCGTTTGTGTTCATTGATTGGCTTCGTAAGTTGACGCCGCGAACACGCTCGCGGATCCAACGCCCTATGAAGCGATCGCTTGCCAAAGTATAGGCGGCTCAGACAGTCATACGCACGTCATCAAACTGTGATGCTGAGCACACGAACTTCGGCGCACACTTCGCGCTTCAGCCCACATTAGGAGCTTCAGCCCACACTGAAAGTAAGTCTTGCAATTTGGGGGGGAGTTACTGGGGTTTTGGAGGAACCGACCTTGCATCGAGCGTTCGTTCAGTATCGATTAAAAATTGCACAGGCCTTCGCCGCGCTGCCGTCGCACTGCCATAATGACCGGCAATTCACGCGGAGGTGTGAACTTCCGTTCCTTCGATCTTGCCGACGTTCAAACGGGCCAATCGTCCTTTAGTTGGAGCTCAATTGGAGTTCGTTATTCGGCCGGATCAGCTGCAACCTCCTCTTCGACCGTAGCCTTGGACACTAGGAAATCAAGCGCCTTCTGGTCCAGCACCTCGGCCTCGATCGCCGCGCCCCAGCCTTGGCTCGCAGCCATTTCCTTCACTTGCTTAACGTCCATTCCCTGGGCTTCTGCCATTTCGTTGAAACGCGCTTCGATTTCTTCTTCGCCTGCTTCAAGCGCCTGCGCCTTGATCACAGCTTCGAGTACGAGAGATTCGCGCACGCGGCGCTCAGCGCTTTCGCGCCCCTCTTCTCGCATGCGACCGAGCTGCTGCTGAAGAACATCCGGCGGGAGCTGCCCTTGGAACTGCTGCGCCATCTGCTGCAGTTGGTTGTTGAGCTGTCGTTCAACGATCCCGGGCGGCACATCAAAATCCGTTCGCTCGAGCAGTGAGTCCATCACCGTCTTTTGTTTGGCGGTCGTTGCCGTTCGCTCTTTGCGCTGGATCTGGTCGTCGCCAAGCTTGCTTCGCAATTGATCTAGGGTGTCGAAATCGTCCCCCAGATCTTTGGCGAACTCATCGTCGAGCTCCGGCACAACCTTGGCCTTAATGGTGTGCACGGTGCACGCGAATTCGGCGTCCTTACCCGCGAGATTTTCTGCGCCATAGTCGGCGGGGAACTGCACTTTGAGGGTCACGTCTTCGCCGGCGGCGGCGCCCACGAGGCCTTCTTCGAAACCGGGGATCATGCGTCCCGCACCGATCTCGAGATCGACCCCTTCAGCAGTGCCTCCTTCAAAGAATTCGCCGTCGACGCTGCCCTTATAGTCGAAAGTTACGGTATGGCCGTTTTCGACTTTGACATCTTCTGCAACTTCAACCCACGGCGCATTGCTCTCGCGCATGCGTTCGAGTTCGGCATCGACTTCTGCCGCATCGAGTTCGACCTTGGGTGCAGTCGCAGGCAAGCCGTCGAGTTCGGGCAGTTCGATTTCGGGCTTCACTTCGATGCGAAGGGTGTATTCAAAAGCGGCGTCGGGCGCGGGGCTACCGGCTTCGACTTCGGGCTGCACCACTGGCTCCAACCCCGACTTGCCAATCGCCTCTTCAAGGGTTTCCTGGACCAGGATCCGTTCAATTTCTTCGGGAATCGAAGCGCCGTAGAGCTTTTCCAAAACACCGCGCGGCACCTTGCCCTTGCGGAATCCCTTCACGTTCGCGGTGCGGCTCAGCTGTCGATACGTCGAGTCAAACGCTTTGCGTACGCGAGACTGCGACACGGTCACGCGCGTGCTGCGCACCACTCCGGTGGCGTCGTCGTTGGCAACCTGAACTTCTTCGTGGGTCGCTGCCGCTGCGTCGTTGTTGCTCGAACTCATGACTTCCCTTTCTTGGCGATTCGCTGCGGATCTGTTTTTCGTTCGCGTGCTGTCGCGCGTTGGGTTGTTCAACGCAGACCAGCCGCAAAGTCAGATCCAGAAAAATTTCATTTGTGCGCCAAAGCCGTCCGTTCTTTTGACGCGAAGTTCACGCCTAAACAGAGGGTCTGGCAATTCATCCATTCGATCGTTCGGTTTGAGTAATGAGATCGAGCCCCGTTGTCGGCTCACTCGACTCAGTTTGATGCACGGCGCTGTGACCCCGCTCGTGCGCGGCTCGCAGGGTAGCCCCACGTTGGGCGCGGCGCCCGCCCCGAAACGTCCTTCAGTTGCGCCTCGCACCGGTTCTCAAACCCGGCCGCACGCCCACGGCGACTCGCGTTCATTCGCTGTAGCCCCGGGCGCGCAGACGCTGTTCGAATCCGCGGCTTTATTGGTTCTTTCGGCGTCTCCGACGTCTCCGGCCACAAAGTCGAACTCGACCCTCCAGGCCGCCAACGCCTGATGGAGGCGCTTCGCGACTTCGGGCTGAGTGGCCAAGTCCACTACCCGATGCACCACGATCATTCGATCGGCACCCAGGAAGCGTAGGACGCGTACATCGGGTCTACGTGGTTGCAGTACGACTTTGCCACGGTGGGCTTCGCATGGGCTGGAGACCGTGACGACTTGTACGAGAAGACCAGAAGGATGCGGCTGCCCTTCGCGCTCGTCGACTGCGCAGGTCTCATGGTCTTGATGTTGACCGACCTTTCGGCTTTGCACGGAATAAAACAGCAGCTCTTGTTCGCAGCGCTCTATCTCGGCGCCCTTTCCTATTCCGTGCTGCTCGTGCTCCATCGATGAGAGGTTCGTTACTACGCCCTTACCGTATTGCTCGTGGCATGCGCAGTTTCGATCACGGCGTACCGCGACATATTCCGGAACATTGGCGGAGCCATCTACACGGTGGGTCTCGCCGTCGTCTGCCTTCTGCTGTTTCACAGTTTCTATTTCGCAGTCGTCGGGGTTGGGGTTGGGGTTGGGGTTGGGGCTTGCGATTCGCGCGCTCCTTGAAAGCCTTCCCGACGACACGACGCCAAAGCATGAGTCCGGGTACAAACGACTCGGCCTCATCAAGGGTCTATTGCGATACGAGTTTCTCGCGGCGGCCTTCATTCGGTTCCCCGAGTTCAGCGGACGCCTCACCGAAACGGGATCGCCCATCGAAGGCCCGCTTGATCAAGTCGTCGCGTACATCACTGCCAATTACGAGCACCCCGAAGATCTCGTAATCGCGGCAAACGATGAAGACCCGTCGCTTCGGTTCTATTTGGGAACTCAGGTCGTCATTGGTTGGTTCAACCCCGATGTTGAGCACGACCTCGCGGGTTCACAGGTTCGCAACGCCGAAGGTTGGAGCGAACACCGCCCTCAACGATCAAGGCGACAACATCTCCTCAGCCAAGCTCGGCGTCGACGCATGCGTCGCGGCTCTAACCGCTACGCGTCGTCCCGGGATTCAAGCCGCTTGGGCATGTCGGGCGACTGGCCTCAAAAAGGAGACGAGTTTCTCTCTGACGACCCGAGCGCAGCCGCGAATGAACTCGCGACGGCAGCGCGGCTGGGTCGTCAATAAGAGCACGACATGCACGCAGCTCGATATGGTACCGGGAACAGGACTCGAACCTGCACGCCTCGCGGCGGTGGCTCCTAAGGCCACTGCGTCTACCAATTCCGCCATCCCGGCCCGCTCGCAACTTAGCTCAAGCACCGCCCGGCGCATCCGCTCCAAAAACTCAATGATCGGATCCAACCGTTTTCGCAGCGACGCCACGAAGCCGATCGTCGCTCGCACATCGCGACGAAAACCAACTCCTCATCGCAAATCCCGCAGCTCGGCAGAGTGCCTGCGGTTAACAAGGTGGTTCACACTAAGATCAGCGTCTGGAACTGTGCTGTTCTAGCCAGCGCCCCGAAACGAGCAAAGCGCCTGCGGCATCTCTTTGTGAAAAGCGCCTGCGGCATCTCTTTGTGAAAAGCGCCTGCGGCGTCTCTTTGTGAAAAGCACCTGTCTTAATGGAAAAGGTGAATGGTGAGCGCGCGGGGAATCGAACCCCGAACCTAGTGGTTAAGAGCCACTTGCTCTGCCGATTGAGCTACGCGCCCGGGCGGACCTTAGGATGCCGGGAGATTACAGGCAAGAGTGCTGCATTTTTTCTCGCACCCGGTGCAAAGCAAACGAGCGATCAACTCGCTTCGGGTTCTCCGAAGCCACCGCCACCGGGTGTTTCGATTCTCAATTGGTCGCCAGGTGCGACGTCGATCGAACAACGCGCGGGAAGTTCTTCGACTTCACCGTTGGCGCGAAGCCATGTGTTGCGCCCCTTCTTGCCCGGCGCTCCGCCCGCCTGTCCGTAGGGCGCGTTCAATCTACGCTCGGTCAGCAGCGTGAAGCGAAGCGGGGCCGTGAATTCGTAACAGCGTTCGATCCCGCACCCGCCGACGAATTTACCTGCGCCACCGGACCCTTCGCGCACCGCAAAGCGCACGAGCCTTACCGGGTAGCGGTCTTCCAACACTTCGGGGTCGGTGATCCGGGTGTTGGTCATGTGGGTGTGAACCGCGGACGCGCCATCGAAGCCCGGCCCTGCGCCCGCGCCGCCGCCGATCGTTTCGTAGTAGCCGAAGCTCTCGTCGCCGAACGTCACGTTGTTCATGGTGCCCTGGCTCGCGGCAGCGATCCCCAACGCTCCGAGCAGCACGTCGACCACGCGTTGCGACGTCTCGACGTTGCCGGCGACCACCGCTGCGCCCTGAGGCGGGTCAAGCAAAGAACCCGGTGGAATCAGAAT
>LWDU01036759.1_pt1 | contig 11036 bp, 6 predicted proteins | sample 727161 | NCBI WGS metagenome assembly LWDU01 (sample SAMN04566230, study PRJNA314399) | hydrothermal vent metagenome | isolation source: deep sea hydrothermal plume seawater | place: Mexico: Gulf of California, Guaymas Basin | collected 2004-07-11 | reverse complement strand
CCGCTAGACACGACTGGAACGATCGGCTCAAGTCTCAGGCTTAAATCCCCAATCTTACTCTCTCAACCCCTCGGAACTATTTCAGAAAAAAGCTCCTTGGAAAGAAAGATTTCCGCACTCCTTCGCAACCAATTACAGGGCGGGTCAATTTATCTCAGCACAGACGGGTCAATTTATCTCAGCGCCAACGTCATGGGCGATGCCACCTGCCAACACCCCCGGGCTCTCCAACTTCTGCGCCTGCTGCATCTGACGTTCCAAGCTCAACCGCTCTTCCTCGGCTCGTTTAAGTTCAGTAATGTCACGTGATATTGCGAACACCGACCTTTCGCGTCCGCTTGAGTCAACCTCTGGAAACAAACGTTCAGCACTATTCCATTCAAAGATGGTCTGGGAGGGTTCTCCTGTTTTGAATAGAGTTTTGATTTTATCTTCCCACAAGTCACAAAGTTTTTCGTCAAAGCCAGTTTCTCGGTGCGTCTTTCCAATAATATCTTTCTCGGTGAAACCGGATACTTTTAAACCTGCCGGGTTCATGTAGGTGTGTCGAAATTCTCGATCATAGCGCATGATGTAGTCCTGGCAGTTTTCTGCCAGAGATCGGAACTTCTCTTCACTTGCCTGTAACGATTCCTCAACCTGTTTTCCCTCTGTGATGTCGGTGACGGAACCACGTATCAAAACGGGATTCTTGTTTTGATCAAAAGTTACCTCTCCCTGGATACCGACATTTTTCTGCTTTCCCGATTTCAGAATGATGCGAACATCGACTGCATAGGGTTTGATATTCGCCAATGCGTCCTCAACTGCCTTTATTTATCATCTGGGTGCAGAGCTGCAATAAAGGAATCATAGGAAGGCCTAAACGAAAGATCTTCGCCGAATATGCGCAACAATTCGTCGGACCAGTATAAATCTCCATTTTGCGGATTCCATACCCAATGCCCTGTGTGTGCAATGCGTTGAGCCTCATTCAAATTGTTTTCGGCTTCTTTTAGCTGGGTGACATCCCGGGAAGTACCCACAAGTCTGATCATTTCCCCGGATGGGTCATAGTCCGCATGGGCACAGACAAGGAGATAAAGAAGCTGGCCACCGGGTTTCCTGAGACGGTATTCAACGCGATCTTACACCTCTCCTTTTGTTCTGTTTTGAAATGCACCATCGAAGATATTTCGGTCTTCAGGCACAACAAGTTCGCGAATTGCCCCGCGGTTCGGTGGGCTACCCTTTGGAAACCCATAGATGCTGTACATTTCATCTGACCAGAGAACAATGTTCTGGCGCAAATTCCATTCCCAACTTCCAAGCTGGGCCATCTTCTGAACCTCCTTTAACCTATTCTCGCTTTTCTGTAACAAATTTTCCAGCTGCTTCGGATTAAATTCGCTGGTCGTGTCTTCGACTTCGCGTTCCGGAGTCAGCCCTTAGCCTGGCTCAACAGAAATTGTTCTTTGCCTATTGGTTTGACCAGGTAATCGGAAGCGCCCAGGCGCACAGCTTCGGAGGCAGTCTCGATGGACGGTGCGTCTGTTATCAGAATCACTTGCCTATGGGATGATGCCTCTTTGGCGAACTTAAGAAGACTCAGCCCATTGCCTCGCGGCAGAATGATATCGGTCACCACTACAGCGAAATCTCCAGATCCCAGAATCTCCTTCGCCGATTCTGCGTCTCTGGCCTCACCTACATGATAACCTGCATTCTCGAGGAGACCTCGCAGGGAAATCCGTATGTTTTCATCATCATCGACGACTAATACGTATATCCTCATTCGATTTCTTCCAGCTTTTTCACCAAAAGCCTCTTATCCGTCCAACGTCGAGTCGAGATAGACGCAACCTTTCCTAGGATCATATCACCCCGTATTAGTCCCGAAGTCAATACAACGTTCACGCCTGTTTACTTCAGAGTCAGTCCCTGTATATTCGCCAACTATCTTCAACCGGTAAAGCGTACAGGTAAAACCAATACTACAAGGATACTGTCAACAATTGTCAGAACGTTGTTGGTCAATGCCTGCCGCAGTGACAAGTTATAGCTTGCTCGTTGCTTAACCCGGGACCGGAGGCCGGCGCCCGTTGTGCGTCTTCACGTTCAAACCAGAAAGCTGGACGGGCTGTTTGTCGTGGCGCGATCTCATTCATACTGTCGGTGACATACAGGCGTCCGTTTGCCATAACGTGGCTGGTGGTTTCGCTGTTGCGAATATCATCCAGGGGATTACGCCGGAGCACAACCAAGTCAGCCAGTTTACCCGGTTCGATGGATCCCAGATCCGTCGCCATACCCAGATATCCGGCACCGGACAAGGTTGCTGCTCTGAGCACTTCCATCGAACTCATGCCTCCCTGTGCCAGGCTCCACATTTCCCAATGAACTGAAAGGCCCTGCATTTGTCCGTGGCCACCCACTTGAACAGCCACTCCGGCGTCCAGGACTTTTTTAACAGCTTTTGAAACTTCAATGTGATGGTATTCCTCCAGAGGTGTTTTTTGTCTTCGACGTGCCCGGGCATCCAGAGTCCAGGGAGCGATGAACCCAGTCAACGGTTTGGCATCAAACACCGGGGTATGCTCATACCAATAGTATTCGCCATTGAGGCCTCCATAGCAAACAATCAGGGTCGGCGTGTAACCGACATCGGTTGCTCTCCAAAGACCGATCACATCCCGGTAAAGAGGTGCAATCGGCAGATTGTGCTCGATGCCAGTCGAGCCGTCTAGAATCATGCTCAAGTTATGATAGAACGTTGAACCGCCTTCCATGACCACGATCATACCCAATTCCCGTGCTGCCTGGTTAATCTGCTGACGTTGGTCCCGTCGCGGTTGATTGTAACTCTTGACCGAAAACGCACCTTGGGCCTGCATACGACGCAAGTGCGAACGGGCATCATCGAGCGAATTCACCACGGCCTTGGAATCGCTATCGGCACCGTAAAGAATGGTGCCGGTCGAAAAAATACGAGGCCCAACCATTTTTCCAGCCTGCACCAGTTCCGATTGTGAAAACACGAACTCGGTAGAAGCCGATGGGTCGTGAGAGGTGGTCACCCCATAGGCAAGATTAGCGTAGTAAGGCCAGTTGGCACGGGTTGAGGGCCCGGATTGAAAATGATTAACGTGGGCATGAACGTCGATAAAACCGGGCACAATAGTGCTTCCCTTGACATCAATCACCTGAGCGTCTTCAGGAATCAGAACGGCCTTCCGAGGACCCACACGGTCAATCCGGTTTCCATTGACAACCACAACGCCATCTTCGATCACCTGATCTCCCTGCATTGTGATCACACGCGCGCCGACTAAGGCAATGGTCGAATCATGAAGATCAGCCTCCACCTTCATTTCAATGGCAACACCTTCTGCTTCACTCAAATCCGGAAGCTCATCCGGCGCGCCTGGAACAAACTCAAAAACGTCTTTTAAATCGACGCTGAAGTAACGATTACCGACCAGCCAATGCAGCCGGTCGGCAGCTCCGGACCAGTGCAGATAACTACCGGCATCGCGCGTGACTTGTTTAACCGGTATGGCCTTGCTGTCCTTGTTCAACTGGATGCTCTTATTAACCCGGGGCAAAGGAGCAATAAAGGCATTGAAGAGTTCGTTGAAGGCGACCCAACGACCGTCCGGACTGACCACGACATTGTTGACGTATTTCAGCTTGAATATCTCATGTAGATCGGTCCCATCCAGATTAATCCGCTTGAAGACTTTTTCCAATCCCCCACCGGTCAGATAATAAATACGCTCACCTGAGGCATCAAAGGCCGGGCGACGCCTGTCCACTTGCCCCCCTCAGCATCCACCCAGAAAATGCCGCGTTTGAGTCCGTAACGATAGCCTAGAAGATTGTTGCCCCCCCCCTTACCGAAGACCACTTTGGAACCATCGGGAGAAAATCGTGGCGAAGAATAGTAGCCGGGCTCACTCGTCAAGCTGCGTCCTTCGAGGCCGTTGAGCCGGACAGTGCGCACACTGCCGAGTTTCTCATCATTCCAACAAGTATAAACAAGACGACTCCCGTCCGGACTGAACGAAGGTTCATACTCAAAATCATCATCATTTGTAATCCGCTGAGGCGACCTATTTTCCAGATTGGTTTTCCATAAATAACCCAACATATGAAAGACCAGTGTTTTGCCATCGGGAGAAGTCACAGCGTCGCGCAACATCTGCGGAGTGAATGAATCTGACCATGCCGGGTATTCGCCGCGCACGGCACTGACCACCGTCTGTTCCACCTCGACTTCGAAGGGAATCTCGGTCACTTGCTTCGAGGAAATATCGATTTGGTGCAACTTGCCCATGGCCCAGAACACGATGGATTGGCTGTCAGGTGTCCAATCAAACCCAGGGTAAACACCGAAAATCGCCCAAGTCTCCTGCTGATCGTGACTCAGGCCATCGAAAAGCAGAGTCTGGCCACCACTGGTCGTGTTCAATAGATACAGTGAGGACTTGTCGCGCTCACGTCGTACAAAGGCGACATATTGACCATCCGGTGAAGGGGCCGGGGTTGAAGCCCCACCGCTACCTGTGACCAGACTGATCAGTTCACCTGTTTCCAGGTCAAGGCGGCGCAGATGATAGATCGATCCGTTGGCATCCTTGTTGTACTGAAACGCAGTGCCGCCACTCATGTCTTCGCTGTAGTAGACATAACGCCCGTCGGCAGAAACCACCGGCTCTCCGGCATCCTGCTGGTCGTTCTTGCGTTCGGTCAACTGGACTCCACCGCCACCGGACCGGTGATACATCCACATTTCTCCGGCCCCAAGGGAACGTTTCGAAGTGAAGTGCTTGCGTGCAACAAGGTAATCACCGTCGGGAGTCCAGGCTGGATTGTTAAGTAATCGGAAATCCTCCTTGGTCACCTGGATAGGATTGGATCCATCACTATTGATAATCCAGATATTATCGCCACCGATTCGATCGGAAGTAAAGGCGATGTGTCTGCCATCAGGGCTGAATACCGGCTGAATGTCCATGGCACGCCCACTGGTAATACGGGTAGCCGCCCCCCCCGTAATAGGCAAGGTATAGAGATCACCCAGCAGATCGAATACAATCCACTTACCGTCAGGACTGACATCCACATTGAGCCATGTGCCCTCGTTCGTAGTAAACCGAATTTCCTTAACATCGCCGCCATGAGCACCGTCTACATCCCACTCTTCTTTCTCCTTCTCGTCCTCATTCTCGCTTTCTTTTCCACTCTCGCCCTCCCCCGGAAGGAAGGCCTCATTAATTACCTGTGAATTAAGCTTGGTCGGACCGTCGGATCCCAAAGCAATCAAAAATGCTATCAAAAATATTTTTTTCAGATTTTTCATGTGAACTGCAGTCAACAATAGTCAGTTATCGGTTACACTTGACGCTCATCGATTCCCTACTCAGTGTTACCGACATGATTCAATATTTCAGGTCCATTGTCATCTCTCTTTTCCTTGCCGCATCGATTTCGGCTCAAGTTCCCGAGACGCCTTCCTTGGTAACCGGTCCGTTCGAAGCTGGATCTGACAACGCGGAATTCGAAGATTTCCGGCTGGTTCGGGCACCTATCACTGAATCCATGCTTTTGAAAAAAGGAGATCGATTGGCCATCATTGGCGATTCGATCACGGAGCAGAAAATGTATTCACGGATCATCGAAACCTATCTGACAGTGTGCGTTCCCGAGCTGAAAATCACCACGCGACAATTCGGCTGGAGCGGAGAAACGGCCGCGGGGTTCCTGCGGCGAATGGAGAGTGATTGCCTTCGATTTAATCCGACAATTGCGACTCTCTGCTATGGTATGAACGATCATCGCTACCGCCCTTATGACCCGGAGAATGGTCAATGGTATCACGATCAATACACAGCAGTGGTGAAAGGCCTGAAAAACTCCGGGGCACGCGTTCTCCTTGGCTCGCCAGGCTGTATTGGCAGAGTTCCGAACTGGACGAAGTCAGACCAACATTCACGCCGAGACTTGAATCTAAATCTGGCAACCCTGCGTAATATCGATATCCAAATTGCGGCGAGAGAAGGGGTGCGTTTCACCGACGTTTTCTGGCCGATGCTACAGGCGGGGGCAACGGCTCGACAGCGCTACGGATCCGACTACGCTGTAGCGGGAAAAGATGGCGTTCACCCCGGATGGTCCGGTCAACTCATCATGGCCTATTGTTTCCTGCAATCGATGGGACTGGATGGCGATCTTGGCAAACTTACTGTGGATCTGGCTACTTCCAAAGCACAGGGGGCCGAAGGGCACGAGGTTCTGGGATTCGCGGAGGGTGTGTTGAAGATCCACAGCACCCGTTATCCTTTCTGTGCTGAGGGGGATACCGACAAAGACAATTCCATTCGTTCCGGAATGACTTTGGTTCCATTCAACCAGAAACTGAATCGATTCACCCTAAAAGTAGCCGGAACTACCAAAGCCAATTACAAAGTGACCTGGGGTGCTGAGACAAAAACCTACTCTTCAACCGAACTTGCAGATGGCATCAATCTCGCGAACGAATTTGTTATCAATCCCTTCACCAATGCTTTTAAGCGAGTCGATAAAGCCGTGTTGGCAAAACAGGCTTACGAGACACGTCAAATAAAAGTGATGTTCCACGGCCCGGAATTTCGATTGCTTCCGGAAAGCGTCGTTGAGTTGACCGAAAGAACTCGACAAGTTCATGCGAAAGCGATTACTGACAGGTTTGTTCCCGTCGAACACGAGCTTCGCATCGAAACAGAGTAAACGGCCGCATCCAATTAATATTAGGATTCCTAAGACTGTCGGTCTTTGAAACATGACTATTGAAACAATTCTGACCCACCCGGGGGGCGCGCATAAGGATGAATTTCTGGCGTGCTGTGTCCTCTTGGCCACCGCCCCTGCAACCATCGTTCGCCGCGATCCGACAAAGGAAGATCTGACAAACCCGAACACTTGCGTCGTTGATACCGGACAAGCTCACTCGCCTGAGCTGAATAATTTCGATCATCACCAGTTTCCCAGGGACCATCCACCAACCTGCTCGTTGTCGTTGGTTTTGCAGCATTTGGGTCTATACGAGGATGCGAGACAATTCTGCGAATGGCTCGAACCTGCTGAATGGTTCGATTGTCGGGGTGCTAAAGATACAGCTTTCAAACTGGGAGTGAAAAGCGAAGTGCTCAATCAGCTTAACTCGCCGATCGATATCACCTTGCTCCAACGATTCGCACTCTGCAAGATGGTTGAGCGGGGAAATCCAATTTGGGAAGTGATGCGAATGATCGGAGAGGATCTGCTGAATTACCTGAAGTCTCTACGAGCACGCCTTGATTTCATCGGACAACATGCCGAGCTATGGGATCTGGGAATTTCAGGCCAAGCATTCAAGGTCCTCTTCATGCCGCGGACCGATCCCCTTCCGGAAAAGCCTTCAATGGGAATCCCCCGTTACATCAAGGCCCTGAAAACTGCCGATCAAGTGGTCGGTATGGTCTATCCCGATCGGCGTGGATCAGGTTACGGAGTTTCTCGTTATGAGGATGACATTCGGTTGGATTTCACAAAAATCGAGATGGAGCCGGACGTCCATTTTGCACATGCCCGGGGATTCATAGCCAAGACAACGGCAACCGACTCATCGCGACTACGTGAATTAGTGAAAGCTGCGTGGGTTTTATAGAAAAACTCCTTCTGACAAACTCTTTGTCATATATCGTTTCAACGCCTATACTTCATCTTAAGCTGCCACCACATATGAATAGGTTCCCATTCATTTTAAATAAGCTCTCCGACTCCATGAGACAGGTGGCTCTCAGGGTCTTGTTATTATTGACAGGGATATCCTCTGCCTCCGGAGGCCCACTTTCCGGTGAACTGACGTTTGAAAAACATGTTCGACCTATCTTCAAAGCTATGTGCTTCCACTGCCATGGTGACGAAGAGGAAAAAGAGGGAGAACTGGATGTTCGTTTGGTTCGTCTCTTGAAGGAAGGAGGTAAATCGGGCTCGGTGATCCAAGCTGGAAATCCAGCCGAAAGCTTGCTGTGGCAACGCATTGAATCCGACGAAATGCCGGACGGATCCAAAAAACTCACTGCGGAAGAAAAACAAACCATTCGAGACTGGATCAAGCAGGGAGCCAAAACAGCCCGACCGGAACCCGACAACGTAGAAGATGTCCGATTTACCTTGGAGGAACTGGAACACTGGGCTTTTCAACCGGTCCACCGTACAGAGATTCCCCTTCCGGAAGGATACGATCTTGCGACGCCCATAGATGGTTTTATTGCCACACGTCTGGCTGGAAAGGATCTTCCTTTTTCCAAAAAAGCCGATCTGCGCACGCGGATCCGCAGAGTCACGATGGATCTAACGGGTCTCCTGCCTACCCCGGAAGAGGTGGAAACTTTTACAGAGAATCCTTCTCTTCTGGCTTGGTCCCGCTTGATTGATCGTCTACTGGCATCCCCGGAATACGGAATTCGCTGGGGGCGTCACTGGCTGGATTCAGCCGGTTATGCGGAAAGTGACGGTGGCACTTCCGGGGATTCAAAACGTCCTCATGCGTGGCGGTATCGAGACTACGTGATCAATTCATTCAATAAAAACGAACCGGTGAATCGGTTTATCCGGGAACAACTTTCAGGAGATGAAATGATCGAGGGAGAAATCGACCCCTACAACGCCCGGCATCTGCGTCTGCTGACGGCAACCGGGTTTATGCGGATGGCTCCAGATCCAACCCAAACGAGTAACAGTCTGGATGATCGTAACATGGCTGCGGCGGACGCCATTCAAGTGATCAGTTCGTCAATGCTCGGGTTAACCCTAGGTTGCGCCCGATGCCATGACCATAAATATGACCCAATCGGCACGGATGATTATTACGGGTTTCGAGCTATCTTCGATCCGGTTTTTCCATTGCAGAACTGGCAGCAACCCAACGCCCGTCTGATTGATCTCACTCCTGATGAAGACCGCACCGAGACGGATCGGATCGAAAAGATCGCGAAAGAAATGGAAGAGGAATTAAACGGGCGTAAAAAGACGTTTGCAGAACAGATTCAGAAAAAGAAACTGGATGACGTTCCTCAGGAACTACAGGAGGATACCAAGACGGCGGTACTGACTCCAGCAAAGGATCGGACCAATCGACAGAAGGAGCTCCTGGATCTGTATCCCATGGTAAAGCCTGTCAGTTTCATTGCAGGGTTCCTGGTGGAATACGACAATCCAGCCTACCGAAAGTTCGAAAAAGAACGGGAAAAAATCACCGAAATCCGAGAAACCAAACCTCCGAAAAGGATGATTATGGTCACCAGGGAACGTCAGGGAGTGATCCCCCAAAGTACCGTTTTCTTTCGTGGCAATCCTGCAAATCCGGGCAAACCTGTCGACCCTGCGGGATTGGGAGTTCTGAATCAATCAGGAGAGTCTATCGGTTTCCCCGTGAATCAGAATAATAGTAAAACCACGGGAAGACGTACCGCCTATGCAAAGCATCTGACCGACGGCAGACATCCTTTAACGGCACGGGTTTTTGTCAATCGGGTCTGGCATTACCACTTCGGTCGGGGAATTGTGGCAACGCCAGGCAATTTCGGTCTTGACGGATCACTTCCTTCCCATCCCAATTTACTAGACTGGTTGGCGGATGATTTTGTGCGACACGGTTGGGATCAGAAACGACTTCACCGAATGATTCTACTATCGACCACCTATCAACAACAATCCACCAGAACGGAGCGTCTCGATGAGGTCGATCCGGATAATATCCTGCTGGCGCGAGCCAACCTGAAGCGTCTGGAGGCCGAAGCTATCCGGGATTCAATCCTCTCGGTTACGGAAAACCTGAAATTGGAAACCGGCGGGCCCAGTGTTCCAGTCACGGTCAATGGGGAGGGCAAGGCGGTTATCGGAATTCAGAAAATCCGTGATGGTTTGGCTGCGGGTGTTAAAGGGCAGAAATCTGCCGCATTCAGAAGAAGCGCCTTCATTGAAGTTCAGCGAAGTCTTCCCTTGAATCTGCTGGCCACCTTTGATCAGCCGGTCATGTCACCCAATTGCGATCTACGAAGAACCACTACCGTTCCCACTCAAGCCCTCTGGTTTCTCAACGATGAACAGATCGTCGAGCTGACCGACCATTTTTCAGAACGACTGATATCCCAATTTCCCGAATCCTTGGAATCGCTTCTTCATCATCTCTTTTCCAAAGTCTTTTCTTCAGTTCCAACTCAAGACGAAATATGGGCCTGCCGTGATTTTCTGAATCGACAAACAAAACACTTCCGGAAAGACCCTGACGAAAAATGGCAAAACGAAATCAAGAAGAATCCTAAAGCACTGGACCAACGATCCCTCGCTTCGCTCTGCCAAGTGCTTCTGGCATCTAATCGGTTTTTGTATATCGACTGAACTCCCAACTTATTGCAAATGCATAAAATGGCCCATCAACTCTGCTCCCGACGTCATATGCTTCACACCTCGGCGTTCGGACTCGGATCCGTCGCCGCCGGATGGCTTTTGAAACAAGATGACCTGCTGGCAGCGGAACCCTCGTCCGACCCTATCAAACCCGAGTTGGAACCGATGATGCACGACCTTAAGCCGAAGCAGCCGCATCATCCATCACAGGCCAAAGCCATGATCTCCATGTTCATGCTGGGTGGCCCCAGTCAGATCGACCTGTTTGATCCAAAGCCGGAATTGATCAAGAGAAATGGAGAGACTTTTCCAGGAGATGTGAAGTTCGACAATCCAGCCCAAGCCAGTCGGGAGATCATGGCGCCTATCGCAAAATTCAGACCACATGGCCAATGCGGAATGGAACTCTCTGAGCTGGTCCCTCATCTTGGCGAAATCGCCGATGACATCACCTTGATTCGCTCGATGCATACGGGGAGCAACAACCATCTGCCTTCCAATTATGCCATGAACACCGGAAGAGCTGTCAGCGGAAGAGCCGTGCTTGGCAGTTGGCTGTTGAGAGCTCTGGGTAGCGAAACTCAAGAACTACCAGCCTATATCGCACTGACCGATCCCCGCGG
>LWDU01040890.1_pt1 | contig 11037 bp, 11 predicted proteins | sample 727161 | NCBI WGS metagenome assembly LWDU01 (sample SAMN04566230, study PRJNA314399) | hydrothermal vent metagenome | isolation source: deep sea hydrothermal plume seawater | place: Mexico: Gulf of California, Guaymas Basin | collected 2004-07-11 | reverse complement strand
TCACTGGTTTGCACTTTGCTATAGCCATTTTCTTTATTGACACTGATTACGGTCAATGCAGTGCCGCTGGGCAACATTCTTAAAATTCTGCCCTTGTTGGATTCAATGCTTCTGAGGGTATATGTTGCGCTGTCAGTGATATAAATAGTTTGGGCCTGAGCAGATAGGCTAATTATCAACAAAGTAAGCAGTGCAGTTATTTTTTTCATAATTATACCTTTGATTTTATTGTTAAATCATTTAACAAAGCAAGAACTCAAGTAATGCCTTTTGGGCATGTAAGCGGTTTTCTGCTGCATCAAACACAACACTTTGCGGGCCATCTATTACTTCGGCTGAGACTTCTTCGCCGCGGTGAGCGGGAAGGCAATGCATAAACAGGGCGTCATTATTAGCTGCATTCATAGTGCTTTCAGTGACCTGATAATTTTTGAATGCAATCTCACGTTTTTTCTGTTCTTCCTCTTGTCCCATGCTTGCCCAGACGTCAGTCACAATCAGATCAGAATTTTCAGCAGCTTCTTCTGCAGAATTAAACATACAGATACGATCACCTGCGTCATCCACGATAGCCTGATTGGGTAGATAGCCTTCTGGACAGGCAATATTAAGCTTAAAGTTCAAGACCCGGGCGGCATTAATATAAGAATGACACATATTGTTGCCATCGCCAACCCAGGTGACGGTTTTGCCTGCAATGTCACCCCGGTGTTCAAAATAAGCCTGCATATCGGCTAATAATTGACAGGGGTGTAACAGTTCGGTTAATCCATTAATAACCGGTACTGAGGAATATTTTGCAAAGGTGGTGACCATGTCGTGAGAATACGTGCGTAACATGATGCAGTCAACCATGCTTGAAATCACTTTTGCACTGTCTTCCAGGGGTTCGCCTCGACCTAGCTGGGTGTCTCTGGGCGATAGAAAAAGCGCATGGCCTCCAAATTGGGTCATGCCTGCTTCAAAGGAAATGCGGGTCCGGGTCGATGATTTTTCAAATATCATGGCCAGTACTTGGCCTTTGAGGGGTTGAAAGTCTCGGTCTTTGTTGTTTTTTAATTCGCTAGCTCTACTGATTAAACCGCGAAATTCATCGCTAGTCAGATCTAGCAAACTAATAAAATGTCTAGGTTGCATTGTATTTTTATGTTGTAAATGCTCGGATGAGTTCTGCTAACTGCTCTGTTAAAAATTCAATCTGTTCGGAAGTAATAATCAGAGGCGGGAGTAAGCGTATGGTTTTTTCAGCAGTGACATTAATCAATAAACCTTGTTCCTGGGCCAGGCCTACTAATTCAGCACAAGGCATAGCAAGATCGATGCCGATCATGAGGCCTTTGTTTCTGATGTTAGACACCGCAGGGTTATCTTTTAACGCAGTGCGCAGTTGAGAACAAATTTGACTGCCTTTAGCTTCCACTTGTTCAATGATAGCTTCATGCCTTAATGTGTCCAGCACCGCGCTAGCTGTATGACAGGCTAAGGGGTTGCCGCCGAATGTAGAACCGTGTTTGCCAGCCGTTAATAAGGTGGACGCTTTGCCTCTGGCTAGGCAGGCACCAATAGGTACGCCATTACCTAGGCCTTTTGCCAGGGTGCAGACATCCGGTATTATCTGGTTATGTTGATAGGCGAATAGCTTGCCTGTTCGACCAATGCCGGTCTGGATTTCATCAAGTATCATTAGCAAATGATGGTCATCACAAATTTTGCGAACGTGATTGAGATAATCACGGGCAGGAATACGTACTCCCCCTTCACCCTGAACAGGTTCAAGCATAATGGCCACAATATTGCTGTTCAGTTTAATTGCCTGATGGATGGCTTCAACATCATCAAATGGGATATGTTGGAAGCCTTCGACTAACGGCGCGAAGCCATCCTGTATTTTGCTGTTTCCGGTGGCACTTAAAGTTGCTAATGTGCGACCATGAAAACTATTGTGCATCACTAAAATACAAGGATTGGTTATATTTTGTTGATGCCCGTACAGGCGGACTATTTTAATCGCCGCTTCATTGGCTTCGGCACCGGAGTTACAGAAAAAAACATTATCCATTCCACTGCTATTAATTAACTGCGTTGCTAATTTCTCCTGAGCAGCAACACCATAAAGGTTTGAGGTGTGGAGTAGTTTTTTACTTTGCTCACAGATAGCCTGATGAATGGCAGGGTGGCTATGGCCTAAATTGCAGACAGCAATACCTGAAAGGGCATCAAAATAACGTTTGTTATTTTGATCCCATAGCCAGACGCCTTCACCTCGATCAAAGGTGACGGGTAAACGGCCGTATGTGGGCATGATATGACTAGTCATTTCTATATAAGTGCTGGGTTAGAATGGTGCAATGAAAATAAAAACCTTCAATTATAGCGGGAACAGAAATTCAAGCAAGAAAATGTTGTCAAAAATTAGATTTTATTTTGTTTAATGAATAAAACTTGATAAAATTACTGGGTTATTATTTTTAGAGAGTGTCAGTAATGGATGTTATAGAAAGAATTAAAGATCAATTAGGAAGTCATCCTGTTGTTTTGTATATGAAAGGTTCGCCTGATTTTCCTCAATGTGGATTTTCAGCGCAGACAGTGCAGGTGCTAAAAGCATGTAATGCCAACTTCATGTATATTAATATTTTTGATGATCCGGAGGTGCGGGAAGCACTGAAAGCTTATTCAAATTGGCCGACTTACCCACAACTTTATATTAAAGGTGAGCTGGTAGGTGGCTGTGATATTATCATGGATCTCCACAGCAAAGGTGAGCTGCAAGGGCTGCTGGCTGCAGCTATGCCAGCAGAAAGCTAAACGCTGCTGTAAATTAAAAAACGGAAGGCGAAGTTTTGGCCTTCCGTTTTTAATCTTTATCTTCAGTCTGCAGTTTATCTTCCAGTTCTTCTAAGGCTTTCCAGCGATTAACTATCATACAAAACAGTTTTGCGGTTTGTTCCGCATCATAAATCGCTGAATGGGCTTTATCACTATCCCACTCTAATTTCGCTGCTTTAGCAATTTTAGCAAGCACTGTTTGTCGATAAACCAATCCCCCCAGAGTCGCGGTATCAAAACTACTAAAGGGGTGAAAAGGGCTGCGTTTAATATTCGTTCTTTCAATCGCCGCGTTTAAAAAATTAATATCAAATGCCGGGTTGTGACCGACTAGAATTGCACGTGAACAGGCATTGCGCTTAACAGCCTCTTTAATGGGTTTGAAAAGTTTTGCCAGTGCTGCCTTTTCATCAATAGCCATGCGAAAAGGATGGTAAGGGTCAATGCCGGTAAATTTCAGTGCAGCATCGTCCAGTTCCGAGTCTTTAAAAGGAATGATATTGCTGGCATGTGTTTCTGTGATTTGCAGCAGTCCCTGTGTATCTGGTTCTACAATGACCGCTGCAATTTCTAATAGCGGGTTTTTTTTAGCATTAAAACCTGCTGTTTCAATATCGATAATGACAGGGAGATAGCCTCTAAAACGTTGGCCTAATGGGTTGTGTTTTATTTCCATGGGTTTGTTGAAGTATTCAATGTGTTCGTTTGAATTTTATCAGGAAGACGGATGCCATAAGTTAGAGGCTTGCAGAATGAAGCTGAGTCCGCGCTACAGGTCTGATAATTGTAATCGTAGTGATATTGTGTGCGGGTATATTGCATGCCCATGTCTTGTTCAAAAGTAAGACAGCACTTTTTGGGTCGATTCAGCATGTAAAGTTGCCGTTCTATTATGTTGTTCACATAAAGCGCCTCTAAAACCTAAATAATCAGGTTTTAATGTCAAAAGTTCGGGTATATGCTTGCTCTTAAGCGATCCGGCTAAACCACAGAATAAACCTGCATTATTAGCTGTTTTGACAAATGTATGCAATTCATCGAAAGACATCAACTGGGGTAAAGTACCTGATGACTTATTCATGGTATCAAGCATGACCCCGGTAAAACCGTTTTGTTTTAACACCTCAATGATATGAAAATCCAGTTGCGTGTCAGCAAAAAGTACAGCAATGAGTTGATGGCCTTGTTGCGTCAAGAGTCTAAGTTTTGTCAGCGTCTCTTGCCAGTTACCGTCAGGAAATAGTCCGATTTTGATGTAGTCTACACCGGTTTCGGACATGGCTGAAACTGCGTCAAAGATTAAATCAGCTTGCATAGGCAAGTCACCTATCGTCGCACTTATCGGTTTTTGCTGATTAACCTTTTGTACAATCTGTTTAACCGTTGCTATGGACAATGCACCTAATGCACCTGATTTAGGCTGCTTAAGATCAATAATATCGACCGAGGTCTCTAGTATGAACTGGGCTTCTTCAAGGCTGTTAACGCTGGCTAGCATTTTAGTCATACTTGCGGTTGTTTTAATTGCTGATGATCAATGCTGGCCATTAGCCAGTCCCAGGCTTCCCGTTCTTTGGTTCCCGCTGTTTTGTCCAGGCCAATTCGAAGGTATTCAATTTCAGTGGCTATTTTTTCCGGAGGTAGCATGTGTAATCGGCTCACTAAAATAGCGGCTTCCAGTACTGAATATTGGGCTCGATTAAAACCCTGAAAGGGCGCATGGTTAACGTTATGAATAGCTTTAAAAAAGAGCTTGGGCCGGGTTTTATCATCTACAATTTTGATCAGTTCAAGTTCCTTATGAGCCAGAGCAGCTGAGAGGTAATGCCCCTCAATTTTATGGGCTGGGGATAATGGCCAGTCACGTTTACCCGTTAAACAACCGGCAAAAATACGCACATCATCGCAATAATTAATGACCGCAGATTTTAACGCCAGAATGTTGGTAAGGGTAGTTGATGGTCGAAAGGGCAGAATAATGATCTCATCTTCTTGCACATGAATACCCATGGGGGCAATATGTGTTTTACCTTCCGCATTCTGTGTCGTAACAATAACTTCTTGTATCATTTGTTTTTTTGTAAGGTGGTTCCAGCCGGTTTAAAACTATGCAGGTCCACAGTTTGTTCGCTGTGCTCAGAGGCACAACCCCAGTTTAGAGGTTGATCCTGGTTAAAGCGTTTGCCGAGTTGCCAGGAAATTTCTGCACGTGCCAATTCTACTCCTAAATAGAAAGCATGACTGCCATCCTTGTCTACCTGCAATTTTGGGAAAAGGTCAAAAGGGTCCGTGGCGGTATGTATGCCATCACGATTATAGATATGAATACCGTCTGGGCTGGTCTGTATGCGGAAACTCGGATCCCTGATTTCGGCGGCAAAATCATTAATTTCCTCTTGTTGATAGGGGAATGGCGAGGGGTCATGGATGGTCATTAAACTGGCATCTATATGTTTAGGCAAAGTGCTGTTTTGCTGTGCGGCAAACATAATTCGCCGCGCATAGTCCGCTTCCTTAATGGCCCGGCAGGCATGTTGGCTGACTTGCGTCGCCAGGATATGGTTGATATTTAATTCAGAACACAGTCCCAGCAACAGGGTGTTCATGCCTGTGGTATCGGCATGGGTTAATTCAGTGATATTACCCACGCCGAGCATCATTTCCACCTCAGGGTATTGCTGTCGGAAATTATAATTACGGACGATAGATTCAGTAAAACCAAAATGAATAGGGTCTAGAATAGGGTCGACAATAAAAGGCTGGTTTTTAGCCTGTAACACCGAAATCGCATGCGTGAGTGATGTTAAGTCGCCATGTTTTTCAGGAATTAGAATGGGAATGCTATCGACTTCATCAGCAATCCAGATGCTTTTGTTGGTTAAACTCAGCAGATAGTCAGCCCCGGCTTTGCCACCTTTGAGCAAATCATCATCTTGCAAAGAGTCAATGCTCACGGTAAAAGCTTCTTGTTTCAGCGTGCGTATGATGTCTTCCATATGCGGAAAAGGGGTCTGCGGTAAGCAACCGATATCAATCACATTGGCCCCATTTTTTTTATAATAATGGGCGCGCTCGAGGACTTCATCGACGGTCAGATTAGGCGCATCCACGATTTCGGCAAAGATTTTGACTTTATAATTGGATAAATCGATTTTATGCGATGCTTGACCAAAAAATAAAGGTAAATCCTTGAGTTCCTCAGGACCTCGTTCGACAGGCAAACCCAGGGTTTTAGATAAGGCTGCAATATCCCCTCGGCAACGGCCAGGCAGAATGATTTTATCCGCATTGAAGGTGTCTTTTAGGCGGCGACTGATCATGTCAGTGGTCATTAACGCAGCAACTTTTACCCCTAACTGATGAATGGTATAGGTGAATTCGGTTGGCATCTGCTCTAAAATCATGCCCAATTGTTTTTCTGCCAGTTTTCCGGTCAAAAACAATAGATGTTCTGGTTTTTCTTTAATATTGGAATTCATGCCAGGGATTTTATGCGCTGTTTTACCGAGTCGATTAATTCATCGACACTTTCCACGACTTCGGTATATTCAAAGGTTTTTATTTTATCGGTGGCTTCAAGATCAATTTTACGGGGATAAACCATGACTTTGCCTCCCGGTGCCGTGGTTTCCATCTCGGGTGCTATATCACAAGGGTAGACAATACTGGGAACTCTGCATTTTCCAGCTTGCGAATATAAATTGGTAACCAGGGAATCGGCAATACCCAACACACATTTTGCAATAGTATTGGAGGTCGTCGGTGCCATCACAAAGGTATGATAATAGCCTTTGTAAAAATGTCCGACGGGAGGTGATGAGGCGGCCTTATCCCTATAAACAGGGTGTTTTTTACGCACATCTTTCAAATCAACACCATACATTTTAAGGACCTCTTCACCTGCTTGACTTAAATATATATCAACATTTTTCAGTGTGAGCAGGAATTCAAGACATTCTTCTATATAATGACCCGAACCGGTAATGGCCCAGGCAATTCTAGGTAGACTCATTTTTGACTGATGAATTTATGGAAAGTGGCATTATACCTGAAACTATTTTTAGAAAAGAAAGCATAGGCAAATTTAGTGTTCGATAGTGATAATAAACCCGTAATTATGGGGATTTTGAATGTGACTCCTGATAGTTTTTCTGATGGGGGGCAGTTTACTGACATAACAGCGGCTATCCAGCAGGCTAAGAGAATGATTGCGGAGGGGGTGAATATTATTGATATAGGCGGTGAATCCACCCGCCCAGGATCGGAATCTGTAAGTATTGATGAACAAATGTCACGTGTTTTACCTGTTATTTCAGCGATAAGAACAGAATTGTCGGAAACCGTTCGGATCAGCATTGATACCACCTCCAGTGAGGTGGCAAATGCGGCGCTCTGCGCGGGTGCTAATATCATCAATGATATATCTGCCGGTCAAAATGATCATAGTATGCTGACTTTAGCCTGTGAACACGATGTTCCTATTGTTTTAATGCATATGCAAGGAAGTCCTAAAACCATGCAGGATAATCCACATTATGTAGATGTGGTGGCCGAGGTGATTGCCGATTTAACACAGCGTATAGCCGAGGCCAGACACGCGGGGATTAAAAAACACAATATTATATTAGATCCCGGTATCGGTTTTGGTAAACGCAGGGATGATAATCTTAAGTTATTGGCGCATTTAGATGCCATCGTTAATCTCGGCTATCCTGTTTTATTAGGCACCAGCCGAAAGCGTTTTATGGGCAGTCTTTGTGCGGTTGCAGAACCGGCTGAATTAGTGATTGCAACGGCCGTAACGACGGCAGTAGGGGTCATGGCGGGCGTGCAATTATTCAGGGTTCATGATGTCCGCGAAAATCGACAAGCTGCTGACGTGGCCTGGGCTATAAATAATGTTACAGCCAGCACTGACTAGATTAGAGCAGGGCTTTCAATCATCCAGACTGACGCAAATTTTTGACCCCCTGTTAGCGCAAAAAAATATTGAATGCTGGGTTAAACGGGATGATCTTATTCATCCGGTGATTTCCGGCAACAAGTGGCGTAAATTAAAATACAGTCTGGATCATGCATTGCAGTTGCATAGCCATACTGTGCTCAGTATGGGAGGGGCATATTCCAATCATTTGCATGCCTTGGCCTACGCCTGTCAACAGCTGGGTCTGAACTCTATGGGCTTTATACGGGGAGAAAAACCCAAGCGTATAAACCCTACACTTGCAGATCTGCAGCAGTGGGGGATGGTATTACAGTATATATCCCGTGCAGAGTACCGGACCTTAAGGCAATATAAAGATCATCAGGCCTTGCCCGGTATCAAGACCGGTGAATATTGGTTGCCAGAAGGCGGTGCAACTGAACTGGCTTTAAAAGGTCTGGCGGAAATGGTGACTGAATTGGATACAGAATTTGATGTGATTTGTGTCCCTTGTGGCACAGGAACCACCTTGGCTGGAATCATCAACGCATGTCCTGAGAATACTGAAGTCTACGGGTTCTCAGCATTAAAAGGGGCAGGCTTTCTGCAAGAAGATGTTAAAAAATTACTGAACACTAGCCGTTTAAACACCCCGCGCTGGAACATACAGTTAGATTATCATTTTGGGGGGTTTGCAAAATGTAATCCGGCACTATTATTATTCATGCAGGATTTTGCCAACCGCCATGCGATAACACTAGAGCAGGTTTATACTGCAAAAATGTTTTATGGCTTGTTTGACTTGATTGCACAAGACCACTTTAGGCCTGGACAAAAGATTTTAGCTATTCATACTGGCGGACTTCAGGGTAACAGAGCATAAAAGTCTGTCATATCCTGCCCTCAAAATGGCCCAATAAACGGGCGAATAGGCCGCACTGTTAATGGTGCGGGTATGCTCAAGTAAGGTATTACTGGTCAGGACTGGAGGGGGTGGATTGTCGTTTCTCTGGGGTAAGCATTCAATCGTAATGTCAGGGTGAAGTGAAAACAGCTTGCCGATGAAGCCAGAGAATGACAGTGTATAGCTGTTAGCTGTGTTTTGATAGCAGGAGTGGCAGGAAGGTGAGTCCGCCGCTTGCTCGAACAAGTCCTTTAAAGCAGTGATTAAAGCGCGTATGGCATTTTTTTTTATGATTTTAATGAAATCGATGCCGTGATTGCTTAAATTTTCTATGGATTCTAGCTGCTTCATGGTAAAAATAACTGATATTGCATGATATTAGCATTCATTAAAATGACGGCCACAGACATTAAGCCATGGAAATTGACCAATTAGAAAACCCAGAATATTACATTAATCGCGAACTCAGTTTATTAGAATTTAATGTTCGTGTGTTGGCTCAGGCAAAAGATGAAACGATTCCTCTGCTAGAACGGTTGAAATATTTGTGTATTTCCTGTTCAAATCTAGATGAATTCTATGAAGTACGAGTTGCCAGTGTGTTACAAATGGAAAATATTGATCCGTTGACACTGTGTACAGATGGTTTGACGCCTTCTGAACAATTAGAACTGATAGGTGTTAGAGCGCATTTGCTGGTTGATGAACAGTATCAGGTGCTCAATGAATTACTGATTCCACAATTAAACCAAGAAAACATTCATTTCATAAGACGGGATAAATGGACGGAGGCCCAACGGAAATGGATAGAAACCTATTTTAATAAAGAATTATTACCCATTCTCACACCTGTGGGACTGGATTCAGCCCATCCCTTTCCACGCATTCTTAATAAAAGTTTAAATTTTATTATTTCTCTGACCGGCAAAGATGCTTTTGGTCGCAATAGTGGTAGAGCTATCCTACAAGTTCCTAGAGCATTACCCCACATTATTCAGTTGCCTGAGCAAGAAACGGATAGTGGTACCAATGATTTTGTTTTTTTATCTTCCATAATCCACGCCTTTGTTAATGAATTGTTTACAGGGATGACTATAAAAGGCTGTCACCAGTTTCGTGTTACCCGGAATAGTGATTTCTTTGTCGATGATGATGCCGTTGATGATCTGATGCATGCACTAGAAGGTGAATTAGTGATGCGTAATTATGGTGATGAAGTGCGTATGGAAATTGATGGGAATTGCCCGGAACAAACGGTGTTTTTCTTAAAAGAGCGTTTTATCATGAACGTGGATCGTGTTTTTCAAGCAAAAGGCCCGGTTAATCTCAGTCGATTACTTGAAATATATGACGTGATTGACCGCCCTGACCTTAAATTCACCCCTTTTAAGCCAAGTATTCCTAGTCAATTAGCCAGAAAGAAAAATATTTTTGATTCCATTAAGAAACAGGATATTTTTCTTCATCATCCCTATGAATCCTTTCGACCTGTTGTGGAGTTTATTCGACAGGCAGCGATTGACCCGCAGGTACTTGCGATTAAACAAACACTTTATAGAACAGGCGTTGATTCACCCGTTGTTGCCGCCCTGGTTAAGGCGGCAAGAGCCGGCAAAGAAGTGACTGTGGTGATCGAATTAAGGGCAAGGTTCGATGAAAAAGAAAATATAGATCTGGCTGCTAAGTTACAAGAAGCAGCTGTACATGTTGTGTATGGTGTGGTCGGCTATAAAACGCATGCCAAGATGTGTTTGATTTTAAAAAAAGAAGGGAAAACATTACGTAATTATGTGCATATAGGCACGGGTAATTATCATCCCCAGACGGCTAAGTTATATACTGATTATGGCCTGTTCACCTGTAATAAGGAAATGGGGGAAGATGTCCGGCGGGTTTTTGTGCAATTAACCAGTTTAGGGAAAATGACTAAATTACACAAATTGTTACAATCGCCTTTTACATTGCATAAAGGATTATTGGAAAAAATTGAAAGGGAGATAGAAAATAAACAAAGTGGCCGGGATGCACAAATAATTATTAAGGTGAATGCTGTTGATGAAGAGGAATTGATCAGAGCCTTATACAGAGCATCACAAGCTGGCGTGAAAATCAGTTTGGTTGTGCGGGGGGTCTGTTGTCTGCGGCCTGGCGTTGCGGGGTTATCCGAAAATATTGAAGTCCGTTCAATTATTGGCCGGTTTCTAGAGCACACCCGTATTTTTGCATTTTCTAACGATGGCGAATGGGAAGTTTATGCGGCCAGTGCGGATTTAATGAGTAGAAATATGTTCAGAAGGGTTGAAACGTGTTTTCCTATAGAACATAAAAAAGCTAAGGCTCGGGTACTCAAGGATTTAGCCGGTTATTTAAAAGATAATAG
>LWDU01041409.1_pt1 | contig 11042 bp, 10 predicted proteins | sample 727161 | NCBI WGS metagenome assembly LWDU01 (sample SAMN04566230, study PRJNA314399) | hydrothermal vent metagenome | isolation source: deep sea hydrothermal plume seawater | place: Mexico: Gulf of California, Guaymas Basin | collected 2004-07-11 | reverse complement strand
CGGTGCGCGTCGTCGGCAAGCACTGCGAGTCGGGTGACCTGCTGGTCCGGGAGGGTTGGGTCCCGGACGACCTGGTTGTGGGTGACGTGCTGGCCACTCCGGTCACCGGTGCGTACGGACACGCCATGGGTTCCAACTACAACCACGTCCTGCGTCCTGCCGTGGTGTTCGTCGCCGATGGCGACGCCCGGACGGTGGTCCGCAGGGAGACCTTCGAGGACCTGGTCCGACGCGAGGTCTGAACACGGGGCTGCCACGCCTCGGGCCGAATCCGGGCCGGATGGGGCCGGTCCGAGCGATACGGTCTGGTCCATGGAGACCTCCAGGATTCGCATAGGACTGCTGGGCTGTGGCCACGTCGGCGCTGCCCTCGTCTCCCTCGTGGCGGAGCGCCGCGGGGAGGTGGAACGCCGTACCGGTCTGGACCTGGAGGTGACCCGCATAGCGGTCCGCAACACGGCGCTGGACCGCGATGTCCCCGTCGATTCTGCAACCTTCACCACCGATGCGGCGGCGCTTGTCGTGGATCCCGAGGTGGACGTGGTCGTCGAGGTCATGGGGGGCATAGAGCCCGCCCGTGGGCTGGTGTCGGCGGCCCTGGCGGCCGGCAAGCCGGTGGTCACCGCCAACAAGGAACTCCTGGCGAACCATGGCGCCGAGCTCTACGAGGCGGCCGAGGCTGCCGGGGTGGACCTCCTGTTCGAGGCGGCTGTCGCCGGCGCCATCCCGATCATGCGTCCGTTGCGCGAGTCGTTGGCCGGCGAGCCGATCACGCGGGTCATGGGCATCGTGAACGGCACCACCAACTTCATCCTGAGCCGGATGGCCGACGACGGCGCCAGTTATGCCGATGCCCTGGCCGAGGCCCAGAGCCTGGGCTACGCGGAACGGGACCCGACGGCTGACGTGGAGGGCTTCGATGCCGGCGCCAAGGCCGCGATCATCGCCACGATCACCTTCGGTGCACGCGTGGTGGCCGGCGACGTCTACCACGAGGGAATCTCCGGGATCACGGTCGCCGACATCGATTTCGCCGCCGACCTCCGGCACTGCATCAAGCTCCTTGCCGTGGTCGAGCGGACCGTGGCCTCCGACGGAGGGTTCCAGATCGGAGTTCGGGTGCATCCCACGCTGGTACCCCTGGACCACCCGTTGGCCTCCGTACGGGGCAGCTTCAACGCCGTCTTCGTGGAGGGTGGCGCAGCCGGTGACCTCATGTTCTACGGCCGGGGGGCGGGCGGTCGCCCGACCGCCTCGGCGGTGCTGGGCGACCTCATAGACGCCGCCGGCAACCTCCGGCAGGGTCACTCGGCGTCGATCAGCGCCCTGGAACGGGCCCGTATCGCCCCGATCGACGACGTCACCTCCGCGTTCTACCTGAACGTCGAGGTGGACGACCGTCCCGGCGTGCTGGCCCAGGTCGCCACCGTGTTCGGTGAGCACGGCGTGTCCATCCGTTCAATGGAGCAGGAGGGCCTGGGAGGGGAGGCCCGCCTCGTGTTCATCACGCACGCGGCACGCGAACGCGACCTCCGATCGACGCTCCAGGACCTCAGGTCGCTGGACGCGGTGCGGTCCGTCGGGAGCGTCCTGCGGGTAATCGGCGACTGACCGAGCCGGGACCGCCATGCGCTACGTGAGCACCCGGGGAACGGCCCCGGTCCTGGACTTCGGCGAAGCGTTGCTGGCCGGCCTAGCCGACGACGGTGGGCTGTACGTGCCGGAGGCATGGCCCCCGCTCGGCGGTGGCGGCCGTGGCGACTACGTCGAGACGGCGGTGGAGGTCATGTCGCCCTACGTCGCCGGTTCCATCGGTGTAGACGACTTCGCGGCGATGGTGGCCGAGGCCTACGCCACCTTCGATGCGCCTGACGTGGTCCCGATGGTCGAACTGTCCGACGGGGTGCACCTGCTGGAGCTCTTCCACGGTCCGACGCTGGCGTTCAAGGACGTCGCCCTCCAGTTGGTGGGCCGCCTCTTCGACCACGAGCTGGACCGACGTGGAGCGAGGGTCACCATCGTCGGCGCCACGTCGGGCGACACCGGCTCGGCGGCCATCGAGGCCTGTAGGGACCGGGACAACATGGATGTCGTCATCCTCCATCCGGCCGGTCGGGTGTCGGACGTCCAGAGGCGGCAGATGACCACCGTCATGGCACCCAACGTGCACAACGTGGCCATCGACGGCACCTTCGACGACTGCCAGGACATGGTGAAGGCCATGTTCGCCGACGTCGGGTTCCGGGACCGCGTGAGCCTGTCGGCGGTCAACTCGATCAACTGGGCACGGGTGATGGCCCAGGTCGTCTACTACGTGGTGGCCGCCGAACGCCTGGGTGGTCGCAGGTCGCCGGTGGCCTTCGCCGTTCCCACGGGCAACTTCGGCAACGTGTTCGCCGGCCATGTGGCCCGGAGATCCGGCCTGGCCGTGCCACAGCTCGTGGTGGGGAGCAACACCAACGACGTCCTGACCCAGTTCTTCCACGACGGCACCATGCGGATCGACGGGGTGGTCCCCACCACCTCGCCAAGCATGGACATACAGGTCTCCTCGAATCTGGAACGGTTGCTGTTCGAGCTCCTGGACCGTGACGGGGCTGCCGTGGCGGAACACCTGGACGGCTTCCGGGCCACCGGCTCGTTTCGCCTGGATCCCGTGCTGCACGCCGCCCTCGCCGATGGTTGGGCCGGTGTCAGCTTCGACGACGATGCCGTCCGCCGGTGCATCGAGACGGAACTCGGACTCTCCGGTGTTCTGTTGGATCCCCACAGTGCGGTGGGCGTGCTGGCCGCCCGGGCATGCCGACGGGATCCGTCGGTGCCGATGGTGGCCCTGGCCACCGCCCACCCGGCCAAGTTCCCCGACGCGGTCGCTGCCGCCACCGGAGTCCGGCCGCCGCTTCCGGAGCGCCTGGCCGACCTGCACGAACGTCCCGAGCGCCTGACACGGCTTCCGAACGACCTGGCGGTGGTGCAGGAGTTCGTGGAGGCGCACCGGCGTGTCGTATGACCGACGGTGCAGTCGGGGTCCCGTGCCCCGGCGGGCCCCCGGCGCTGGCAGGATGATCCACCTGTGAAGTACGTGATCTGCGTTCCCGACGGCTGTGCCGACCTACCGGTCCCGGAACTCGACGGGCGGACCCCTATGGACGTTGCCCACATGCCCGTCCTGGCTGCCCTGGCAGGGCGAGCAACGGTCGGTCGTGCCGCCGTCATTCCCGAGGGCATGGCTCCGGGCAGCGACGTGGGGAACATGTCGATCATGGGGTTCGACCCTGCCCGGTTCCACACCGGCAGGGCCCCCATCGAGGTGGCGGCGATGGGCCGGACCCTGCGACCGGACCAGACGGCATTCCGCTGCAACCTGGTGGTCGTCCGCGACGGCGTGATGGTCGACTACGCGGGTGGCAACCCATCCAGCGACGAGGCGGCCGCAGTGGTTGCCGCCCTGGAGGCCGAGCTGGCACCTGTGCACGAGGGCGTCGAGTTCCTGGCCGGGGTCGGCTTCCGGAACGCGATGATCGCACCCGAGGGGTGGATCGATGCCGTCTGCACGCCGCCGCACGATCTCTCCGGTAAGGAGATCGTGAACCCGGGCGGTCCGGCTGGTGGCGTTCTCTCAGAGCTGATGGAAGCATCCAGGGACGTCCTGGCGGGCTTCGACCTGGAGGCCAACCAGATCTGGTTGTGGGGCCAGGGGTTCCAGCCGCAGGTGCCGTCATTCGCCGAGACCCATGGGGTGGAGGCCGGTCTGGTGACCGCCGTGGACCTGGTGCGCGGCATCGGGGTGCTGTCGGGCATGAAGGTCTGCGACATTCCGGGAGCCACCGGATGGTTCGACACCGACTACGAAGGCAAGCGGGACATCGCCCTGGCCGAGCTGGAGGCGGGGCTGGACCTGTTCGTCATCCACGTGGAGGCCACCGACGAGGCCGGCCATGCCGGCAACGTGGCCGAGAAGGTCAGGGCCCTGGAGAACTGGGACAGTCGGATCCTGGCCGGCCTGATCCCGGGGCTGGACTCGATGGGTGCATGGCGCCTCCTCATGCTCCCCGACCACGCAACGCCCCTGACCACCCGCACCCACACGGCCGACCCGGTTCCCTACGTGCTGGTGGACTCGGTCGTGGACGGTCCCGGTGGCGTCTTCTCCGAGTCGGGGGTGGTCGCCGAGCCGCTGGTTCCCGGCTACCAGCTCGTCTCCCGACTGCTCGCAGGCTGAGGTTCCGGACCCGTCTCCACGACGGTGGTTGCCGCGGTTGGCCGTGATTGGGTAAAGTGGCGTTGTCGTCGGGCGGGCGACGGTCCCATGAGGTCCACCTCGCAACAGGCACGCGGCCGTGTCGGTCGGTGCTGGTGAGCCTGGGTCACCGTCCCACGACATGTCTTCCGGTACCGCTTCGTCGGTCATCCGGATGGCATTTCCCCTCTCCCGGTCAATCCCGGTCGGGCAAACAAGACGGGCCGTTCGGCCCGATGGAACCGAGGTGTTGTGAGCATGGACTCCACCCAACTGGAACGCGGCACGCTGGAAGGCAAGGACCGCGACGAACTGACGACGATCGCCAACGCCCTGGGCGGCAAGCCCGGCTCGCGCGCCCGAAAGGCCGAGATCGTCGACCTGATCCTGGACCTGACCGGTGGAGGGTCGAGCGGCTCCTCCAACGGGTCGGCCTCCGCGGCCGCACCTGAGGTGGGTGCCGCAGACGAGGAGCCACCGGCGGAATGGGAGGTCGCAGTAGCGGCCACCACCGATGTCGACGAGACGACTCCGGACTCGATGGCTTCTGATGACGTTGCCTCCGATGCCCCGGCGACCGTTGCCGGATCGTCCGAGGATCGGGGCTCCGAGGATGGTGCTGAGCGCAGCGACGGCCGCGGGAATGGCCAGGGTCGATCGGGTCAGGACCGCGGGCAGGGCCATGGCCAGAACCAGAACCGCGGCCAGAACCAGAACCGTGGGCAGCAGGGCCGTGGCCAGAACCAGAACCAGAACCGCGGACAGCAGGGCGATCAGACGGATGCGGGAAACCGCCGCCGCCGTCGTCGGGGTCGTGACCGTGACGAGGCCCCGGAGGAGGTCTGGGACGGTGAGCCGGTGGAGATCTCCGGCTACCTGGACCTGCGCGTCGAGGGCTACGGCTTCCTCCGCACCGGTGGTTACAAGCCTGCCAAGGACGACGCCTACCTCTCCGTGAAGCAGGTCCGCCAGTTCGGCCTGCGCAAGGGCGACGCCATCGTGGGTGCAGCCCGACCGGCCAACCGGAGCGAGAAGAACCCGGCGCTGCTTCGCATCGATTCCATCAATGGCAGGGATCCCGAGTTGGCCAAGACCAGGCCGAAGTTCGAGGACCTCACCCCGCTGTTCCCGGACGAGAAGCTGCGCATGGAGATCGACGGCGATCCCAACAACATGACGGCCCGGATAGTCGACCTGCTCTCTCCGATCGGCAAGGGCCAGCGCGGGATGATCGTCTCGCCGCCCAAGGCCGGCAAGACCACGATCGTGAAGTCGATCGTGAGGTCCATCGAGACCAACCATCCCGAGGTGAAGCTCATCGTCCTGCTGGTCGACGAGCGACCCGAGGAGGTCACCGACATGCGCCGCTGGACCCAGCGCGGCGAGGTCGTGGGTTCGACCTTCGACCGTCCCAGCGACGAGCACACCCATCTGGCCGAGGTCGTGATCGAACGGGCCAAGCGGATGGTCGAGTACGGCGAGGACGTGGTGATCGTGCTGGATGGCATCACCCGCCTGTCCCGGGCCTACAACCAGGCCGCCCCGGCCACCGGCCGGATCATGTCAGGCGGCATCGACAGCGGTGCCCTGTATCCGCCGAAGCGGTTCTTCGGCGCCGCCCGCAACGTCGAGGAGGGTGGCTCCCTGACCATCATCGCCACGGCGCTGGTGGACACCGGTTCCAAGATGGACGAGGTCATCTTCGAGGAGTTCAAGGGCACCGGCAACATGGAGCTGCGCCTGGACAGGCGGATCGCCGAGCGTCGGATCTACCCGGCGATCGACGTGGACGCCTCCTCGACACGCCACGAGGAGCTGCTGTTCGAGCGCAAGCAGCTGAACCAGGTGTGGAAGCTGCGGCGTGTCCTGAACGGCCTCGCCAACGACGGAGGCGCTGGAGCCGCAGCCGGCCTGGAGCTGCTGATCGACCGGCTGAAGACCTTCAACAACAACGAGGAGTTCCTGGTGGAGATCGCCAAGGGCCCGAACATGGGCGCCTGATCGTTCCACAGGTTGCCTACACCCGAAATACCTTCCAGACTGGACCCGTTATGAGAGCCGACATCCATCCCAACTACCGACCGGTGGTCTTCCAGGACCTCTCGGAGGGCGTGAACTTCGTGATCCGCTCCACGGTCGAGACCAAAGACACCATCACCCTCGAGGACGGCGCGGAGTATCCGCTGGTCAAGGTCGAGATCTCGTCGGCCAGCCACCCCTTCTTCACGGGCACGATGAAGATCGTGGACACCGCCGGCCGGGTGGAGCGCTTCGAGCGCCGCTACGGCAGGCGCCGCAAGGCCTGACCGCCTCGGCCCGATCCGCCTCACCGCCCCGGCCCGATCCACCTGATCGGATCGTGAAGAATCCGTGACCCTCGATCCTGAGCGTCGCCATGCGCTGCGCGGGATGAAGTTGCGCGCCCTCGTCGTCGATGAGATCGGCGATCCGGGTGACGAGCTGGTGGTGGATGGCGACCATTGCTTCGATGGCAGCCGCCTCTGGGTGCTGGCGTCGGACGACGCCCCCGAGCGGGCCCTTGGCGCTGCGGTTCTCCGGGCGGGTCGTCACGGTGGGACACCTCTGACCGTCTGCTTCGACGACGTCGAGGCGGCCGGCGTGGCAGCGAGGCGGGCGACCGTCCTGCGGCCCGTGCCCGAGATCAGGCTGATACAGGGCAGGAGCCTCGTCCCCGTGCAGCCCGCCGAGGCGGTACCGCCTGCGGACGCTCCACCACCGCCGGACGGCTTCGTGGACCTCTGTCTGGGCGTCGGGGTCCAGCCGCTCGTGGAGCACGGAATCTGGCGTGGCGAGGTCCTCGGCCTGGAGGTGGTCCGGGTCGTCGACGACCCCGAGCTGGGCAATCAGGTCCAGGTCGGCGTGGGGCGCTTCGACAGGGAGGCGGGGGTGCTTCTGCACGCCGACCAGCCACAGGGCGAGTCCCTGGCCGCCGCCGCCGACCTGATCCGCTCACGCCGCCGTAACGGTGCCGGCGCACACCCGCTGGCCACCCTCTGCCGGGAACGCTGGCTGCGCCACGACCTGGTGGCCGACCCCTCGGTCCTGGGACTGGGCGACCTCGTGGCGGTGGACCCGGCCGACGAGCGACCCAACCTGCGTAACCCGGCGCCGGCGCCTGCCATGGGTACGGGCCCGGATGGCGAGCGGGTGCTGGTCGTCTGTTCCGTCGGCGTGGATCCATGCTTGGTATCGGCCGCAGCCGAGCTGGTGCTCAGGGAATCCCCGGACCGGATCCTGGTCGCCCTCCCCGGCCGGGACGTCCTCCCAGCCGTGGAACGGGCGTTGGCCAGGTTGGCGGTGCCGACCTCGATCCGTGGCGTCGCCTGCGGTTGGGATGTCGTCTGAGGATTTGGGCCACACGGTCGGGCTTCGACGAACGAGCCCGGAGGGCTGGGTACCCTTCAGGCGATGTTGGAGCAGGTGGAGGCCCTCGAGGTCGAGTACGCCGAGGTGGAGGCCCAGTTGGCCGACCCTGCTGTGATCGGGGACTCTGACCGGCTGAGGGACGCGGGGCGACGGTTCAAGAAGCTGGACGAGATGATGGCGGTGGGTCGGCCCCTGAGGGAGGCCTACGGCGACCTGGAGGCCGCCCATGAGCTGGTGGAGATGGTCGACGGGTCGGAGCGCGACCAGTTCCGACTCGAGATCGGCTCCCTGGAGCTGGAGGTCGAACGACTGGAGGAGGAGTTGCGGGGCCTCCTCCTGCCCGGTGATCCCAACGACGGACGTCCGGTGATCCTGGAGGTGCGGGGGGCCGAGGGAGGCGAGGAGGCCAACCTCTTTGCCCGTGACCTCCACGAGATGTACCTGGCGTTCGCCGCAGGCCACGGCTGGTCAGTGGAACCGCTGACGGCCCGGGAGTCGGACATGGGTGGATTCAGCGAGGTGATGGTCCTCATCAAGGGCGAGGATGCCTGGACGCGCCTGAAGTACGAGGGTGGCGTGCACCGGGTCCAGCGCGTTCCGGTGACCGAGTCCCAGGGTCGGATCCACACTTCCTCGGCGACGGTCAGCGTGCTGCCGGAGGCCGACGAGGTGGAGGTCCTCATCGACGACAACGACCTCCAGATCGACGTCTACCGGGCGTCCGGTCCCGGGGGGCAGTCGGTGAACACCACCGATTCCGCCGTCCGCATCACGCACAGGCCGACCGGGTTGGTGGTGTCCATGCAGGACGAGAAGAGCCAGCTCCAGAACAAGGCCAAGGCCCTGCGGGTCCTGCGCTCCCGGTTGCTGCAGATCGAGCAGGACCGCCAGCAGTCCGAGGCGTCGGCGGCCCGGCGTGGCCAGGTCGGTGGTGGTGGCAGGTCGGAGAAGATCCGCACCTACAACTTCAAGGAGAACCGGGTCACCGACCACAGGATCGGACTGACCCTCCACCGTCTGGACCGGATCCTGGCCGGCGACCTGGACGAGGTCGTCGACGGCCTCCTGGCGGACGAGCGGGCCAGGCACCTCTCCCGGAGTGCCACCGGTGGGGGTTGACGGGTCGGACTGGTCCGCCGGTCGGGGAGTCCCGACCGGACACGATGCCGACGACCTCCTCGGGACCATCAGCTGGCGGGAGGTCCTGACGGAGACGGTTGCGCGCATGGAGGCGGCAGGCCTCCCCCGGATGGAGGCGCGTTGGATGGTGGAGGAGGCATCCGGCCTCGACGCCGCCGACGACCTGGCTGGGCTGGTCACCGAGCGCGGCATGGTCCGCCACGACGCAATGCTCGCCCGCCGTCTGGCCGGCGAGCCGTTGCAGTACGTCCTGGGACGGTGGGCGTTCCGGACCCTCGACCTGATGGTGGACAAGCGGGTGCTGATACCGCGACCGGAGACCGAGGTGGTGGCTGGCCTGGCACTGCTCGAGGCGGACCGCTTCTCGGCGGCCGGCGGCGGCGGGACGGTTCTGGTGGCCGACCTGGGTACGGGTTCGGGTGCCATTGGCCTGTCGATCGCCGCCGAGTGCCCGGCGGCGCACGTGTGGTGCACGGATTCCTCGGCAGATGCTCTGGCCGTGGCCCGGGCCAACTGCACGGGCCTGGGTCGACCGGCCGGCAGGGTCACGATCCTGGAGGGCTCCTGGTTCGACGCTCTGCCGCCTGACATGTCGGGCGCGTTCAACGTTGTCGTCTCCAACCCGCCATACGTCGACGTGGCCGATGACCTGCCTCCCGAGGTCGTCGGCTGGGAGCCGTCGGAGGCACTCTTCGCTCCCGGCTCCGGCCGTGCCGACCTGGAGTCCCTGGTGGATGGGGCCATGGAATGGCTGGCTCCCGGCGGAGCGCTGGTCCTGGAGATGGCTCCCGACCAGACGACGGCGATGGCCGACCGGGCCCGGACGGCCGGCTTCGTCGAGGTCTGCGTCCATCGGGACCTGGCGGGACGGGAACGCGCCGTCGTGGCCCGGGTGCCGACGTGAGCATCGTCGACGCCATTGCCCTACCGGAGGCTGCCGTGGCCGCAGCGGTGACCGCCCTGCGGGCCGGTCGACCGGTGGTGCTGCCCACCGAGACCGTCTACGGCGTTGCTGCCCTGGCGGGAGACCCGGGTGCCGTCGAGGAACTGTTCGAACGCAAGGGGCGTCCCGGCGAACGGCTGCTGGCCGTGCTGGTGGCGGACCTGGAGGCGGCCCGACGCATCGCCGTCGTGGACGTCATGTTCGAGGTGCTGGCTGCATCTTTCTGGCCGGGCCCGCTGACCATCGTGGCCCAGCGGCGTCCGGAGGCGGGCCTCCACCTGGGTGACGGGTCCTCGACGGTGGGCGTGCGCTGCCCCGACCACGACCTGGTCCGGACCATCCTCGCCGAGGTGGGTCCGATGGCCACGACCTCGGCCAACCGGTCAGGAGAGCCCACGCCGTCGACGGCCGTGGAGGCGGCTGACGCCCTCGGCGGGGACCTCCTGGTCCTGGATGGCGGCCGGTGTGCGGGTTCCCCATCCACCGTGGTGGACCTCACGACGGACCCGGCGCGGGTGCTTCGGCCCGGTGTCGTCACGTCCGGGGAGCTGCGCGGGGTCGGGCTGGAACTCGGGCCCGATGACGCCGAGGCCGACCGGTAGCCTCGCGCCCATGAGCAGGATCGCCATCGGTTCCGACCATGGGGGGTTCACCCTCAAGGGGCGCCTCGCCGACGAGCTGCGTGGCCTGGGCCACGAGGTCATCGACCTCGGAACCCACAGCGCCGACCGGGTGGACTACCCGGACTTCGGTGCCGCCGTGGGTCGTGCCGTGGCTGGCGCCGAGGTCGAGCTGGGCGTCTGCGTCTGCGGTTCGGGAATCGGCATCGCCATGGCGGCCAACAAGGTTCCGGGCGTCCGGGCGGCCACGGTGCACGATGCCACGTCGGCCCGCCTGGCAAGGGAACACAATGACGCCAACGTCCTCTGCCTGGGCGAGCGCCTGCTGGATCCCGACGTCGCCTCGGAGGCCGTCCGTGCCTGGTTGGGGGCCGCGTTCGAGGGCGGCCGCCATGTCGGGCGGGTCGCCAAGCTGGCCGAGCTGGATGGCTCGGGGGCTTGAGGGTTCCCGTGGCCGAAGACCGCCGGCATGTGCTCCGGCTCTCCGACGTGGGAACGGCGACGCCGACAGAGACGGTCGTGGAGCCGACCCTGGACGACGGCGACCACGATCGGTTCGCCCACTTCGCACGGAAGTCCGACATCGTGGAGTCGGCCGTGACGGGCAGGCCCATCGTGGCTCTCTGCGGGAAGGTCTGGGTGCCCGGCCGGAACCCGGACCGCTACCCGGTCTGTCCATCCTGCAAGGAGATCTACCAGCGTAAGAAGGCGG
>LWDU01040900.1_pt1 | contig 11044 bp, 13 predicted proteins | sample 727161 | NCBI WGS metagenome assembly LWDU01 (sample SAMN04566230, study PRJNA314399) | hydrothermal vent metagenome | isolation source: deep sea hydrothermal plume seawater | place: Mexico: Gulf of California, Guaymas Basin | collected 2004-07-11 | reverse complement strand
TGGAAGCCGCCGCAGTGAGAACCAAAGGTCTGGAGTCCTGTTTTGATCGTGTTGAAGAGTTAGAATCCCGACTCGATAGCCTGATTAATGATGACAGTGGACAATGGATACGTTGGTATGAAACCCATAGTAAATCATTTACCTTGAGTAAAACCCCCTTGAATATTGCGGCTGAATTTGAGCGATTCATGCAGCAGCATAAAGCGAGCTGGATATTTACTTCAGCTACCTTGAGTGTGGCGAAAAACTTTGCCCATTTTGCTCAAGGTCTAGGCTTGCACGAAACGAATAGCCATAGCTGGGAAAGTCCTTTTGATTTTAGCGCCCAGTCCTTGTTTTATCACCCTAAAGGATTGCCCAAACCCACAGAATCCGATTTCACCGAAAAAGTGGTGGAGTTTGCCATACCGGTATTGCAAGCCAGTCAGGGGCGGGCATTTTTTCTGTTTACCAGTCATCGGGCATTAAAAATTGCAGCAGATATTTTACGCGATAGCATTGACTATCCTTTGCTGGTACAGGGCACGCGTGCAAAATCCGTGTTGCTGGAAGAGTTTAAGGCGCAGGGAAATGCTATTTTATTGGCTACCTCCAGTTTTTGGGAAGGGGTGGATGTCCGAGGGAATGCTTTGTCCTGTGTTATTATCGATAAATTGCCTTTTTCTTCACCCGGTGATCCGGTATTGAAAGCCCGTTTGCAAGCGATGGAAAAGCAGGGACGGAATCCTTTTTTTGAGCATCAGTTGCCCTCTGCGGTGATTGCTTTAAGACAAGGGGTGGGGCGCTTAATACGTGATGTCAACGATAAAGGGGTGTTAATGATTTGTGACCCTCGTTTATTGAAGCGAGCGTATGGTCAAATGTTTTTAGATAGTTTGCCGGCAATGCGTCGTACTCGAGATATTTCCGAGGTTGAAAGTTTTTTTCGACACATTGAACAGGAGCATAAAACTTGAAATTATTAGCGGTAGAAACATCCACAGAAGCCTGTTCGGTAGCCTTGCATATTGATGGGCTTGTTGAAGAGCGTTTCCAGATTGCTCCCAGAGAACACACCCGGCTAATATTACCCATGATAGATTCGCTGATGGCGGACGCGCAATTAAAACCACAGCAACTGGATGCTTTGGCGTTTAGTCGGGGGCCGGGTTCATTTACCGGTGTCAGAATATCGACCGGTGTGATACAAGGTATTGCCTTGGGGGCGGATTTACCGGTTGTCCCTGTGTCAACGCTGGCGGCGATGGCGCAGCATTATTTTAAAACCGGTGATGCTGACTGCGCTTATACTGCCATGGATGCAAGAATGGGAGAGATTTATTGGGGGGTTTATACAAAAAATCAACAGGGTACAGCAGAATTAGTGGGTGATGAAGCCGTGACTTTGGCTGAGAATATTATTTTTCCTGATCGACAGGGGCTGGGTATTGGTTCGGGCTGGGGCATATATCAACAGCCATTATCGGCTTGTCTGGGTAAATTATTGACAGGGTTTGAGGTAGATCATTTGCCGAGAGCTTCAGCTATTGCGGATTTAGGCGTTTTGGGGATGGAAAATAATCAAGCTGTTGCGGTCGAAATGGCGATGCCTGTCTACCTTAGAGATAAAGTCGCTAAAAAAGAATCAGAAAGATAGTACAATAACAAACTTTTAGTCAACGCTTGGATTGTGGTACGCAATGGCACAATATTTTCAAATTCATCCCTCTAATCCGCAAAAGCGATTAATACATCAAGCCGTAGAAATTTTAAATCAAGGCGGGGTGGTAGCACTGCCAACAGACTCATCGTATGCTATCGCATGTCATATTGGGGATAAGCGTGCACTGGATACTATTCGACGGATACGACAACTGAGTGATAAACACAATTTTACCCTGGTGTGTAAAGATCTAACGCAAGTCTCTAATTTTACCAAGATAGGTAATGATGCTTATCGACTCATTAAAAGCTTAACGCCTGGCCCGTTCACATTTTTGCTGGATGCAACGAAAGAAGTGCCTAGACGGCTACAGCATCCCAAGAAAAAAACGGTGGGGATTCGGGTTCCGGATAATATTGTTACGCAAATGATCCTGGAAGAATTAGGCGAGCCTTTGCTCAGTTCTACCTTGATCTTAGCCACGCAGACAGAAGCAGAAACGGATCCTTATGAGATTCGAGAAAAGTTGGAACATGAGCTTGATTTAATTATAGATTTTGGCATTATTGAATCGCGCGAAACCACCGTGATAGACTGTTGCGCGGATCATAAAATTGAAATACTCAGGCAAGGCATAGGCCATGCACCTATGCTAGACTCATAAAAATGGATGAATTAACACTTATACAACGCATTGCCGTCTGGATTTTACCGGTGGTTTTTGCCATTACCGTGCATGAAGTGGCTCATGGCTGGGTCGCTAAAAAATACGGAGATAATACCGCTTCCATGTTGGGTCGATTAACCTTGAACCCGTTAAAGCATATGGATTTGTTTGGTACCCTGATCATCCCCGGTTTGCTGTTGATATCGGGTACCGGCCTTATTTTTGGCTGGGCAAAACCCGTGCCTGTTGATCCCCGGTATTTTAAAAATCCAAAAAAGGCGATGGCTGTGGTGGCGGTAGCCGGTCCTGTGTCAAACGTGTTGATGGCCATAGCTTGGGCAATGGTGGTGCGTATCGGGGTCAGTCTTGAAACCGAGGCGGTCTCTTTACCGCTTATATACTCAGGGATTGCAGGCATCTCAATTAATCTTGTGTTAGCCCTGATTAATCTGCTTCCTATTCCACCGCTGGATGGCAGTCGAATTTTGACGGGATTTTTGTCGCCCAAATGGGCATGGCGATATAGTAAGCTTGAGCGGTTTGGTTTGATTTTTATGCTGGCGTTACTTTGGTCTGGCGGGTTGAGCTATATATTGGGCTATCCTATGTATTATGCGCAGCAATTGTTTTTTTCCTTGGCCGGTTTATAAAAATGCCTGAAATGTTAATGATACCTATTTAAAGGGCAGTTCATGTTCAGCGTTTTGAGCTTATTGCTAGCGGCCGCTGGGGGTTAAATGAATGCTGCGAAAACCCTTGATTGAGTGGTGGAAAAGTAAATGGAAAATGGTACCGAGTCCGTTACCGAGCAACATGTTGCTTTAGTACAGGGTAATCCTTTATTAACGTTGCCGGAAGATTTATATATTCCTCCTGAAGCGCTGGAAGTGTATCTGGATAGCTTTGAAGGTCCGCTGGACTTATTACTTTATTTAATTCGAAGACAAAGCTTCGATATTCTAAATATCCCCATTGCTCACATTACCACGCAATATATCAGCTATATTGACATGATGGATGAATTGCATCTGGAATTGGCTGCTGAATACCTGCTGATGGCTGCATTATTAGCGGAAATAAAGTCCAGAATGTTGTTACCCAGACAATCGGAAGCAGAAGATGAGGAAGATGACCCTCGTGCTTTCCTGATTAGAAAATTACAAGAATATGAGTGTATAAAAAAGGCAGCAGAAGATATTGATTTACTGCCTAGGTATGAACGAGATATTTTTGATGCTATGATCGATGTTAATGATATTGAAATTACGCGATCTCCCCCTGACGTTGATTTAACAGAATTACTTTTTGCTTTTCAGGACGTGCTTAAACGCGTTGACCAATTAAGTCACCACCACATAACCCGGGAACCCCTTTCAGTCCGTGAACGAATGGCATCCATTTTGGAAAAACTTAACAGGCCAGATAGCCTCGCTTTCTCTGCGTTATTTACCCGATCAGAAGGGAAGAGCGGAGTGGTTGTCTCGTTTCTTGCAATCCTCGAACTCAGTAAAGAAGGACTCATTGAAGTTATCCAGTTCGAGCCCTTCGCAGAATTACGCGTCAGAGCAAAAACCGCCGAGTGAGGTATTAGCGATTGATTCGGCTGTTGATATAGAGAAATCAGCCAGACAGGCAGAAAAAAGGAAAAAGAGGCTTGCCGCTGAAACGGAGAAAATCAGAAAAGCCCTGGAAATGGAAATCACCCTAAAATTAAAAGCTGAATTAATTCCTCGACTGGAAACTGAAATAAAGTCACAATTAGCTGCGGAATATCAGGGAAAATTGGAACAAGCATTGGCTGAATCGGTAGAGACAACCGCGGCAGTAGATCAGGAAAACAGTCAGCAGGCAGGCCAGAAGATAAAACCGCAGTCAAAAAAGCATATAGATATTGATATGGGGACTAAACAAATTGTTGAGGCTATTTTGTTTGCGGCCGAAAAACCAATGACGGTCAAACAGGTTCAGAAAATATATCCTGAACATGAAAGGCCTGAGCTTGTCGTACTACAAGTTGCGATTGATGCAATTATTGAGGATTATGCTCCTCGGCCGATTGCTTTAAAATGTTTAGCCAGTGGCTACCGCTTTCAACTGAAGGATGGCTATGCACACTGGGTTTCCCGCATTTTTGCCGAAAAGCCCCCTAAATATTCGCGTGCTTTACTAGAAACTGTGGCAATTATTGCATATAGGCAACCGGTGACCCGAGGGGATATTGAAGATATTCGCGGAGTCAGTGTCAGTTCAAATATTATACGAACCTTGTTAGATAGAGAGTGGATTCGTGTTATTGCGCATAAAGAGGTACCCGGTCGTCCTGCCTTATATGGATCAACCAAACAATTTCTGGATTATTTTAATTTATCATCTTTAGCACAATTACCCACTCTGGATGAAATACAGAATTTAGATTTCGCTGCTGAACAGCAACTGAGTCATGAGCTGAATAAGAATGAAATGGATCGGCCGAAATTGACTGAAGAAGTCGTCGAGCAAGAAACGGTCAGCGAAGAAGACCGCATAAAAGAACCATTAACTGAAGAAACACTAATTAAAGAGCAAGCTATTGAAGAAACCGAACGTCAAGAACAAGAAATCATCGACCTCGTCTTGGAAGACAGAGCGTAAATCGCAACACCAGTCGCATGACATCATGATGCCAAATAAGGCGGAACGTATTCAAAAAGTACTGGCTCGGGGTGGCTTGGCTTCAAGAAGAGAAATAGAGCGCTGGATAGATGAGGGGCGACTTAGTGTTAATGGCGTAAAAGTGACGCCTGGATTACACCTGAAGTCGGGGGATCAGGTTCAGTTGAATGGTCGGCCCATAAATTGGGAAAAATATACTGAACAGCCCACCCGTGTTATCGTCTATAACAAGCCGACAGGGGAAGTGGTTACCCGTAGAGACCCGCAGGGACGCCCTGTGGTGTTTTCCCGATTACCCAAGCTGGATATCGGACGCTGGATTTCGGTGGGCAGACTGGATATTAATACATCAGGTTTATTATTACTGACCAATAACGGCGAACTAGCGAATCGATTAATGCATCCATCAGCTGAAGTTGATCGGGAATATGCAGTTCGCATTTTAGGTAATGTCTCGGATGAAATGATTGCGCAATTAAAGGCAGGGGTGGAGCTTGAGGATGGTAAAGCACACTTTGACGACATTCGTTTCTTTTCAGGTGAAGGGGCCAATAAATGGTTTCATGTTGTGGTTAAAGAAGGTCGAAACCGGCTGGTAAGGCGGTTGTGGGAGTCACAAAATGTGACTGTCAGCCGGTTGATGAGAGTACGCTATGGCCCTGCCGTGTTACCCGGTAATGTCAGAGCGCATGATTATTACGAATTAAATAATAAAGAATTGGCAATATTGCTGGAGTTTGTCGGTTTGAAATCAGAAAAATCATTGAAACCTGCTTTACAGCAAAGGTAAAAAAGTCTGATTTATTGCGTAATATGACAAAAGATCGTGTTGAAGTCGATGTGTTATGTGTTGGGCATGCGTGTTATGACCTGGTTTTTGCCATCACAGCACACCCCAGGAGTGATGAAAAAATAGTAGCAAATGAACTCTTGGAATGTGGTGGAGGGCCTGCTGCTAATGCGGCTATTGCAGTGTCCAGATTAGGATTAAAGTCGGCTTTTGCGGGGTATTTGGGAAATGATTTATATGGAGAAATGCATCTGCAGGAAATGCAGCAACACCAGATAGATACGCAATATGTGGTTCGGGGGGAATGTCCCACACCACTTTCAACGGTACTGGTTAAACCGGATGGGCAGCGGGCATTAATTAATTATAAAGGCGCCACCAAACCCTTGTCTGCCCCCGCCATCAATTTTTCTGCCATAACAGCAAAAGCCATTTTATTTGATGGTCATGAACCTCATGTTTCCTTGGCACTTCTGGAATTAGCACGTCAGCAGGGTATTCCTACGCTATTAGATGCGGGTTCCATGCATGAGGGTACTGCGCAGTTATGGCATCGGGTTGACTATTTAGTCGCTTCAGAAAAGTTTGCCTGTCAGTTTGCCGGTAATGTCAAAACTGCATTGCAGCGTTTGGCCGAAGCATCCCCTGCTGTGGTTATCACTTTAGGCGATAAAGGACTGGTCTGGAAAAAAGGGGGGCAAGCCGGAGCGCTTGAGGCTTTTCCTGTGGCTGCCATTGATACCACGGGGGCGGGAGATGCCTTTCATGGTGCTTTTGCTGCAGCACTTGCGCTAGATAAGAGCTGGCCGGATATTTTAAGCTATGCCAGTGCCGCTGGTGCGCTAGCAAGGATTGCCATGGCAAAAGCAGCATGAACATTTGTTACAACTGAATCCCTGTCAACAGACATAATGTTTTTATATTGCAGGGAGTTCCAGGGGATTCGCCAGTTTTTGTCGGTTGAGTGAAACTACTCTACAAGCGAGTCGGATTGCACAGACCTAGGCTCGGGCTGGACGGCATCAGCGATGTTCGGGTTCCTCTTGATCTCTAGTCAGGTCTTGCCAGTGCTTGAGGCGCTGGCACAAGGGACACTAATTATATTAAGAATATAGTTGCTAGGCCCAAAAAGGACAAAAATCCAATGCAATCGGTGACTGTGGTTAATAACACACCACCGGCCAGTGCAGGGTCAATGCCTAATCGATCTAACATGAGTGGAATACTAGCGCCGGCGATTGAGGCACAAACCAGATTTATGACTAATGCGGCCCCTAATAATATTCCCAGATCGGTGCTTTGAAACACGATGCTGGCAATAATGGCCACAATAGTAGCCCAGGTAACGCCATTAACCACCCCCACAGACACCTCTTTGATCAATAACTGGGATGCATTGGCTGTACTCACTTGTCTTAATGCCAGGCCTCTCACTACCAAGGTTAAGGTTTGACTCCCGGCGATACCTCCCATACTTGCAACAATAGGCATCAGGACTGCCAATGCTACGATTTCTTCTAGTTATCAAATTGACGCCTAACCACACCGCTCGACGTTTGGCACTGGTAAGTACAGGTGCAAACATGTCCTGTTCTTCATCCAGACCTGCCATACTCATAATGGTGTGGTCAGCTTCTTCTCTGATGATGCCGACTACATCGTCAATAGTGATACGTCCCATTAAACGTCCATTCTCTCTGACGACAGGTGCGGATAACATTTGCCGTTGTTCAAACATCATGGCTACATCTGTGGCTGACATTTGATATGGAATGCCTTGTACTTTTGCATTCATAACGGTTGAAACTTTGGTTGCTGGGTTATGAATTAATAAACTGGATAAAGGGAGAACCCCTTGCACTCGATCTGCACGATCAACCACAATTAAACTGTCGGTAGAAGATGGCATCATCATGCGTTTACGTAAAAAGCGGATAACCACGTCTAGTGTGACGTCTGCTCTTATGGTCAAGACATCCAGTGACATTAATCCACCTGCGGTATGATCATCATAAGCCAGCGTAGATTCCAGTCGGTTGCGTTCATGTACCCCCATCGATTCCATCACTTCGGATAACAAAGGTTCAGGTAACACATGGAGCAAATCAGCCATGTCATCTGATTCAAGATTTTCCGTGGCTTTGATCAAATCCTTTCTGTCGGTGATTTTTAGTAGTCCCTGACCTACTTCGGTATGGACTCTGATTAAAATCTCTCCCATGACATTAGGGGGAATGACACTCCATACCAGTTTTCTCTGTGGCAGATCAAGGGATTCAAGGATATGTGCAGTTTCTGCTGGGTACAATGAATGAATAAGATTTCTTATTTCCACATGAGAGCCTTGCTTTAGTAATGCGATAGCATGGTTCAATAAATCTTTTTGTTCTGAGTTTTCAGTAGGTCGTGACATGAGTGAGTATATAAAAGTATAAAATTATCGTACTGTGGTTTGGCTGTATTCATCATCGTAACGATGAAGCTTAAGCTAATTATTTTTATTTTTTACGCTATGAGTAGTTAAGGCATAATCATTCAATGTAACTCTCTATGGCGAATAATTACATTGAGTGCTTTTGTCTGAAAATACGTTACCAGAGCCTCGACCAGATAAACAGAACGATGCTGACCGCCAGTACATCCTATGGCAATCGTTAGATAACTGCGATTATCAGCTTCAAAACGAGGTAGCCAGCGATCTAGAAAAAAACAAATATCATGAAGTAACTCCTGGGCACTTTTCGTTTTGTTTAAAAAATCAATAACAGGCTGGTCTTTTCCCGTATAAACTCTTAACTCGGGTTGCCAATAAGGGTTAGGTAAACAACGGGCATCAAATATAAAGTCAGCATCAAGAGGAATGCCATGTTTATAAGCAAATGATTGCAGTTGTAACGATAAATACCGCGTGCTCTTTTTTTCTAGCTGTTTTTTTACTAATTCCCGTAATTGGTAAATATGTGTCCGACTGGTATCAATAATCACATCTGCATGCCTGAGTACCGTCTTCAATAACTCTTTTTCAATTTTTAGTGCTTCAGACAAAGGCACATTAACATCTGTTAAAGGGTGTTTTCGCCGGGTTTCACTGTATCTTTTGAGTAGCACATTTTCTTCGGCCTGTAAAAAAATGACTTCACAGTTTATACCTTTGCTTCGAATGAGGTCTAATCGATCAGAAAACTCCAGCAAGCTTTCGCTTTGGTTTCTGGCGTCAATGCCTATCGCTGTTTTGGCGTATATTTCATTATCAACATGCATTATCAACACAATAATAACCGCAATCCTCTAAAGTATCTAATACAATACTCTTTCCAGAGCCGGAAAATCCGCTGACAATTAAAAGTTTCATTAAGTTGTTAGGCGTAGGGCTGTCAATAGTTTAACTTAAGATGTGAAGATTTAAAAACATTACAAATGCTGGATGGTAACTTCTGTTTTCATCGCTGTGCTAATAAAATAGGTGTATAGCCGGGTAGAGTCACATTCGGCATCTGTCGGGTAACCAGGCTTTATTAGTGTTTCTGTGAATTCAAAAGGCACGTCAGTATTCGAATATTATGAATCTTCACGCTTGTATAATGTGTACGAAATAAGGTCTGTAACTGGCGTTAATACGCTTATTTTTGATGTTATTTCGTGCACATTACTATTGGTCTTTTATTATCTGTGACTGGTGGTTTTTTCTTTATGTTTGATGATTTGACGATCGAGTTTGTCAATCAAACTATCAATGGCTTGATACATATCTGTTTGTATATCATCGGCAAATAATTTTGCTCCTCTGACTTGCACCGTGGCTTCTGCTTTTTGCTCAAGTTTGTCTACTGATAAAATAACGTGTACATCTTTCCAAATTTATCATTAACATAAACTTTTAATGAATCTGTAACTTCTACATGATGACCTGTTACGCTGATTTGCATAAATTAAACTCCTTTATAAAAATTTTTTCAAAACCCATCGGTCATAAAAGACGCTTTCTTTGGTTTGATGATGGAATAGATATTGCTTTACGATACTTAGCTATAGTTCGTCTAGCAACATTAATGCCTTTTTCCTTTAATAATTCAGATATTTTACTGTCACTAAGTGGTTTCAACTGATTTTCATTTGCCACCAACTCTTTAATAAATGCTCGAATAGCTGTTGCCGAGCATTCCCCTCCAACTTCGGTAGAAACATGGCTAGAAAAGATATATTTCTGTGTTGTCACCCGAGATATGGTTGATTCATGTAAGTCCAGTTCTTCTGCTATGTCTCTTAAAATCATGGGCTTCATTGCGATAGCGCCATGATTCAGAAATCCTTCTTGCTTAGCCACGATACTTGTTGCAACGCGTAATAAGGTTTCGTTTCTGCTAAATAAGCTTTTGATAAACCAGCGAGCCTCCTGTAAATGCTCTTTCATGCGGATGTTATCCTGACTACTGTCAGCTTTTTTTATCATTTGTGAGTAAGCAGAATTAACACGCAATTTTGGTGCAATATCAGGATTTAAGCTGACACACCATTTTCCACTTTTTTTCAAAACAAAAACATCGGGTACAACATATTGGGAATCTACGCTTTGTATTTTAGTGCCTGGTTTCGGGTCTAGTGTTCTAATTAAAGCAATCACTTCTCTTAATTGTAGTTCGGACAGTCCAAGCCGTCGCATTAACCGGGATATGTCATGCGTTGCCAGTAGATCCAAATGGCGTCGAACCAAGTCAGTAGCCTCATTTTTAAAGGCCAGCGTGTCAGGGAGATGAATTAATTAGTCTTTTGCTGCTATACCGGTAGGATCAAAATTCTGCACCCTGTGTAAAACACCTTCTACCTCATCGAATTCAATATTTTCTAACTGATGTTGTAAACCCTGATGAATATTTTCAATGGTGTCACTGATGTAGCCGTCTGTGTTGACTGAGTCGATAATGGCAATAGCAATGGCATGATCTCTTTCGGAGATTAAAATCAAGTCTAATTGTTGCCGTAAATGTTCGATGATTGTGATGGATTGACAAAATTGCGTTTCAAATTCAGTTGTTTCCTGATTATTGCTAGTGATAGGTTGCGTATTCTCAAATATATCCTCCCAGTCAGAGTCAACAGGTAGTTCATCAGGAACATCCGTTTGTGAGCCTTCACTGGTAATTTCATCATGGTTGGGCGTAGGGGTTTCAGGCGTTGTTTCTGTTGACTCTTGATGGGTAGCTACTTCATCCTCATCAACTTCGAGCATCATATTGGATTCAAGGGCTTGTTGAATTTCTTGTTGCAAATCCAGCGTTGATAATTGCAATAATTT
>LWDU01001391.1_pt1 | contig 11044 bp, 9 predicted proteins | sample 727161 | NCBI WGS metagenome assembly LWDU01 (sample SAMN04566230, study PRJNA314399) | hydrothermal vent metagenome | isolation source: deep sea hydrothermal plume seawater | place: Mexico: Gulf of California, Guaymas Basin | collected 2004-07-11 | reverse complement strand
TTCAGCAACACCTTTTTTTCCTCCCTTCATCAAAAAATTAATAAATTTTGATATAGAAAGATCTTTAAAAACAGGATCTGGTAAAATTTTTCTTCTTTCTGGTCTTCTTCTTCTCATAATTAAACTATCTTATTATTTTGGCTTTTTAGCACCATATCTTGAACGACTTGTCGTTCTATCAGATACACCAGATGTATCTAATGTCCCTCTTACAATGTGATATCTTACACCTGGTAAATCCTTTACACGACCACCCTCAATTAAAACAATTGAGTGTTCCTGAAGATTATGACCTTCACCCGGTATATAAGCTGTAACCTCCATTCCATTAGTTAACCTAACACGAGTAACTTTACGTAAAGCAGAATTAGGTTTTTTAGGAGTAGTAGTATATACACGCGTGCAAACCCCTCTCTTCTGCGGGTTACCCTTCAGCGCTGGAGTAGCCGTTTTCTTAACTAAACGCTTCCTCCCTTTTCGAACTAATTGATTTATCGTCGGCATATCATTTGCTCAATAGCCTAGTAAGTTAAAATATATATTTATATACATCAATTATATTATTCCTTTGTCTTTTCAGATTACCGCTGCACTCATTGAATCAAGATCTTCTTCTTTATCCTCTTTGTTTCCAACAACTATACGTCTTAGATGGTGCAAGCCTGTCCCTGCAGGAATTAACCTTCCAACAGCAACATTTTCTTTCAAACCCCGTAAATAATCTGTTTGACCTGCAGTAGCTGCATTTGTTAGAACTCTTGTTGTTTCTTGAAATGAAGCTGCTGAAATAAAACTATCAGTATTTAATGATGCTCTTGTTATTCCCATAAGCAAAGGTTCAAAAGTGGCTGGTTTAGTCTTTGTGTATTTTGCTGATTTCTTTCCTGATTCTTTAAGTTCCTTATTATTCTCATTAAACTCTTTTTTATCTACCAACATATCCTTCTCATATTCAGAGTCACCAGAATCAGTAACTTTTACCATTGATAGAATTGAATTATTAGTAGCAAAAAACTCGCTTCTATTTATTCTATCTTTAGGTAAATACTCAGTATCTCCAGACTCAACAACGCTTATTTTCTGCATCATCTGCCGAACTATAACCTCAATATGCTTATCATTAATTTTTACCCCTTGCAATCGATATACTTCTTGTATTTCATTAACTAAATATTCTCTAGCCTTATTAGCTCCTAGAATTTTTAATATATCCATTGGTGAGGTTGTGCCATCGCAAAGTTGCGTACCAGCAATAATCCTATCAAGCTCATGAACGATAACATGCTTACCATACGGTATTCTATACTTCTTTTTATCCCCATCTTTTGACTCAACAATAATTGTTCTTACGCCTCTTTTGGTTTCTCCAAATTTTACAGTACCATCAATCTCACTAACAACAGAAGGATTTCTTGGATTTCGAGCTTCAAATAATTCCGCGACTCTAGGCAAACCTCCAGTTATATCGCGTGTTTTTCCAATATCTCTTGGAATTTTTACTAGCGTCTGTCCTCGAGAAACTTTCTGACCCTTAATAACTATTAGAGTTGCAGTTACAGGGAGAATTGTTCCACCAACAAGTATATTACCCTTATTGTCAGTTATTTCAACACGTGGACTAAGACGTCTATCTTTAGCCTCAATAATAACCATCTGCTTTTTTCCACTTTCAACAGCTTCGACTTGATACGTATCCCCCTCAACAAAATCTTTTAACGCGATAAGGCCAGTCTTCCTTGCAAGTATTACATCCGTATACGGATCCCATTGAAAAAGAATAGTTCCAGATTTAATTTTTTGTCCACTTTTAACCAATATATTTGATCCATATGGGATATTATACTGAACTAATATTTTGTCCTTATCCTTAATAAATACTTTACCATTCCTCACCATGCATCGATTAACTAATGAACCGCCTTCATCTTTTGTTTGTGCTATTTCAATATCTTCAGAAAACTCTATTAGACCACCCCTGTTCGTTTTCATCTCTGATTGCTCAATAATACGGGTAGCAGTACCTCCAATATGAAAAGTCCTTAATGTTAATTGTGTTCCAGGCTCACCAATACTTTGAGCAGCCTGTATACCAACTGCCGTACCAAGATCGACTATATCATGAGTAGAAAGATTCCACCCATAACATTTAGCACAAACACCCCTAGGAGAATCACAAGTTAGAACAGATCTTATTCGTAGACTTTCTACATTTGAATTTGCTATAACTTCTGTTTCTTTATCACCAATAATTTGACCATTTTTAATTAATTTTTTCCCATCAAGAATAAAATCATCAAGTATCGTCCTACCTAATATTCTATCTGCCAAAGGCTCAATAATCTCCTCACCTTCCTTAAGATCTGAAATGAATAAACCATTAATCGTCTTACAATCATGTTCATAAATAACTACATCCTGAGATACATCAACTAATCTTCTTGTTAGGTAGCCAGCATCTGCTGTTTTTAGAGCCGTATCAGCTAAACCTTTTCTAGCTCCATGCGTAGAAATAAAATACTCTAAAACCGATAGCCCTTCTTTAAAATTAGAGATAATTGGAGATTCTATAATTTCTCCCTTGCCACCTGTCATAGATTTCTTTGGCTTAGCCATCAATCCTCTCATTCCAGCTAATTGTTTTATTTGATCTTGGCTTCCACGCGCACCTGAATCTGCCATCATAAATACGGGATTAAAACCTTGTCCCTGATTTTTTAATCCATCCATCATAGTTTTAGCAACATCATTTGTAGCATGTGTCCATATATCAATCACTTTATTATATCTTTCACCATCAGTTAGAATATGACGACTATACTTATCTGCTATATCCTCAACTTTTTTCTGGGCACCAGCAATAATATCATCTTTTTGATCAGGGATCATAACATCTCCGATAGAGATAGAACATCCCCCTTTAGTGGCTGAAGCAAAACCAAGGTCTTTAAGATCATCTAAAAATTCTACCGTTTTATGGTTTCCAGCAATTAAATAAGATTGGTTGATAATTTTTGCTAAATCATTTTTTGATATAGTTATATCAACAAAATCAAGTTCTTCAGGTATTATTGAATTAAATATTACCCTACCAACCGTAGTTTCTTTGTGCCATTTATCATTATGACGAATATTTATTATAGCATGCATATCTACAGCTTTATTTTCATAAGCTAATAAAACTTCATCAATTGATGAAAAGGACTTACCCTCACCTTTAACATCCTTCATAGGACGAGTTAAATAATAACAACCCAACACCATATCTTGAGAAGGAACAGAGATAGGTTTCCCGTTAGCAGGGTGAAGTATGTTATGACTTGAAAGCATGAGAACTCGTGCTTCCATCTGAGATTGAACACTTAACGGGACATGAACTGCCATTTGATCGCCATCAAAATCAGCATTAAACGCTGCGCATACTAGCGGGTGAAGTTTTATTGCTTTACCATCTACAAGTATAGGTTGAAATGCCTGTATACCTAAACGATGAAGTGTTGGCGCTCTATTAAGTAATACAGGATGGTCTTTTACCACATATTCAAGAACTTTATAAACTACCAGCTCTCGCTTTTCAATCATTAATTTCGCACTTCTTGGAGTTTCAGTATAGCCTCTTGCCATCAATTCATATATCATATGAGGTTTAAACAATTCAAGAGCCATATTCTTTGGCAATCCACATTCACTCATTTTTAATTCGGGCCCAACTACGATCACAGAACGCCCAGAATAGTCAACTCTTTTTCCAAGTAAATTTTGTCTAAAACGACCCGTTTTCCCTCTCAACATATCTGAAATTGATTTCAAGGGCCTTCTAGTTCCACTTCGTATTGCTGTTTTTCGACGACTATTATCAAATAAAGCATCTACAGCTTCTTGAAGCATCCTTTTTTCATTTCTTAAAATCACATCAGGAGCACCAATTTCTATTAACTGTTTTAAACGATTGTTTCTAATAATTATACGTCGATATAAATCATTTAAATCGCTTGCTGCAAATCTGCCCCCCTCTAAAGGAACAAGAGGCCTCAATTCTGGTGGAATAACAGGTAAAACAGAAATTACCATCCATTCTGGTTGATTCATTTTCTTCTTTTTGCTATTTTAAGCCTATTTAAAGCCTCTGTGCGCTTCTGTTTAGATTTAGAAGTTTCAATCACCTCTTCAAGATTTTTTTTCAACTCAAACAAATTTATTCTTGCCAACATTTCTTTTATTGCCTCACCACCCATAGTAGCATAAAAGAAATCGTCATTGTCTCTTTCTTCTTCACTTACTGCATAAAATCCATACTCTCTATCCAATTCGAAATATTCCTCTTCATCAAGAAGCTCCATCGCCTCTCTCCCGCTTTTCCCTGGCTCAATTACGACAAAGGTTTCATAGTATATTATACGCTCTAAAGCAAGCTTACTTGGTATAGATCTTAAATACCAGATATGCACAATTGGGACTGCTAAGGTTATATGGCCCATCCTTTCACGTCTAACCTTCTTTCTTGTGACCTCAACACCACATCTATCACATATTATGCCACGATAGCGTATACCTTTATATTTTCCACAATGACACTCATAGTCTTTTACTGGACCAAAAATTTTCTCACAAAATAATCCATCTTTTTCTGGCTTGTATGATCGATAATTAATTGTTTCTGGCTTTAAAATTTCACCATATGATCTCCCTAGAATCATCTCAGGAGATGAAAGACCAATAGTTATCGATTTATATTTCTTAGATAAATCAACTTTAGATGATTGTATATATGTCAATGTACACCTTCCTAACTAATTTAATTCTACGTGTATGCCTAAACCCTGAAGTTCTTTTATAAGCACATTAAAAGATTCAGGCGACCCATATTCAGGTAAGTTTTCCCCGCGAACAATTGCATTGTAAACCTTTGACCTGCCTTCTACGTCGTCAGACTTAACTGTTAATATTTCTTGAAGCGTGTGTGCTGCGCCATAAGCCTCAAGTGCCCAACATTCCATTTCTCCAAATCTCTGTCCTCCGAATTGCGCTTTTCCGCCAAGTGGTTGTTGAGTTATTAACGAATAAGGACCCGTAGACCTAGCATGCATTTTGTCATCAACCATATGCGCAAGCTTCATCATATATATCACACCAACCGCAACAGTATTATCATAATTTTCACCAGTAATGCCATCAATTAGCTTGACTTTTCCATCTATAGGTAAACCTGCTTTCTTCATTTCAGTTTCAACAAGATCTGGGCTAGCGCCATCAAAAGCGGGCGTTTTATATCTCAAACCGAGTATTTCACCAGCCCAACCAAGCATAGTTTCATATAATTGACCCAAGTTCATACGAGAAGGAACTCCAAGAGGGTTTAATACTATATCTACCGGAGTACCGTCCTCTGTAAACGGCATATCTTCCTCAGGAACGATTGTTGCAACTATACCTTTGTTACCATGCCTTCCAGCCATTTTATCACCAACCTTAACCCGACGCTTATTTGCAACATAAACTTTTGCCAGCTTTATAATACCAGGTTGTAGTTCATCTCCGACGCGGAGCTTAAATACTTCTCTTTCTAATCTATCTTCAGCCTCAGCCCACTCTCTTCTATAAGTCCTCCAAACTGTTTTTATATCTTTCCAGCCTTTGCTATCCTCAATCCACTTTGTATCTTGCGCAAATCTTTCCATATCAAAAGACTTAATTCTTTTTTCAGTTAATTTAGTTGATTTTTTAATCAAAGTTCTTCCATTAGACATATCTCTAATTCCACCAGATATTTGATTTTTTAATAACTCAAGAAGTTTTTTATCACGAGATTCTTTTAAATCTTCTTTGGTTGAACGAGCTTCAATTTGTAATTCCTGGATAGCTTTCTTTAATTCTATCCTAGACATACGAGCCCTTTTTTGGAAAAGCTTAGTATTTAACACTATACCTTGAACACCTGGATCAGCTCTACGAGATGAATCTTTCACCTCACCGAGTAGGGTCTGTCTCACCTTTGGGTGAAACCTTCCCAATAAGGATATCACCTTCTTGCACTTTTGCGCCAATTCTAATTATTCCATTTTCATCTAACTCTCTTGTAGCATCTTCACTTACGTTTGGAATCTCTGCTGTTAATTCTTCTTCACCACGTTTTGTATCTCGCACTTCGAGATCTATCTCATTAATATGCAAACTGGTAAAAATATCTTCGGACACCATACGTTCACTTATCACGATCGCATCTTCAAAATTATATCCTCTCCATGGCATAAATGCTACTCTAACATTATTTCCTAAAGCCAATTCACCATTATCACACGATGCTCCATCAGCAATTACATCTCCTTTTTCAACTTTTTTACCTATTTTTACTAAAGGTCTTTGATTATGGGAAGAATTTTGGTTTGTTCTCCAATATTTCTTTAGCGGAAGCTCAACTTGGTTCGATCCTGAAGACAACGTCAAATCATCAGGCAAATCGCTAGCCTTTATCGTTATCTTGCTAGAATCAACATAGGACACTTCACCATCAACAGGGCAGGTTAACGCAGAATAAGAGTCTTTAGCAACTTTCGTTTCAATACCTGTACCAACTATAGGTGCAGTTGGATTCATTAAAGGAACAGACTGCCTCTGCATATTAGAACCCATTAGAGCACGATTCGCATCATCGTGCTCTAAAAAAGGAATCAAAGCTGCTGCTACACTTAGAATCTGATTTGGAGCAACATCCATATATTCAATTTCACTCGAATCAACCACTGGAAAATCACCTCTTATTCTAGCTCGAACAGAACTATCTAATAATTTACCTTCCTTATTCATTCTTGAATCAGACTGAGCAATCATAACTCTATCTTCATCGTCAGCAGATAAGTATTTTATTGATTGCGTAGCAACCGAACTTTTTCCTTTTTTATCCAATAATCTATACGGTGCTTCAATAAATCCATGCGTATTTATTCTAGCATGTAGAGCCAAAGAGGAAATCAGCCCAATATTTGGACCTTCAGGAGTTTCAATCGGACAAAGTCTACCATAATGAGTATAATGGACATCTCGAACCTCAAACCCAGCGCGCTCTCTTGTGAGTCCGCCTGGACCTAGAGCCGAAATACGACGCTTGTGAGTAATCTCTGCAAGCGGGTTAGTTTGATCTCCAAACTGAGATAACTGACTAGTACCAAAGAACGTATTAATAACTGTAGTCACGACTCGAGAGTTTATTAGATCTTGAGGTGTTATAGATTCTGATTCTCTCAAATTCATCCTCTCATATATCGTTCTCAACATTCTACTAAGAGCTACATTGAACTGATTTGTCAACAATTCACCAACTGTTTTTACCCTCCTGTTTCCTAAATGATCAATATCATCTGGACCGCGCTCACCTTTTCGCATATCTATTAAAAATCGAATTACACAAACAATATCATCCATTGTTAAGACAGTATCATCCACTGGAACCTCTAAATCAAACTGTTGATTCAATCTATACCTGCCAACCTGACCCAAATCATATTTTTTAGGACTAAAAAACTGTCTTTCAATAAATTTCTGAGCTGTTTCTAAATTAGGCGGTTCCCCAGATCTAATGAGTTGGTATACTACACTTAAAGCCTCTTCAGTGCTTCTAGTAGGATCTTTTTCTATTGTATTAAGAAGTAACATAGATGAAAAATCCCGATCACCATCAACAACATCTAGATTAAAAATTTTATTCTCACGCAAAGTTTCTACAGAGTTTTCATCAAGAATAGTACCACCTTCATAAAATATTTCCCCTGTTTTTTCATCAATAACATCACTAACAATAGTCATACCATAATAAGCATCTATTCCTTTATTTGACTTCAAAGAGATTTCTTTTATACAGTTAAAAGCATTAAATATATCTTTATTAGTTGAGAAGCCAAGAGCACGCAATAACATAGTTACAGGAAACTTTCTTCGTCGATCTATTATTGCAAACATTGCATCATTTATATCAGTCGTAAAATCTAACCATGACCCTCTAAATGGAATTATTCTTGCTTGAAATAACTTTGCTCCATTTGGATGAATATTATCATCAAAGAATACTCCTGGACTTCTATGTAACTGAGAGACAATAACGCGCTCAGCGCCATTAATAACAAAAGTGCCTTTTTCTGTCATCGCAGGAATATTTCCAAAGTATACATCCTGTTGAATACTTTGAGCGAATTCATTCTTATTCTCCTCATCAGTTATATTAAGAGTCAATCTCACTTTCAACGGAACTGAATAGGTTACTCCACGGTCAATGCATTCATCAGGAGAGTACTTAGGAAGACCTAAGAAATAGTTATTATATTCAAGAATATAATTCCTATGAGAATCTTCTAAAGGAAATACATCTTGAAAAACCCCCTCTAATCCCATATGACCGCGTTCATCTTCAAGAGTATCTAACTGCAAAAAATTTTCAAAAGAATCCTTTTGCAATGAAAGAAAATCAGGCATCTCTACTAAAGATGGTATTTTAGAAAAGGACACCCTATTTGATTTGTTTTTATGTACGTATCCCAAAAAAAACCTCCTACTTAGTTCTTGTAAATTTTATTATATCTTTAACAAAGATTGTAATTACTATGATATTACTTAAGCTCGACTTCTGCGCCAGCTTCTTCAAGCTGTGCTTTTATTTCATCAGCCTCAACCTGAGGGACACCTTCTTTAATTGCCTTAGGCGCGGAATCAACAAGCTCTTTAGCTTCTTTTAACCCTAAGCTAGTAATTGCCCTTACAGCTTTAATAACATTTATCTTTGATTGACCAGCACTTGATAAAACAACATCAAACTCTGATTTTTCCTCAGATCCCTCTGCAGCAGAATCAGCTGGTGGTGCTGCAGCAACTGCAACAGGTGCAGCGGCAGTTACACCAAACTTTTCCTCAATTTCAGAAATAAGCTCTGATATTTCAACCATATTTGCAGATTCTAAGTAAGATAAAACATCTGTTCTTTTAGTTTCAGCCATTATTAATACTCCTTGACTTTATGTTATTCAGATTTTTCATTTTTTAAATTATTTAATACATTAACAAAACTTCCTATTGGAGAACTCAATGTGCGCACCAAATTAGTCATTGGGCTATTCAACATGATTGCGAACTTGGTTAACAGTTCATCTTTCGATGGTAAACTAGCAAATTTCTTATATTCACTACCTTCTAAGACCTCACCATCAAATAATATCGCTTTCACTTCCGGCTTATCGTGTTCCTTCATAAAACTTTCTAATACTTTAGCTGGCGACGTAGGCTCATTAAAAGAAATTGCAATAGCTGTAGACCCAACTAAATATTCATCAAGCCCTTCAATCTTCATATTTTCAGCCGCTAATTTTAATAAAGTATTTTTAGTAACTTTAAATTCGACAGAAGCATGAAAAAATTCCGATCTCAGCTTAGTAATACTATCCACATCTAATCCTAGGTAATCCGTAAAGTATATTGCACTCGCACTTTCAAGCTTATCAGTTAGATACTTTACTTCATCTATGTTCTTTTGACTTGGCATAACTTATATTACTTTAATTGTTGATAAATCAACCTTAACCCCAGGGCCCATAGTTGAAGATAATATTATTTTTTTAATAAACTGACCTTTAGAAGAAGCCGGCCTAGCTTTTAATAGAGCTTCATAGATTGTACGCACATTTTCAATTAGATCTTTCTCATCAAAAGAAGTTTTTCCAAAGCTAGAATGAATTATACCATTTTTTTCAACTCTTAATTCAACACGACCAGCTTTTAATTCATTTATTGCTTTTTTAAGATCCATTGTAACAGTACCACTCTTAGGATTAGGCATTAAACCTTTAGGGCCTAAAATCTTGCCTAATTTGCCCAATGATGGCATCATATCTGGAGTTGCAACTATTTTATCAATATCACTCCATCCATTTTTTAATTTTTCAATAAAATCATCGTTCCCGACAAAATCTGCGCCAGCTTCTTTAGCTTCCTTTTCTTTCGGGCCACGAGCCAAAACTAAAATAACGATCTCACTTCCCGTACCGCTAGGCAAACTTGTTGTGATTCGAATATTTTGATCAGCATGTCGAGGATCAACACCCATATTTAATGCAATATCAACAGACTCATCAAATTTAGTAAACTTCATATCTTTAATCATAGACACCGCTTCATCTAATGAGTACTCTTTATCCCTATCATGCTTTTCATTAATCAATTTTCTATTTTTAGTTAACGACATTGAATCAACCTACCTCTATGCCCATACTTCTTGCAGTTCCACGGATCATTTCTTTAGCTTTTTCAATAGTATTAGCATTCAAATCAGCCATCTTAATTTCAGCAATCTGAGCAAGATCATTTTCACTAACTTTACCAACTTTATCTCTATTTGGCTCACCAGAACCCTTATCTAGACCTGCCGCTTTTTTAAGTAAAATTGCAGCAGGAGGAGTCTTTGTTATAAAGGTAAAGCTACGATCAGCAAACACAGTTATTTCTACAGGAATTATCATACCAATCTGATCTTTGGTCTTATCATTAAATGTTTTACAGAAATCCATGATATTAACACCATGCTGACCTAAGGCCGGACCCACTGGAGGAGCGGGATTTGCTTGACCGGCACGTATTTGCAACTTTATAAATCCAATTTCTTTTTTGGGTGGCATACTAAATTATTCCTTCTCAACCTGTAAATAATCTAATTCAACAGGAGTTGGTCTACCGAAAATACTTACAGATACTTTTAATTTTTGTTTTTCCTCATTTACTTCTTTAACAAAACCAGAAAACTCCAAGAAGGGACCATCTGTAACTTTAACATGTTCGCCTACTTTAAATAATGATTTAACAACCTCTTTATCCTTAGAGCCTTCGACAACACCTAGTATGCGATTAACTTCATCATGTTGAAGAGATTGAGGATTACCTTGTGGCCCAACGAAACTCAATACTCCAGTAAGATTTTCTATTAAATATTTGACCTCTTTATCCATATCCATTTTAATTAGTAAATATCCTGGGAAAAAAACTTTATTCTTCACCTTTTTTTTACCATCTCTCA
>LWDU01041845.1_pt1 | contig 11048 bp, 18 predicted proteins | sample 727161 | NCBI WGS metagenome assembly LWDU01 (sample SAMN04566230, study PRJNA314399) | hydrothermal vent metagenome | isolation source: deep sea hydrothermal plume seawater | place: Mexico: Gulf of California, Guaymas Basin | collected 2004-07-11 | reverse complement strand
ACAGATCGTGAACACTTAGAGTAAAAATAGACTTCACCCAATACGTGAATAAGGCTGGTGTTCACGATGATGCGTTTGGGTGTTCATGATCATAAGAATACGCAAACAGATAATAATGAGTTCAAAACTTACTCATCATCGATATGTTAAAAATACATCAATAACTTAACATGAATTTCAAACGTGTTTAAAAAACTAAAAAATAGACATGAACAGAGCATTACGGGTAAAGTTTTAAAAAACTTACCTACCTCCGCTGCCAGCTATGGAGAGCGAACGCGAGGGCTGGTAGTCCCCAGAAGGCGTAGGGCCGTTATTTTGTCGGAATCGTAGCACTAGCGTAGGTGGAGACAAAATAAAAGGCATTCCGAAACGCCGTCCAGCCGAAGGCATTAGCGGTCGCGTTAAGTTTTTGCCGCTTGCTTGGGCTGGGATGCCCAAAACAAGCTTTCGCAAAAATAGCGACTCCCCGTACTGAGTGACTAGCCATTAAGGATTGTCAGCTTCCACCAGACCCGAAAAGATATATGAAACACTCTCTCGTTCCCACGCTCCCGCGTGGTGAATGCATACCTTCTAAACTGCTAAATCCGTATGAATTCCAACGCGGGAGCGTAGGAACTAGAAAAAGCTAAGATGAGTTCTAGTTCAAAGTGCAACGCTGTTAATATAGGTCTTTAGTCATAGTGAGTCCAAAGTCGTATTATTTTAATACATTTTTCGTTTTCAAAAACTTCATAAACGATACGGTGTTGGATATTAATGCGCCTTGAATAAGAACCCGATAAATCACCCAAAAGTTTTTCATAGCGTGGGGGGGCTTGAAAAGGATCTTTTTCAAGAATTGATAACAAATCTTGTGCTTTAGTTTTTAAACCACTAGAAGAAAGGTTTTTTGCGTCTTTCTGTGCTTGTTTGGTATAAACCAAAGTCCATTTTATTGGCAACTTTACCATTCCAAGTCTTTACTACACTCATCGAGTGGCGTTTTCATTCCCTCAACAATTGATTCTCTCATCCCTTTTAAACTTAATAAGCTTAAAGTTTCATTAATTGCACTCCAATCATCTTCAGCAATCAATACGGCATTACCTCTTTTACCTGTAATGGTGACAGGGACATGTGATTCATTAACTTGTGCAATTAACCCATAAAGGCTTGAGCGGGCTTCGGTAGCATTTAACGTTGTTGTTGTCATAATAACCTCCTAAAAAACTAATGGTACGTCAAACCGTACGCATCAGTCAAGCCATCACGCCGCAACACTTTCAAAAAAGTAAGCCACAATAGATACCCCCCCATTTACAAGCTAATCCATCCGAGATGCGAGCTTTTTATAAACCGCATCCTTATCACGTTTCCCAATCGCTACAACATAAACAACCAACTCATCATCAACCACTTCGTAAGCCAAACGATAACCGACTGACCGCAATTTAATTTTATACACAGCCTCATAACCACGGAGTTTAGATGAAGCTAAATGCGGGTTTTCTAATCGTTCAGCAAGCTTTTTCTTGAACTGATTTTTAATAGGCGGAGATAATTTCCCCCACTCTTTCAACGCAGCTGGTAAAAACTTTAACTTATAGGTCATCAAGATCCACATCAATAGCGGTAGATAGCTCAGAACGGCGCTCTTCTACTATTTGTGATAAAGCATAATCATCAAGCTCATCCATTAACCACTCATAGGTCTCTGCTGGCACAAGATAAGCGGCGGGCTTGTTGTGATTAAGAATCGCAATCGCCGAACCATTGGCCTCATGCAATAAAGCAGAAGGATTTTTTTTCAACTCTGAAATACTTGCCGAACATTCTGCCAATACCTGTCTCATATAAAACTCTTTTTAAGCACCAAATTTAGAGCCAATTTTAGACCATAATTTTCATTAAGGCAATCTTACTATTAACCACAGAACATCTTCAATTAATAATTAAACATTGTCTTTCTTAACCATTTTGACCAATTGCTCGTCCATCGTCATCACCGGTTTCCACTCAAGCAAGTCTCGCGCTTTAGATCTATCCACCTGCAAAGAACCAAACAGACGATTAGCCACCGCCTCCTTGCCCAAGAGTTTTGCTACAAAAGTCATCAAGCTAACCGGAATAGGCACTAACCAGGCCTTTATGCCCGAAGGGGATTAGTGATTTTCTCGTTCCCACGCTCCCGCATGGTGAATGCATACCTTTCTAAACCGCTAAATCTGTATGAATTCCAACGCAGAGCATTGGAGCTAGAAAAAAGTAAAGGCACTGCTTTACCCATCCAATTTCTGAACCCATGCCTTCTAGATGATAAAGATGAAAGCGTATAACAAATGTGCTACATTAGGTTTTTAGGTTTGCAACCTTATTGGAGGCTAAAATGATACAAAATTCAACGATTCATGCTCGAATTAATTCAGAGCTTAAAGAAAATGCAGAGCGAATACTAGATCAAATAGGCATGAGTTCTGCCGAGGCAATTAGGTTATTTTATAAACAAATAGAGCTTAGAAAAGGGATTCCGTTCGATATAAATATTCCCAATAAACTCACTGAGGAAACACTAAATAAAAGCAATGAAGGTATTGATGTTCATCAAGTAAACGATAGCGAACAATTATTTTCTGAATTAGACATTTAATGTTATCTATAGAATATTCAGGTCAGTTTAAGCGTGACCTTAAAAGGCTAAAGAAACGGGATAAAGACATGGGGAAAATTAAAATTCCTATGAACTTACTAATACAAGAGAAAACTTTGCCTAAAGTTTATTTAGATCATCCTTTAACAGGAAATTGGAAAGGTTCTCGGGATTTGCATATTGAGCCTGATTGGTTATTAATTTATACCATAAATATAGTTTCTATTAGGTTTGAACGAACAGGTTCTCATTCAGACTTATTTTAAAGCATCATATATCGCCGGTTGATACTAAAGGCTCAGCCCCTTTACAATTTAGAAATGCAAAATACAAGACCTGCCCCCCTCTTACTCCATTGATTTAGATTGCTCATAAAGTGTTTCAGGTGCGATATCAATATTTCCAGGCCACAACAATGTTCCACTCTCTATTTTTACACAATTAAATTGATTTAGATTTGTAAGACGATCAAAAGGCTTAGTATTCAAAAAAGGCGTCATATCAAAAGAACGTACCTCACCATTCTCAAAAACTAATCTTAACCCATAGTTCGATTCGACCTTAACATCAATAACATCTAGCAACATTACTTCCCCCTACTGTAAAGGTGCAATTCTAAAAGGTTCTTCTCCACTCTGGGCAATATCCCAGTCAGCTAATAATTCATCATGATGTATTTCAACCCAAGCCAAAACAAGTTTCAGTTTTTTATAGGAAGTTCTCCAGCCAACACCTCCCCGGTATCAATACAAATTGAAACCTTAAACCATTGATATCTTGCATGAATATGAGGTCTATTGTGTAATTTTGTTTCACCATAGAAAATTGAGACCACAATTCCATAAAACATTGAAATAGTCGGCATAAAACCTCCTTTAAATACCGTATTGTGAATACATCTATTTAATAATTTAGTCAATTTAACATAACAGCCAATGGACGAAGCAGAAAAGAAAAGAATAGCATTAGCTCTATTCTTATGTCTCATTCAAAGGTATGGCTTTTCTTTTCTTTCATCGAAGAAAAAGTCGCTGTAACGTCTGGTCCATAGATTAATGGATGTGATAACGAAAGACCTGACCCCGTCTTGAAGACCCCGTCTTGAAAAATGTCGGGTCGCCTAAAAGCGCCTACTGTTGGTACACTATGCTAACCCGACCTACGGAACTAGCGGCATCTTTTAACAAATGCGTGGCGACAGCGGGCGTGCCCGTTTTCATACTGCGAAACTTGGGCATTTTAAAAATAGCATTGTCTTTGCCAACCCTGTCAGACCAATACAACGCAGGGCCTTTAGACGTTAATTTAACAAGGATGGCGACTATTACAAGGGGAACTAACAGCATCAAACCAGAAAAAATCACCAACAGAACATCAAAAACTCTTTTCATTTACCTTTACCATCTTATTTAACTGTTCTAAATTTCGTGGGGATCTCTCAGTCTCCGACCCCGTGATTTTCTCATCAACTGCTGTAGTTTTCATAAATCAATGTCTTTTTAAATCACGATAAAAATTTTCGTGAGTTCCGTGATCAATTAGAGTTAAAACAAGCTCACTTTCCAAATATTCATAAGCAAGCAAGTACAACTGTGCGTTATGTTTGTATTTGAATACTTGAACACCGGCTAAGTCACCAAGTTTCATTTCACCAATAGATGGATCTAAAATAATTTGCTGGACAGCTTCATCAAGTGCCGATTTTTCTTGCTTATGCATTTTTTTCACTTGGCGCTTAAATATGCCAGTTTGTTTAACAATCATCCAAATTTATACTCAGACACATCACCAGCCTTGTTTTCCTCGATACCCACTAAAACACCTTTAATAAAACCTAACGGTAGATCTGGATTTTCATCGGCGATCTTGCCAATTCTCGCCCAATACTCAATTTGTTTAGGCGCGCTACGGTGCTGTGCTTTGCCATTCGTAACAGCGTCATTAATAAGTTCTTCAGATAATTTGATTGCTTTTGCCATGTTACACACACCTCTAAAAATTAACGCTTATTATACGCTAAAGGTTTCATAATGAAACCCTTGGTGTAAATATTAATTCCGTTATTCGAAGGGGCTTGGTGATTAAGGGCTTGTCCAACCTTTCTGAGCTGCGTAGGTCGGGTTAGCGCCAGCGTAACCCGACGCATCGAAGCCAAAAATGTCGGGTCGCCTAAAAGCGCCTACTGTTGGTACACTATGCTAACCCGACCTACGGAGCTGGGAAATATCTAGCAAGAGTATATGCTTCCCAGTTTTTTTTGGGTGTAAAGACCAAGATAGCTTTGTTTTTCCTTTTGAAGATACTCTAATTTCCTGTAGTTCCGAAGGCTTTAACTCAAAGTTTGATCCCGAGAGCCGAGCAGAAAGTTTTGCCACAGAGCCAACAGGAGCCACAAGAAGAGATGCAATATGTGATTCATTTGCACGAATCTCAGGCGGATATTTGAATGTAATTTCTTGCGTTGCAGCGCCCCCTCTACAGCGTCGACATCCAACACTTCCATGCAGGCGATACTCTATAGAGCTAACTGGCAAAGTCATAATCTCAGATGGTAACAACCTACTAAGTGTTTCTGGAATAAAAGCTATCGTAACTAGGCACACGGATAATAAACCAAGAATGATCTGTTGCATTTCAGTAAATTCTGTCATGGCTCTACTCCAATACTCCTAACATGGAAATAACCCGCTTGTCGGGTTGATTGACTGGTTATAAAATTAGGGAGAGGCATGTTTCGTTTCCCACTCAGCCTTTAAATAACTTACTGAAGTAAGTGAAATAAATCCACAATATTTGTAGAATATTAAATAAAGCTATAGTTCATTAGCTTTTTTCAAGAAAGAATAGTAAACATGATTTGAATACCATCTTCCTTTAGAAATCATTTCATCAAGAAGAGGTTTCACTTGGGTGATGATTCCAGCTTCTTTTGCTTTCAACAAAATGGATAATGTTCTGATAACATTAAGCCCTGATTCTTTAGCAATGATGTACCCTATGTTTTCGTCAATGATCGTATTATCAGCGTTTATCTCTTTTGAAAGTACAATAGTTTGTACCTCACCAGCATCTAATTGTTCTAATAAAATTTTCTCTTGTTCTGTGTTTTGTATTGTTTGTACTGTAATAAAGCTCAAATCTACCTCATTGTATTCATAACCCTGTGTAGCTTTAATCTCATCATGAACCGCTTAAGGGATGATTATTTCTTGAAATAAATCTTTTAAAATTTCAATTTTGCCAATAGAGCTTAAAGATATTATAGGTGTGGTATTTGATACAGTTTTCACCTTATTTTGGCTACATCAGAAAAAATATTGTCAATTTCCTCTTCGGAACAGTCAAAAATATATTCTTTTTCATCCTGTAATTTGCTTATAAAATCTAATTTATTATATCCAGCAAGTTCGGCTGCTTTTCCGAGAGATAAGTTTCTTTTTCGATAAAAGAGTAGAGCGGATAAAAAGAGAACATCCTGAGTAAACTCATCTTTTGTTTCTTTTAAAGTGGTTAATATTCCTGCTTTAACAGGAAATGATATATTTATAATTTGTTCAGCCATTACCTGCTTCCTTTTTATTTACATAGAATATATTATAGCGTGTGGTATCGTTGCTCGCGTTTTCTTTTTCTACGCAAATATCATGAGGTCAGCTAGACATCCAACGGCTCGCCTTTTTCAAGCTGGCTGACCCCATGATCCGCATAATGGTAGACCCCATTTTTTTACTTTAACATAAAATACTTTAAGGCCATTGCTAAAACCCTGGAGTCACCATTACTTGGCTTATGTGCATTTATAAATTTAAATTCAATTATATTTATACTATTCGTATTTAAAATATGGGGATAAAAATTAAATGTTATATTTGTATCGGATGAATTTACTATTTGACTACTAATATTATGATTGTTTATTATTAGTGTAATTTCTTGCTCTCCTAATGTACTGATATGTAATTCTAAAATCCCATCGATGTCATCTGTGTTTTTTAGATTAAATTTAATTGTTGAAGAATTTCCAATCGACCACCTATGATAGTCCTCGGGATAGGACCACCCTGTATATAAAACATCATTTGACTTAAAACTAATTTTAGTTCTGGGATAAATAATTGTTCCTAGAGTCAAATTATCTTCATTTTTCAAAATCTTTTCTATTAAGCGGGAAAATGAAGGATATAAAACTCTATTTCCATAGGCACTTAAATGATCACCATCAAAGAACAATGGTTTATCTCCATAGAAAACTGAACAAGTTTCTGCCTTACATAAAATTGGAAAAGGATCCCAAATAATTAATTGTGGAAATTTATTACTTAATATATTTAATGCTTCCATAACTGGTCTACGATGTTCTAAAAGGAAATCTCGTTTTATAGATAAACCTTCTTTACAAATTGGATTAGAGCTATTGAACCAATCAACGCATCTAAATGCTGGAGCTTTAAAGATTGGTTTTGGTGCATCAATAATTACATGTATACCTTTTGTTTCAAATCTTTTTATTAATTTTTTTGTTTCTTCAATAATAATTTTTCTATTGTCCGAAGCTATTTGACTAGCTTGATAATTCACAACATCTTTTTCAGAAAAAATTACATATTGATCACATAAACGATTCATTCTTAAAGAAGCTAAAAATAATATATCACCTGACGAGGCCATAGACTCTATTTGAGATAAAGTATCATTTATATATTGATTGCAATGAGGACTTCTAGCGTTGACCGGTGTCTTGAAGTCAGAAATACCACAACCTCCCGAAGAAAACTTCAAAACTTTAACTTTGTATTCATCCGATAAGAGCTGCAACATAGTACTGTATGCTCCCGTATGAGAATCTCCAAGAACAAATATTTTACGACTACTAAAATTAAATTTAGGATTTTCATTTATATGACTTGAATCGGGATATGCATGAGGATACCAAATATATTTATCTTTCGTAACACTTAAACTTATTTTTTCTTGATTCATAAAAATAAGTTTTACACCCCCGTAAATAATAACAAGACTGAGTAACCCAAATAGTAAAATTTTCCACTTTGACTGCTCATGAATATATTTATTATTTCTAAATGGCGTTTCAATATAATGATATGATAAAATAGATAATAAAAGCGTTATTGCAATGGCTACAAACATTTTCAATGGTGTATCTAATCCAATAGTCCACCTAAAGAATACATAAATTGCCCAATGCCATAAATATAGTGAATATGATATTTTTCCAATATATACAATTAATTTGTTTTCAAATAAATATTTTACAAATGATTTATCTTGACTATTTCTCACCAAACCGATGATGAGTAAAGCTGTACCAATCACAGAAGGAATTGCCCAAGGAAATGGAAATAGCTTTTCATTAGCAAATTGAAAACCAATGAGTATTAATATTAACCCAAAAAACAAATAAAATTTATGGATAATACTGGAATTATAAACAAGTTTATTATGAGAATGTAATTTAAAAAGTAAGGCACCAAACCCTAATTCCCAAAACCTACTTGGTAATAAATAGAATGCATTTTCTGGTCTTGACGATGTTTCAAACCCTGCATAAATAAGTGAACTTATTAAGAGAACTGCTAAAAGCCATTTAGCAGGTAAAGATAAAAATTTAGAAGTATGGTTTTTAAAACGATACCAAATGAAAAATATAAAAGGAAATATTACATAGAATTGTTCTTCAACTGCCAAAGACCAAGTATGAACAAAGGGATTAAATTCTATTCTAGGTGAAAAATACCCATCATTATACCAAACCAATGCAAAGTTACTATACCCAAAAAACGAAGCTAAAGCAGTTTTACTGGTAGTTTCACTTAGCCATGAAGACGGTATAAATAGTGTTGTAATTAAGCTTGATATAAGAAGAAAAATCAGTAAAACCGGGATAATCCTGAGGATTCTTCTTCCATAAAAGTCAATTATAAATTTAAATAAATTAGGACTATAGTTTTTTGCTAAAGAACTACTGACAACATAACCAGATATAACAAAAAAAACATCAACTCCTGTAAATCCTCCAGGTAATGCTTGTGGATAGATATGAAATAACATAACTGCGATAACAGCAAATGCTCGTATTCCATCTATACCTTTGATATAAGTTGGTTCATAATTGTTCATATTCAAGGATCGTCACCATTCTTTTCATTTTGGTTAAAGAAAGGCTAGGAATTCCAAGCCACAAAGTCAAGATATTATAGGATATTCTACAACAGACAGTCTATCGCTGCCAGCTATGGAGAGCGAACGCGAGGGCTGGTAGTCCCCAGAAGGCGTAGGGCCNNCCAGCGCCGAGTTTACGATGGTAGTGGCGAAGTGGCACGTACGCAGGACGTCTGGGGCGCCGAAGGCATTAGCGGTCGCGTTAAGTTTTTGTCGCTGGTTTGGGCTGGGATGCCCAAAACAAGCTTTCGCAAAAATAGCGACTCCCCGTCAACTACCTGTAAGTAAGATGAGATGAGATTAAATCCACCCACACCACATTTTCTCCCTATGTCTAGAGATTAAATGATTGGATCAAAGTGAAATTAACGGTAATTTAGGTTGCTTTTTAAGACAGTATCCGACCCCGTTTTTTCTAATTTACAGTCACACTCAAGACTCGTTTAAATTGTTTTAAATCACGAGTTGCAAACATTTGACTGCGGCCATAGACACTATTCAAATGTCCAAATACTTGCTGATGGGAAAAGTCATCATTCTGAAAGTATGGTTCTCCTAAAATAGAAAAAAACCGCCCTCTCTCGGTAAATGGCATTGTTTTTAACTCAACAAGAAGTTCTTCTGCTGTCATAGAGTTATTCATATTTCTATTCCTTACGTAAGTAACGTTTAAGAGAGTTTTAAAAGTTTTCGTGTAAGTCAACTTGGTAAAAATCAATCGATAATATATTAATATTTAATTTATTAACATCATCATTGGAATATACCAATTGATAAGCAATTAAATACTCTTGTCTATTAAAGCGAAGCTTATAAACTCTTATCCCCTCAAGGTCACCTACTTGTTTATCACCAATATCGGGCTTATCACAAATAACCTCAACTGAATCTTCAATTGCTAACTGGAGAGGTTTGCGTGCCTTTTTAATATATTTTGAAAAAGAGAGCTTATAACTTACGTTCATGAGTTGATATCAAATCAAATGTGACTCTAAGTCAACCAACAATACCTGTTAATTTAACATAACAGCCAGTAGCGAAGCCGAAAGCGGGAGAAGAAAATCAATCGAGTCTGACCCCATTGGTTCACAAGACAGTATCTGACCCCATTGGTTTGTTTTCTTTCAGTTAGATGTGATAATAAAAGACCTGACCCCGTTTTTTTCGAAAATTAGACAAATTTTGAACAATAACTGAATAGTAGCCCGTGTCAAAATTATCCCCCCCTACGACATATGACATTGATGGCCGCTTTATGGCGCGATGGAGTGATGACGACAAAGTTGTAATATCACAGGTGCAACAACAGCTGTCGGCAGAATTGAAGGGGAAACTCAGTTCGTATTGCACACATGTCAAAGGGCATGGTGGGGTCAAAAAATCTTTGCGACTGCTGACTCGGGTGATTCCCAAATTTCGCTACGCGGCTCGATTTGATGTCGCCAGTTATTATGACTCGATTGACCACAGCGTGCTTTTGCAGCAGTTGAAGGAGATGGAGGTCAGTCAGCACAGTCATAATGTGGTTCAACAGTATCTGGGTTTACCCGATAAGCGTCGTACTGGAAAAGGCATGATTGCGGGCGGTAGCCTCTCACCGCTATTAGGGGCTGTCATGTTAGCGCCGTTGGATCAACTCATGACGGCAGAGATGCGTGTGGGCCGACTTTGGTATATACGTTACATGGATGATTTTGTGGTGCTCGCAAAAACCCGTCATCAATTCAGAAGGGCGATAAAGCAAGTTCATGCGATGATGCGCCAGTTGAAACTCAGCTTACACAAAGAACAAAAGTGCTTTATAGGCAAGACCAAAATTGGTTTTGATTTTTTAGGTTATCAAGTGTGTCCACACCAACAATTAGAGCCCTCACCCGAGAGCATTAAACGTCTCACCGTTAAGTACCGCCGGCTTTACGAGCAAGGAGTTAGTTTACACCGACTTCGGCAGTATGTGATGCGTTGGTGCTATTGGATTTGGGGCGGGTTGAAGGGACTGGTATCGCGTGAGGGAGGGATGAAAAGATATTGGAAAGACTTAAATAGAAGGCTGATAATTTCATTGCAATAGCACAGCCCGACGGGTTTAAGCGCTCGCGTGACGGGAAGTCGCCTATGACCCCGTTTTTCATATCAAATATAATAATGAGTCGTAAGTGAACCAACAATGACTGTTATTTTAATTTATCAGGAGGTAGCAAAAGCAAAAAGCGGGATAAGAGAATCAATATCGAGG
>LWDU01033714.1_pt1 | contig 11049 bp, 11 predicted proteins | sample 727161 | NCBI WGS metagenome assembly LWDU01 (sample SAMN04566230, study PRJNA314399) | hydrothermal vent metagenome | isolation source: deep sea hydrothermal plume seawater | place: Mexico: Gulf of California, Guaymas Basin | collected 2004-07-11 | reverse complement strand
CATCTGTTATTGGTTTTTTAGTAGGTGTTTTGCCAGGTGCAGGAGCCACAATTGCATCTTTCCTAGCTTACGGAATGGAAAGAAATTTTGTTAGCGATGAAGAAAAGAAAAAATTTGGCAAAGGTAGCGTTCATGGTTTAGCAGCTCCGGAAGCTGCAAATAACGCTGCATGTTCAGGAGCATTTGTACCTTTATTAACTTTGGGAATTCCAGGAAGCGGAACGACAGCGGTAATGTTGGGTGCACTTTTAGGTTTTGGTATTCAGCCGGGTCCAAGACTTTATATGACCCATCCTGAAATTTTTTGGTCGGTCATAATGTCTATGTACATAGGTATGGTCATATTATTAATATTAAATCTCCCACTTATTCCTTACATAGCGAGAATACTTGCTGTACCTAAAAACTTTTTAATACCTTTAATTCTATTTTTTTCGGTTACAGGAATATATTTAATGTCATTTAATAACTTTGATATATTTTTGATGATAGGAATTGCTGTAGTTGCAACCTTTTTAAGGCTTTATAAGTTTCCAATGCCACCACTTATTCTTGCATTTGTGTTAGGCGGTCTAATGGAAGAGAACTTAAGGAGATCTTTGTTAATTAGCGATGGTTCTTTTGAATTTTTATGGGATAGACCTTTAACTGCAATTATATTAGCATTTACAATAACAATAATAAGCTGGCAGGCTTATAAAAGTTTCAAAAAATAATTTATGAAATTAGGATTTATAGGAACTGGAAAAATTGCTTCATCCGTAATTACGGGTATATGCACATCAAAAATATCTTTTAAAAAGATACTTGTGTCACCAAGAAACAGAATTATTGCTCAAAAACTTAAAAGAAAATTTAGAAAAGTTTCTATAGCCAAAAACAATCAAGAAATAGTTAATTCATGCAATTGGATTTTTTTAGCAGTTACACCCAAAGTAGGGAAAAAAATAATACCTAAATTAAAGTTTAGAACTAAACAAAAGGTTATAAGCTTTATTGCCACAATTAATTTAGCACAACTTAAAAAAGCTATTGGTAAAAAAGTTAAGATTGTCAGAGCCATTCCATTACCTCCCATTTCAATTCGAAAAGGTCCAGTACCTATCTGCCCACCAGATCAACAAGTAAAAAATTTTTTTAATAAATTAGGCACAACAGTTGAAATTAAAAATGAAAAATTATCAAATAATTTCTGGTCAGTTTCAGGCATGATGGCACCATTTTATGAATTATTAAACGCTATATCTAACTGGCTAGTAAAACGTGGAGTAAAAAGAAATGATGCTCAAAAATACATTACCTCCCTTTTTGTTGCTCTATCGGAAGATGCAGTTGTCAATTCTAAAAAAGATTTGAAACACTTAGTTAAAGACTCACAAACACCAAAAGGTCTTAATGAACAAGGCGTTAAAGAACTTAGAAAAGCACACTTTTACATATCCTTAGAAAAAACATTAAATAGTATTCTCAAAAGATTAAACAAAGTATAATTTTTCTATGGAGTCAGATTCAAATATTCTGCAGATAAATAATCTTTCAAAATATTTTGGAGGACTTAGTGCAGTTTCAAATTGTTCATTAAAAATTAAAAAGGGATCAATAACAGGAATAATTGGACCAAATGGTTCCGGCAAAACAACATTGTTTAATTTAATTGCAGGAAATTTAAAACCTTCTGGGGGAAGTGTTTTATTTTACGGTGAAAATATTACAGGCGTTCCTTCTTATGAATTATTTTCTAAAGGTTTACTTAGAACTTTTCAAATTGCTCATGAATTTACAAATCTTACAGTTTTGGAAAATTTAATGATGGTACCAGGCAATCAATCAGGAGAGTCATTGATGAATGCATTACTCAAGCCCAAAATGGTTAATGAAGAAGAAAAAATAATTAAGCAAAAAGCTTTAGAAGTAATTAAATTTTTAAATCTTACACATTTAGAAAAAGAATTAGCAGGAAATTTATCTGGTGGGCAAAAAAAATTACTAGAACTTGGCAGAACCATGATGGTTGATGCAAAAATAGTTTTACTAGATGAGGTTGCAGCCGGAGTTAACAGAACCTTATTAAAGGAGGTCAGTAATTCAATTTTTAGACTCAACAAGGAAAAAGGTTATACATTTTGCATGATTGAGCATGACATGGATTTCATTAGCAAAATGTGTGATCCAGTAATAGTTATGTCAGAAGGATCTGTTTTATTTCAAGGGACCGCAGACGAAGTGAAAAATAATGAACAAGTGATCGAAAGTTATTTAGGACGCAGAACAGTCCTTGAGAAAGAAAAAAATTGATATGAACTATTTTTCTGGAGAAAAAATGACAGGTGGTTATGGAGGACCTGATATTATTACTTCATGCACAATTGGTGTAAACAAAGGTGAAATTGTTACAATTTTAGGACCTAATGGTGCGGGAAAATCAACAGCAATGAGAGCGATGCTTGGAATGTTAAATCTTCGCCAAGGTATAATCACAATCAATGAAAAAGATATTTCAAATTTAAGTCCACAAGATCGAGTTAAAGAAGGGATCTCCTTTGTTCCGCAAACTAGAAATGTTTTTACAGGTTTGACTGTAGAGGAAAACTTGGAAATGGGGGCGTATTTAAGGGATGAGAGTTTTAAAGATACACTTGATGAAATTTATAGGCTATTTCCAGTACTAAAAGAAAAAAAAAATCAATTTGCTGGCGAACTATCTGGCGGTCAAAGACAACAAGTTGCTCTAGGAAGGGCTTTAATGATTAAACCTTCTGTTTTAATACTAGATGAACCAACAGCGGGAGTATCTCCTATAGTGATGGATGAATTATTTAATCACATCATTAAAGTTCGAGAAACTGGCGTAGCAATTCTAATGGTTGAACAAAATGCTAGACAGGCTCTAAGTATTGCAGATCGAGGATATGTATTAGTAACGGGTGAAAATAAATTTTCTGGTTCAGGCAAGGAACTATTAAACGATCCAGAAGTGAGAAGATCATTTTTAGGAGGATAATATGGATTTTGTAAATGCTTTAGTATTGCTTTCAAATTTTGTAATTGTACCTGCTCTTTCATATGGATCTCAATTGGCTCTCGGAGCAATTGGGGTAACTCTAATCTACGGAATATTAAGATTTGCAAATTTTGCTTATGGAGACTTAATGGCTTTTGGAACCATGTTTGCAATTTTGTTTACTTGGTTCTTTCAATCTATTGGAATTAGTCTTGGAGTTTTACCAACAGCATTACTGGCCATACCCTTCGCAATAATTATTGCAATTTTATTTAGCCTGCTGATTGATAAATTTGTTTTTAGTTATTACAGAATTAAAAAAAGTCCTCCTGTTACACTAGCAATGGTTAGTATCGGAGTGATGTTTGTAATAAATGCAGTTGTCAGAATTATCATAGGACCTTTCGATCGAAGATTTTTTGATGGAGAAAGATTCATCATAAAAGCTAATGAATTTAAAGAGATGACAGGATTGAATGAAGGTTTAGCAATTAAATCAACACAAGTCTTAACTTTATTTACTACGATCATCGTTGCCTTAATATTGTTTTGGTTTTTAAACAGAACTAAAACAGGAAAGAGCATGAGAGCGTATTCGGACAATGAAGATCTGGCTTTATTGTCAGGGATTAATCCAGAAAGGGTAGTAATGATTACCTGGGTTATAGCAGCTATTTTAGCAACTATTGCAGGGACTTTGTATGGTTTAGATAAAAGTTTTAAACCTTTTACATATTTTAATAATCTTCTACCTATTTTTGCAGCAGCGATTGTCGGGGGTATTGGCAATCCTTTAGGAGCTTTTCTGGGAGGATATGTAATTGCTTTTTCTGAAATAATTATAACTTACGCATATAAGAAATTTTTTGCCTATCTTCTTCCAGAAAGTTTAGAACCTAACAGTCTAATTCAATTGTTATCTACAGACTATAAGTTTGCAGTGTCGTTCTCAATTCTAGTTATTGTTCTATTATTTAGACCATCGGGCATTTTTAAAGGGAGGGTCTTATGAGACAACACTTTAATGTTTTTACCGCTTATATAATTATGGGAATATTAATTATACTTGTTGGAATATTGCAATCTTGGGGGGTTGCACTTGCAATATTAAATCTTTGTTTAATATCAGCTGTCATGACTATGGGTGCAAATATTCAGTGGGGATATGCGGGATTAATTAATTTTGGAATAATGGGCTATGTCGCCTTAGGAGGGCTGGCTGCTGTATTAGTTTCAGTGCCACCTGTTAGAGAAGCTTGGCAAGTTGGTGGATTGAATATGATTTTATCTTTATTTTTAATTGTACTAATCATATTTGTCATTCGTTACATTTTAAAAAATTTTAGTAAATCAAATAAAAGGAATCTCGGCATTGCATTGGCTATAATTATAGGACTAATATTTTTAAGATTAATTTCTGGTCCTGCAATTGAATCTATCGAGGCTGTTAGCCCAGCTACGACAGGCTTTCTTGGTGGACTAGGTCTACCCATAATTTTCTCTTGGATTGTAGGTGCGTTATTTGCAGCTTCAATAGCATATGTAATAGGAAAAATTGCTTTGGGTCTTAGAGCGGATTATTTAGCAATAGCAACCCTTCTTATCTCTGAAATTGTAATTGCAATTTTAAAACATGAAGATTGGCTTGCAAGAGGGGTAAAAAATGTCATTGGCTTAAAAAGACCTGTTCCTTACGAAGTTAATCTTCAAACTACAGACTGGTTTATTCGTTTAATTGAAAGATTAAATAAGGGAACTTTAAACTTAATTATCGACACCATAGAAAAACAAGCAACACTTAAACAATTAGTTATTGAAGGATCGACTGTATTCGTGAAACTTTGTTATGCAGGTCTTTTTACAATAGTGGTAATAATTTTATTAATACTGACGCAAAAAGCGCTTTATTCTCCCTGGGGCAGAATGATGAGAGCAATTAGGGATAATGAAGAGGCAGCTAATGCAATGGGAAAAAATGTGGTTAAACGACATCTTTATGTTTTTGTTCTCGGATCAGCTGTGGTTGGAATTGCGGGTGCTATGTTAGTTACCTATGATGGATTATTTACTCCCGGAAGTTATCAACCAATGAGATTTACATTTTTGATATGGGTGATGGTTATTGTTGGAGGAAGTGGAAACAATTTTGGTGCAATTTTGGGAGGTTTTGCAGTTTGGTTTGTATGGATTGAAGCTGCACCTGTAGCACTATATTTAATTAATATTTTTACCGCTGGGTTAGAAGATACAAGCCAATTTAAAAATCATCTAATTAATAGTGTTCCATATTTTAGATATTTAATGATGGGCACAGGTTTATTATTAATTATGCGCTATAAACCGAGAGGAATATTGCCTGAAGAGATAAAGCACAGTTAGTTTATGAAAAATAAGATGGGTTACAGAGTTAAATTTATAAAGGCAAAATTTCCATCTAAAAAAAGATTAATTGGAAAATATTGTTATCTAGAACCTGTTAATGTTAAAAAACATTCTAAAGATTTATTTAAAAATTTTTCTAAAGATAAAAAAGATATTGATTGGATTTATATGCCACAAGGACCATTTAAAAATGAAATATCTTTAAAAAAATACTTGAAAGATAAAAATCTTACTGGCAATCCGTTTTTTTACACAATTTATTCAAAAAGATTAAAAACTTTTTGTGGCTTGGCTAGTTATTTAAGAATTAAGCCTCAGGTTGGTACAATTGAAGTGGGTTATATTACATATGCAAAAAATTTACAAAGAACGGTTGAAGCAACAGAGACAATGTTTCTAATGATGAAAAATGCTTTTGATAAATTGGGTTACAGAAGATATGAATGGAAATGTGATAACTTAAATGAAAGATCAAGAAAAGCGGCATTAAGATTAGGATTTAAGTTTGAAGGTATTTTTAGACAAGCAACAATTTATAAAAATAGAAATAGAGACACAGCTTGGTATTCAATCATAGACAAAGAATGGAAAAAGCATAAAAAAAAATATTTAACTTTTCTTAAAAAATCAAATTTTACTGATAAATTAAAACAAAAAAGAAAATTAAAATTATAAACTATGAAGTATTTATTTGTAGCGGCCGTTATATTAGTAATTTTTTTAATTAGTAATCGATCAGGCTATTTGATTAGTAAGAACGCAGCTTACAAGGATTGTATGGTTCGAACTAAACTTGATTATATTACTAAAAAAGGCGCAGATCATATAGCTGCACAATGCAAAGCTTTTGTTTTGAAAAGAATAATGGTTAAATAATTTAGTAACCAAAACCTTTATCAATTTGATTAACAAGTTTTTTATTTGAAATAAAAAGTTGTAAATTTTTAATAAACAGATCAAGTGTTAGCCTTACATAGCTTTCTCCATCATCGGCAGACACATGAGGTGTAATTATAAGATTTGGTGTATCCCAAATATCAGAGTTAGTTTCAATAGGTTCTGGCGTAAAAACATCCAATATGGCACCTGCTATTTCTTTATTTTTAAGTTTTTTGCATAAGGCATCATAATCCATTGCAGATTGTCGTCCAATATTAACTATTCCACAAGAAGGTTTAAGAAGATCTAATCGTTTATGATTAATGAGATTTTTAGTTTCTGGGGTTTCTGGAATAGCAAGATAAAGAATATCTGCTTCTGGCAAGATACTATCAATTTTATCTACAGCAACCACCTTTGAACATCCTTCCACCATACCACCTTTCCTATTTACTCCAATAATTTTAGGACCGAGTGGAGAAAGAAGTTTTATCATAGATGATCCAAGTGCCCCTGTGCCAACTACTACAATTGTTTTCCCAGCAATTGGATTGCTAAATAATGAAATAAATTTTTTATTTTTTTGATTTGTTACAATTTTTGGTATGTGGTTATGGAGCATTAGTACGCTCATTAATCCATATTCACCTACTTTTTTTGAGTGTACTCCACTATTATTAGTTAATATCAATCCTTCAAACATCCAATCTAAAGGAAGCAAATGCTCAATTCCGGCAGAAACACAATGAATCCATTTTAAATTTGGAGACACTTTTTTTAGATTTGATGTAGGGAAATTCCATGTAAGTAAAATATCTGAATTTGACATTGATGAATTAAAATTATCTTCATCCCAATCAATAAAAATATCTACCTTTTCTTTAATTTCAGGAAATTTTTCAAAAGCTTTTTCAAAATGAGATTTTTTTATTGTAAAAACTTTTTCACCTTCTGCATCAACCGGAAAAGAACCAGCTGCCCAATGATTGTTTTTTACGTGGATTTTAATTTTTTTATTGCTATTTTTCAAAATCTTCCTTTTTTTTCTATTTCAGTTAATTTTTTTATAATATAATTGTCTCTATCTTTAAATTTCATTTTTTCAGCATCAAATTGCATTTTCATAACTAACGAACCAATTGATTTAATGAATTTTCTGTCATCGTCATTTCTTTTAGGTATCTGAATCACCGTATCCTGACCATTAGTACGTACAATTTCCCCGGGTATCTGTTGTGGTTGTGGCATAGTTTTACCCTCTTCTAACTCTTTTATTAATTTACGAATACGGCGTCTATACATCATAACTCCAGAATCAGTTGGCATTAAATGTTCACCTTTATGAGAACTTATTGGACCCATTCCTTCTACAGCTTCTAAATCACCAGGCTTTTGTTGTCGTTCTTTCCAAGTACGATTTATTATTTCGCCACCTTCTATTCGTTCACATCCTTCTTTATTGTTGTATTTTAGAGGATCTCCTCTTTCACCAAAATTTCCCCAAGCCAGAGCTACACAATGACTGTCATCAACAGGAACTACCCAACGAGTAAATGAACTACGACCAAAATATCTTTTTTTAGTTCCGTCAGCAGCAAAAGCGGATCCAGCTTGAGTAAAATTGGGTAAAATTAATTCATTCACTCTAATCCAAACATAATCTTCCACTCGTCTAGTATTGCAACCAAGGAATTGAATTCCTCTCTCAAAAAATTCTAGCTCTCCAATTTCTGCAAACCCTTTAGAAAATTGTATTCCAGAACTTTGACCATGTAAAAAAGAAGTATGAACAGGATCCATAATAGCATCAAGCACTTGTATCCAGTTACAATTATATTCTATACGATAAGGTCTTCTTACAATTCCCGGGGTATCAAAAGCATCGTAATGTGGAAATTCAGGTATTTTTTCTGGTGGACCCATATATGCAAATATTAATCCATTGAATTCAATAACTGGATAAGCTCCAAGTTTAAAAGTTTTTCGTAATTTATTTGCTGATTTTGATTTAGGGTCTTCGCCAGGTGTTTCAAGAATTTCACCGTCAGGTGAAAATAACCATCCATGATAGCAACATCGAATACCTTTTTTTTCGCATTTGCCATAAACTAAAGATGATCTTCTATGGGGGCAATTTTTGTGTACTAATCCAATTTTATTTTCAGTGGTTTTAAAAATAACCAAATCTTCACCAAGTATGCGAATTTCTTTTGGTGTTGTACTAGCTTCAGACGTAAGAGCAACTGGATGCCAATAGTGACGAAGATATTCCCCGCAAGGTGTGCCAATATCGGTTCGTGATATTTTTTCATCACTTTTTGGCAACTGTGCTTGTTTATATCCTCTGAAATTATTTTTTTTTTTAAAATTTTTTATTTCACTCTTATATGAATTCATTTTTGTGTGTTTAAATCAATGTTTATCTCACCTATATTTTATTGATTAATTAAAAAATCGCAATTAGATTTGGGTTTATTTTTTATAAAACATAAAATGAAACGAAGCACAAATTCTATACATGGGTTACCTGCCAAAGCTTACATTAATAGAGAATTTTGGGAAACTGAATGTAATACAGTTTTAGCTGATGGTTGGACATTTATTGGGTTTGTTCATGAATTTTTAAATCCTGGCGATGTCATACCAATTTCAATAGGTGGCAAACCTATACTTCTTATTAAGAATGCAAAAAATAAAATTGTAGCGTTTCATAATGTTTGTAGCCACCGTTGTCTTAAATTAGTTGATGAAAAAAAAAATGTAGGAAAAATTATTCAATGTCCTTATCACTCATGGACTTATGATCTTGATGGAAAATTAAAAGTCGCTCCACATTTTGGTGGCACTAACCAACATAGACCTAAAGGATTTAATTACTTAAATCATGGACTCAAAACAATTCGTATTCATATTTGGCATGACTGGATTTTTATTAATTTAAATGGTAAAGCCAAAAAATTTGAAGAGTACGCAAAATCTATTATAAAAAAATTCCAAGACATTAATCTTGATAAAATAAGACATGTTGCAACATTAGATTTTGGTCAAATTAATTCTAATTGGAAATTTCTTATAGAAAATTTTATCGAACCTTATCATGTTCAGTTTGTTCATAAAACAACAACTAAACAACCACTCAAGGATCATTATACAATTGTAGATGGGATATGTTTGGGTAGTGGAGTTGATGTAAAAGAAGAAAATAAAGATAAAAATACTCTCTCTGTTAGTTCGCGCTATTTATCATTATTTCCCAATTTTATCATTGGAAGCTATTTTCCAAATCAAATAGGTGTTTATTTAAATGTGCCCGTAAGTCCAGGATTGACTACTCAAAAAAGAATAATTTATACTACAGATGGAAAAATTATGTCAAAAGAAGAAATTAATATACAAAAAAAAATTTGGTGGGATGTTCATAAAGAAGACCATGCAATATGTGAAAGATTGCAAGAGGGAAGATCTTCACCTGCTTCTGAAAAAGGAGGTCTCTTATCTCCACACTGGGAAAAAAGTGTTCAAGCGTTTCAAAAACTTGTAATAAATGCAACCATGAAGTCTTCTAAAATTATGAAAGGAAAAAAAAATGTCTAAAGAAATAAATAGTGATGGATATAGATTAGCACATACAATGATAAGAGTTAGAGATTTAGAATCATCTTTTAATTTTTATTGTAAAACTTTAGGAATGAAAGTTTTAAGAAAAACAGATTATCCAGACGGTCGTTTTACTAATGCATTTATTGGTTATGGTTTGGAAACAGAATCTCCGTGCCTAGAACTTACTTATAATTGGGATCAAAAAGAAGATTATGATAAAGGTAATGGCTGGGGACATGTATGTATTGAAACACCAGATGTTTACAAGGCATGCGAAGACCTAGCAGCACAAGGTGTAAATATTACTCGCAAACCAGGTCCAATGAAACATGGAACTAGAGTTATTGCTTTTTGTGAAGATCCAGATGGTTACAAAGTAGAACTTAACGAAAAATTAAAAATATAAAATCGAAAGGATAGCAATGAAAAAAGTACCTCAACTTTATAAATTTTCAGAAATTAAACATCGTTTACAGACGTTAGAACCAGGAAAAAGTTATATAAAACCTTTCGTTACAAGTAAGGTTAGCGATACTATGTGTGGAGGACTAAATTTTTTAAACAAAGTTTCAGTGCCATGGGATCTAACTTGTGATGAAATTATATACTGCATGGAAGGAACTTTTCGTCTGACTTGCGATGGTAAATCATACATATGTAATCCAGGAGATGTTCTTTATATTCCAAGAGACAATCATATAGCTTATGAATGTGATGAAAAATGTGTAATTTTTTATGCAGCTTATCCGCATGACTGGAAACAAAAAGCAGGCATAACATTTGTTCCAGGAATTGATCCTGAAGATATGCCAAAAGAAGATAAGTAATTATGAGCCAAAATAAAAAAATTTATTATGAATCATTTGAAGATGCTATTGAGCGTAATAGAAAAAAGGTACCCGAAATACATAAAAAGTTAAAAAATGCTGGTGTAAAATATGTGTTATCGAGCTGGATAGATCTTCATGGGGTGCCAAAAACTAAACCGGTTCCTATGAGTGATTTCGAACTTTTATGTTTAGGCAAAGGGCCTCAATTTGCTGCCCATTCTATTTCTTTCGTACCAGAACTTACTCCGGCAGACTCAGACCAGATCATGTTACCAGATTTAGATTGTGTTTATATTTGTCCTTGGGACAAATCTATAGCTATAATTTTTGCTGATTTTTTTTGGGAAGGAAAACCTT
>LWDU01039508.1_pt2 | contig 11051 bp, 10 predicted proteins | sample 727161 | NCBI WGS metagenome assembly LWDU01 (sample SAMN04566230, study PRJNA314399) | hydrothermal vent metagenome | isolation source: deep sea hydrothermal plume seawater | place: Mexico: Gulf of California, Guaymas Basin | collected 2004-07-11 | reverse complement strand
CAAGCTCCATCGCAATGGCGGACATCGTGCGATCGCTCTGTTTCACCAGTTTCACGGTCTCGGCTTTGAACTCGTTCGTGAAACGTCTTCGGCTTCTTTTCTTGGACATCTATAACTCCCAGAGGAAGACTAGCTTCCTATGGGGCGTCCACTTTTCCGTGCAGGCTCAATCGGCGAATTCTGCGGCCAGTCGAGTCATATACTTCTTGCTCTTGAAACCAAATAGTAGTTCGGGCCGCGGCTGGCTGACGGGTTTGGGGTAGCTGATCAGGCTTTCGACCGAGTAGTAGGTTCCTTTGAATGTCGTGCGTTCATTTCTCCAAAGAGAGTCCAGGATGCGCACTTCCTCCCCGAGTCTTGCCACTCGCTCCGTCAGATTGAGTTTTAGGTCACCGACGGCGCTTCGCTGGTCCGGAGCGTTACTGGCGCTGAGTCCGGCAGTCCGCCTCCCGCCGGCAATGATATCGACAAGAGTTGTCATTTTTGCGAAGAGGGCGGGGTGTCGTCGTCCGCCGGGTGTCACCATCGTGCCGATACGTATTAGTGTCGTTAGTTCTGCGATAATCGGAAGCAGCGTCCAGGGATCGTAGACTTCGATCTCGGGAACGGCAGAGGCGGGATCTTCTTCCCAGTAGTGTGGGAACAAGTCGTCTCCGATGTAGCAACCATCGAAACCCAGATCGTCGAACTCAGTGCAAGCCTTCTTCAGCTCGTCATACGTCCAGCCCCATCCCATCAGGTCGACTGAAATTTCCATTCTCATTTCCCCCGTAGTATGCGTACCTATTGTTCACCTATCAGGAGTCGTTGCGCGCTCTTCTTGGACATAAAGCATGAAAATGAAACCGACGCCATAGAGCAGGATGACTACGCCAAAAAGCCCGGCGCGTTGGCTCCCGAAGTAGATCGTCGCCCAGGAGATCAGGATGGGTGCGACGAAGGCGGCGCTTCTACCAAAAAGTGCGGAAAGGCCGAAGAACTCCGTCATCTTCTCGAGAGGTGCGATGCGAGACATCAGAGATCGACCCGAGGTGAGGATGACACCGAGCATTCCGCTTTGGAAAAACCCAAGAACGAGATAGATGATCTCGCTCGGGCTGGTCGGAAAGCCGGTCTCGACTTGTGATGATTCGAAGAGGATCGGCCCGAAACTCGTCGGTGTGACGGCGGCCATCATAGAGGTAACTATGACGCTGAGTAGCGCGGCCGCCAGGAGTACGCGACGCGGGCCGAGGCGGTCGTCGAGAATTCCGCTTCCAAAGGCGAAGAAAGCGGCTCCAAGCACGTTTGCGATTCCAAAGTAGGTGGTGGCCGTGATGTCCCACCCGAATAGGCCTGAAGCGTAGAGTCCCGTGAAGCTGTAGAAGGCGATCACCGCACTCGCGAGCCCCATCCCGGACCCGAGGGCAAAGGCAATGTTTCGATAGTGCTTTAGATCTCGGAAGGTAGATACCAGGTTTTCGAGGCCGTTTCGGATGGCTTCGTTCATTCGTTTCCCAGTCGTTGGGGCATCCGGAGTAAACAGAAGTAACGGGAGCATGAATACGCCAAACCAGAGCCCGCTCAGTACTCCGGAGAGGCGCTCGATGAGATGACTCTCGGGATCGAGATCGAGCGACGCGGTCAGTCCGTCCAGGCCAAGGAAGAGGCCTAAAGTAAAAACGCCTGCGAGGAAACTGATCCCCCAACTGAGTCCGCTGAGTCGTCCGATTTGAGATGGCTCGGCGATGTTAGGTAGCATGGCGTTAGTGAAGATGAGAGAACCATCGGTGCAGACGAGGCCGACCATGACAAGTACCATTGACAGTTCGACGACTCCACTTTGCCCAGGTTCGGAGAACCATAATCCGCAACAGCCGATTGTTCCGAGTACTACGAGCGGAGCGATCCACGGCTTGCGACGACCGAGTTGATCGGCGACAGCGCCGAATGTCGGTCCGCCTAACGCAAGAATGAGCGACGGAATTCCAATTGCGATTCCCCAGAGTGCTTGGCCCCGAACTGCGTCGCCTACAAGAACGGTGACGAAGTACGGGGCGAAAATGAACGACGCGACGAGGCTGATGATGGGTTCGCGGGCACAGTCGGCGAGCGCCCAGCTGAGTTGCCCACGGTTGAAGCCACTCTTTGCGTCGACACGTGAATCAGATTCATTCATGTGGCCCACTCCCGTTTCTGACAGTCCTGTCTGTCTATTCATACCGTTCTCGTAAAGGCGACAATCCCTGTTTCCGCGTCGTGACCCCAGAGTGGCCCTGGACGGTCGAGGGAGAAGTCGCGGCAGACCAGAGCGCTTGATCATGTGAGCACGGTTCATATGTGACTGTCAAGCATGTCAGTCTATGATATGGTCTTTTGCGAGGCGAGAAGTCAGATGTAGTCCCTCGTGGAATCTTTATGTCGCGTCAACCCGGATCAGCAGCCCGACTTCGATCCACTCAATCCGTGACTCAAGATCGAATCGAGGTCCGTTTTTGAATTTCTGGGATGACAAACGACTGGTTCTCGGTCTGTTGGCCGCTATCTGCCTTGGAAATTTCTCGATCTTCAGTACGCCGCTGTACATCGGCGGGCTGATCGATGCCTATGGATTCGATGAAACGTTTGCGGGGCTCATCAGTACGTTGGAGATCGGCAGCACCGCTCTTGTTTGTCTTCTGCTCCCGAATCGAGTCGCGAAAGTTGCGCTGCGACGAGCATGTCTGATGGGAGCAGTGGTGGCGCTGTTCGCGAATCTCGCGACTCCGTGGATCAGCTCATTCTCTGGCCTGGCCATCATCCGGCTCGTCGCAGGAATAGGCGTGGGCATAACTTTGGCAGTCGTGAGTACAATTCTTGCGCGCTCGTCTCAGCCAGATCGGTTGATCGCAATCGTACTCGTCATCAACACCATGATCATGACATTGGCTCTCGTCGTCATGGGATACGCAAAACAAGCGTGGCTCTTCAATGGATTCATCTACACGTTCGTGGGCACGATGGTGCTCGTCGTGCCGCTTCTTTGGCTTTTGCCGAAGACGATTGGAGATGACGACAAAGCCTTGCAATCCAGGGTCGATTCAGGCGGCGATCGCAAATTTTTCCTTGGAGTAATCGGTGTAGCGCTGGTCTTCGTATTCTGCCTGATCGAGGGAAGCGTTTTGGCGTTTAGTGAGCGTAGTGGTTTGCGCGTCGGACTGACTGGCTCGGAGATCGGCCTGCTTCTGGCCGGCTCACAGATATCAGGACTCGTAGGTGCTTCGATTCCTGCGGTATTCGGCGATCGCCTCTCACCTCAACCGGTCATCCTCATCTGTCTGTTACTCGTCTCGCTCGCGGGTGTGGCCGTATATCACGCCGATCTGGTTCCGGTCTACGTTGTTGCGATGCTGGTCTTCAGCTTCGGGTTCTTCGCGGCAATTCCGTACCTGATCGGCATCTGCGCTCGGTTGGACTCAAATGGGGTATGGGCGGCGCGAGGGGCCGGGGGAAATCTGCTCGGCGGTGGCGCCGCGCCATTTGTTGCGGGCACGGTGGTCGGCGCGGCAGGGCACGAGAGCCTCGGTCTGATCGTCCTGCTTTTCGGTCTTGCCTCAATGGTTTGCACGATCTTCTTCTTTAGGGCTTCGACAGAGAAGAAAACGACGTCGCTACCTGTTTCGAACTGAGTCGGAACAGGCCAATCACAATTCTCGATGGACGAAGGAGTACAAGTCATGGAAGAGCTAACGCCGGTCGAGGTCGCAGTCATCGGAGGAGGTTTCTCGGGAATGGCAGCAGCACGTCGTCTTCGTGAAGCCGGTCGCGACGTGATGGTTCTCGAAGCGCGAGACCGAGTCGGCGGGCGCATCTGGGATCCCGAACTCGAAGATGGCCGAACGGTTCTCTTGGGCGGGCAGTGGATCAGCAAAACCCAGACGCGCATGTGTGAGCTGGGCGAAGAGTTCGGGCTGACACAATTCACGACCGCGCGGCCAGGTCGCTCACTCCTTCATACAGGGAGCGATTTCGCGCCGATTCCCGACCATCTACCCGCAGACTCCGAACTTGACAAGGTCGTTGCCGAGTTCGAGGCAATGGCCGAGACCGTACCAGTCGATGCACCATGGAAGGCACCCAAAGCCAATCAATGGGATGGAAAGACTCTCTATAGCTGGCTCGAGAAGAGAGTGAGTGCAGAGCTGTTGGAGTCGATGACAGTTACGATCATGGGTTACATGTCGCAGCCTGAGGACGTATCGCTCCTCCACGCGCTCTTCTATACGCGTGCGAATGGAGGCTTCGGAAGCCTTTTTTCGATGGGTCAGGAGGATGCTCACGATACGCACGTCTTCGAAGAGGGCGCACAACGCATCACCGAAGGCATTTGTGCAGAGCTTGGTGATCGCGTCCGATTGAACAGCACCGTCTTCAAGATATTCCGGGACGATGATGGAGTTCGGATTCTTGGAGAAGGATTCGAGCTTCGTGCCAAACGGGTCATCATGGCGATGCCGCCCGCGCTGACCGCATGTCTTCGCTACGACCCGCCGCTCACGGGAATGCGAAATTCGCTGACACAGCGGGCGCATATGCTCGGGCGAGGACTTAAATTCATTCTGATGTACGAGAGGCCTTTCTGGCGCGACGCTGGGCTGTCTGGTCAGATGCTAGGTACCCAAGGGCCGGTGCATGTCGGAATCGACTCGACGCCGGATCACGAGCGCTGGGCTGTGCTCGCCGGATTCGTGGAGGATCGAGGGGCCGGGCGAGAGTTTCTCGATATGAGCGAGAGCGATCGACAAAAGAGTATTGTCGAGTTCTTGGTGCCGGCCTTTGGCGAAGAGACCAGGAGTTTCGTCAGCTATCACGAGCACGATTGGGGGCAGGATGACCTAGCTCGAGGCTGCGTCACAGTATTCGGTACGTCTGCGTGGACGAATTATGGTGCAGCGCTCAGAGAGCCGGTTGGGCGCATTCATTGGGCAGGCACCGAGACCTCCACGGAATACCCCGGCCAGATGGAAGGCGCCGTGCGCGCGGGTGAGCGAGCAGCAGGTGAAGTTCTGAAGGTGATGCCCGCTGAATGTTGAGAAGGTTGCTTCTTCTTAACGACCAGAGACAAGAGAGCGATTGATGATCGTCATGATCGGGCAGGTCCATGCTTGACACTGGAAATTCCGGAGAAAAGCTTGGCGCGAAGGGCAACGGCGGCCTCGTACCACTGCTTCTGCTCGCGGCGGTTTTGGACGCGAGTCTCGGAGCGATCTTTGCGCTCTTAGCAGAGATTCGGTCCCAGTTCGGATTTGACGCTTTCGATATTGGTTTGATTGGCGGTTCCGGTTTCGTTGCGGCTTTTGTTGCCCAGGTGGGACTTGCACGATTCGCGGATCGGGGACACGCCCGCGCCATGCTCGCGTTTGGCCTCGGCTGTGCAGCGCTCGGCATGGTCGTTCTCGTTTTCGCCGATTCCCTCATGACATTCGTCGTCGGGCGACTACTCATCGGCCTCGGTGACGGAGCCTTTCTTCCGGCCGCGCGTCGGATTGTGATCGTACGTGCCGGGGCAAACGCTGGAGAAGCGATTGGCCGACTCACTGCTGTACAGATGACCGGCTTTCTTGCGGGGCCGATGTTTGGTTCGATCGTGAATGAAGTCTTCGGATTGAGGGCTGTATTTTGGGCGACCCTGCTGCTGATTGGGATCAGCGCGCCACTGGTTGCAAGAATCAAGATTCCGATCACGAAGATTCGCGCGTCCAGCCGCCGCACCCTTCGTTCACTCTTGTCCCAACGCGGCATGTTCGCGATGCTCTTTGCGGGCGGTGGGTACTATGGGTCGATTGGCCTCTATGAGGCGATCTGGGCCATTTATCTCCACGATCGCGGCGCGAGCCAGTTGATCATTGGGCTCAACCTGACACTCTTTGCGATTCCAATGATTTTCTTGGCCCCATGGGCTGGGCGAATGGCGTCGCGCCACGGAGGAATGCGAGTTTCATTCCTGGCGATGGCCTCAACTCTTCCGTGTGTCGCCATCTATGGTGTCGTGGAAAGCGTGTTTGTTCTGACTCTCGTAATGCTTCTTCAGGCGTTCGGTGACGCGGTCGTTTCTCCGGCGAGCCAGCTCGCTGTCGCTGAGGTCAGCGGGGAGGACATTGCCGCGGGCCAGGGGCTGTTCGGCGCATGTGGCTTGGCAGTTGCGGCATTCACTGCTTTCGCGGGCGGTGCAGCCTACGACGCGTATGGGCCAGCGATTCTCTTTGCGGGAGGCGCGAGCCTCATGGGAGTTTCGTTGATTGTCGCGTATGGATTGGGTCGTGAACACATCCGAACGGGAGCTTTGGCACCAGGTAGCGCGCTTGCGGCCGATCCATCAGCCGACTGATCATGGCGTGTGATGATTGCGGGTTCGATTTTTCTACTAGGACGGAAGGGATCCTCATGGCGCTGACTTCGAGCGATTCCGCCTGGTGCCAAAACTCGGCCAGCCGTTTACGTGCGCTCCTCTTGCATGGATAGGGACGGCGCTCAGCCTCTAGTCTGCGTGGCGCACCAATCGGTTCCGTAAGGCGACTTCAGATTCCGAGCGGAAAGTGGTCGGCTTCAGAACAACCCAGAGGCTGATCGGGAATAGGAAAAACAGCAGCGTTTTCTGCACCACCGATAGTAGGTGTTCTGACAAGTAGGCCCGAAGGGGCCCGTTCCGGGGCCCCCCCCCCGGAATCGCGGGAATTTCTCGGACCGAACTTGGATAGCTGTGGAGAGTCTCCAATGCCGTAGACTACGTGGCGGTGGGGAGAGTCGGGGGCGAACTCGTCTCTCGAGTCGAATCCCTGATCGGCAGGGAAACCTTCCGAAATCAGACTCTCCTGGCGGCATCCGATCCAAGATTCGCCATCCTTTCCGCTGTCGTAGCGACAGATTCCCTGTGATCAGGAACAGGGAATCCATCTCGACGAGCAGGGAACTCCCCGTAGACGACTACGGCTTCCAAACTCTGGCGATGAAGCCAACCCGCCCGTTCCCGATCCAGGGCGCTGTCGAGAGTTCGGACGATCTGGAAGGTTCCGGCTAACAGGCAAGCCACCGATCTCATTCCGGATCTCGTTCGGCCGAGTTTTGGCACACTACGGGAGACGGCCGCGGATTCATGAGAGCCTCAACCGCGAGCGGCGTCGGGATCGCAAGCGCAGCGGCGCACCGAGCCTATGCTTCATGCGCCGATTACATCGTGCTGAATGAAAAGGGGAACGGTATGGAAGCAAGAGGCCTGTCGCGCCCGCGTTCGGCGATCGTCCATGCGATCCTGTTGCTGATGGGCGGACTGCTGACCGCCTACTTCGGAATGAGCGCGAATGGTTTTCTGGTGCCCGCTGTGACGATGCTCCTGACGGCCGCGATACTGTGGTCCGGGTGCATGCGACGGTTTTTCTCTGGCGTGCTCGTCGTCAACCTAATGAGTGGACTGCTGCTCGTACTCGTGCTCGCCTTCGGGGCCGCACTTGGCGACCGCAAGCTCGACGTCTCCGGTGTCGCCCTACTTCTCAACCTTCTTGGCGGCGGACCACTCCTCGGACTGCTGGCGCCGAGCATCCTACTTGGCCTGCGGGAGAGGCAGCCGCTCGATGCCTGGTTTTCGCGCCATTCGAATCGCGACGCTCGGTGGGGAGGTCAATCATGAGCCGTTTCATCAAGTTGCTGTCGCTGCTCGCATGTGTCGCCGCGGGTCCGGTGCAGGCGGCATCGTTCGCCGGCGCTGTGTCGCTACCAGATGGCGATCCCGCCTACGGTGCGATGGTAACGGTATTCGACGAAGCGCGGCTGACGCGCCAGACGGTCTACACCGCCGCCGATGGCAGCTATGCGATTCGCACGCCCTACGCTGGCAGATTGGGCCTACGTGTCAGGCTCGCTGGCTATCGGGACGTAACGAAGGAGAAAGCCGTCGAGGCCGAGGATGTGGTTCGCGTCGACCTGGCTCTTGAGCGCTTCGCGAATCTGGACGAGGCGAACCGAGCGCTGTCTGCATCGGCCTTCAATGCGCGCCTACCCTGGAAGGACGTGACGCGCGACCGCCCAGCTTTCGTCAGCCAGTGCAATTACTGTCACCAGCTTGGAAACGCGACGACACGCCTGCCGCTCGACCACGATCAATGGATGGCCGAGATCAACAAGATGGAAGGCATGCTGGCCATGGTTTCGCAGCGCCAGAAGTCGACCATCGCGGACGTACTTTCGCGCGGCTTCGACGGCAAGCCTATCGAGGCGAAGCAATCCTACGGCGCGAGTGCGGAACTCGCGCGCGCCAAAGTGCACGAATGGCTGGTGGGTCACGGCTATAGCTTCATTCACGACGCAGATGTGGGCCACGACCAGTTGCTCTACGGCACCGACGAGGGGCACGACATCCTCTGGGTGCTCGACCGCGACACCGGCAAGGTGGAGCAGTACCCGTTGCCCGATATCGACTTGCCTCGTGGCGGCATATTCTCCGGCATGAAACTGCCCATCGGACAATTCACGGGCAAACATGGCCCGCATAGCATGGCGCAGACGAGTGATGGGCGGATCTGGATCACCAATGCGCTGTCCAGCACGCTGATGTCCTTCGATCCCGCGACCAAGCAGTTCCGGACCTACCCGGTCGAACACGACGCGTTGTATCCCCACACGGTCCGCGTCGATGCCGATGACATCGTCTGGTTCACGATCGTCGCTTCGAACCAGGTCGGGCGCTTCGATCCGAAGACGGAATCGATGACGGTGATGCGCCTGCCGCACAACGGATTGATCCGCTGGGTGAGTGACATGCTCTTCCCGACATTGATGCGCATCGGAAGCTGGTTTCCGGATCAGGCGGTGCACCTGAATCTTTCGACACAGCGCTATTTCGGTCACTCGATCCTCGCGTTTCCGTACGGCATCGACGTGCACCCGCTCGATGGCAGCATCTGGTATGCAAAGCTCTACGCCAGCAAGATCGGGCGTATCGATCCGGAGACTCTGGAAGTGAAGGAGTGGGACACGCCGATGGTCGGCCCGCGCCGTCCGCGTTTCGATGCCAACGGAATCTTCTGGATTCCGGCCTTCGACGAGGGCGGGCTGATGCGCTTCGATCCGAAGACGGAGATCTTCGAGACCTTTCGCATTCCCGCGGTCGCCGAGGGCGAGTACGAAACGCCCTATGCACTCAATGTCGATCACAGGACCGGGCAGGTATGGATGGCCGCGAACAACTCCGACCGCGTGCTGCGCTTCGACCCGGAGACGCGCACCTTCTTCAGTTATCCGAGCCCGACGCGTGTGACGGTACTACGGGACTTCGCGTTCACCGACGACGGGCAGGTCTGTTCGATCTCGTCGAACATGCCCGCCTTCGCGATCGAGGATGGCCGCCCGTCGTTCATCTGCATCGATCCTGATGGTGGTGCTGCGGATCGCGCGATGATCGGACACTAGGCGCTCAGGCCCTGGCCGAGCTCGCTCTGCACCAGCATCTCGCCACCTACGCCCAGATAAGGACGTAAGCCCCGGATCGATCCGGTAGACCGAGCCTTCTGGTTCTTACATTTTGGACAATGACGGCTCTTGGCTAAGAGACAGTTTTGGTTTCTAACTAGGCCGCCTTCTGGGCCAAGTACTCCTTCTTTCTCCGTTGGGAATAGGAAAAACAAGCAGCGTTTTCTGCACCACCGATAGTAGGTGTTCTGACAAGTAGGCCCGAAGGGGCCCGTTCCGGGGAAGAGGGCGTCTGGATACCGCGGGCGATTGCGATCGTAGAGTTCGGGGACCTCGTCGAAGGTGAATTTCTGCTCTGTCGCCATGGCTTGGGCACTCTTCGCGCGGCCTAACGGACCTGGCCATAACCTGCGGGGTCCGCCTCATGGGGTTCTTCGAGATGATACTGCCCCGGAGCCAGACAGCAAAAGGGACTCTCGCGGTTCCTCCGCGACAGGCCCGGATGGCGGCTCCCACCCGGCCAGACGCCCCGTCTGGTTCAGGGCCTTGTTATGCGGCGAGAACGGCGGCAAGTCAAATTCCGTCAACCGTTTTCCAGACCCAGATAGCCATCAGCTTTCCATTCGAGTCGAAACCCCAGAAGACCGCAACGTCAGTCCAGAACGGGATTGGGATTCCCCAATACCGTCCGAGATACGCCCGAATCGACCCTTGGCCAACAACAACTGACGGAACAACGCTTTGATCGAGAAAGCCGCGATTGAGATCGTCGTACCGAACTTCCCACCCTTCTGAAGTGATGAGATTTCGGACTACCGATACGTTCGCTCCGAGCGGGGTTCGTTTTAGCAACTGGCGTTCGAGGGTGTTGGCCGGGAGGCGGAGCCATAGGGCCGTCGCCTGAGGCGCGTAGAGAATCCCTAGTAGGAAGGCTGCAACAATCGCATATCGCACACGCATCAGTTATTGCCGCATAACGGATAGGCCGATCAGCGGCAAATCCGGCTAGAGGAAGTCGTCAGAATAGCGAAAGGTCGTAGCCCGTCAGCAAGAGCCGCCCACCGCCGCGGTCCGAAGGACAGGCAGAACGTGGGCGGCGTACTTCGACTCATCCATATCCGGATTTGTCCGTCTGTAGCGGTTTGTTATACGGCGGGCACGAGCGAGCGGACTTCAAAACCAACCATTAATGTCGTTAATGTCGTCCTCGGCATCGTCCCAATTTTCTTGGGCCTCGTCTTCGTAGTCGTCATACTGCCGATTCGCTTCAGTGCGTAGGTGGTTGCAATTCTCAGGATTCTTGGGGAATCGGTCCAGACACTCACGGTAGTCGCCAGCCGCACTTACGGCCGGTTGATAGCCTTCAGCAACACAACCGAGCAGCGTCACGAGACCCAAAAGAACCAATATTTGGCGAAGCCCAGTTCTCATCCATACCGCCTTACAAGTCTATCTTCGCGAGTACCGCGCGCCCGCCGTCTAACGGATCGGCGATAAGCGGCTCGGAATAGTGCCGCCGGGCTCGGCCGAGCCAGAGAAGGTTGATGCCAGAACGGTACAGCGGTCATTTGAGTCGCGCTATTCCACGTCCGCGTTCAACGCCTAGTTAGGCGGCAGGCTCCCCAAGCTCG
>LWDU01033723.1_pt1 | contig 11052 bp, 14 predicted proteins | sample 727161 | NCBI WGS metagenome assembly LWDU01 (sample SAMN04566230, study PRJNA314399) | hydrothermal vent metagenome | isolation source: deep sea hydrothermal plume seawater | place: Mexico: Gulf of California, Guaymas Basin | collected 2004-07-11 | reverse complement strand
ATTTGAATAAGTTCAACTGAAACTATTGGTGGGAGATCGATTGGTTTTTTTGATAAAAATGGTAAACTCATAGCTGTAATTATAATCATTAAAATATGAAAACCAGAAGAAATAACAATGCTTCTATTCACTTACACTACCTTTCCTTATAAGGCTCAGAAATTAATGCTACTTTTGTAAATCCAGATCCAGATAACATACCCATTATTTCTAAAACTCGCCCATAGTTTATTGATTTATCTCCTCTGACATAAATTCTGGTATCTGTTCTGTTTTTAGATACAGCTAATATTTTTGCTATAATTTTATCATATTCAACTTTGGATTCTTGAATAAAAATTTCCCCCTTTGAATTAATAGATAACGTTAACGGCTCTAGTTCTTCAGGTAGTGAGTCTGCTGAACTTTCGGGTAAGTCAACCTGTACCCCAACAGTTAATAATGGTGCTGTTACCATAAATATAATTAATAAAACTAACATTACGTCTACAAAAGGAGTAACGTTAATCTCGCTCATAGGTTCTTTTGATGAACGATTGATTTTAAAAGCCATTTTTAAATTATTGATAAAAATCTTTTAGAAAAGTTTTCTAATTTTTGTGAATATTTCTTAGAATCGTTGTTAAATTTATTATAAGCAACAACCGCTGGGATAGCTGCTAACAAACCAAGCGCTGTAGCAAATAAAGCTTCGGCAATACCAGGGGCAACAATTGCAAGACTTGTGTTTCTTGAAATTGCAATTGATTGGAATGAATTCATTATTCCCCAGACCGTTCCGAATAAACCAATAAAGGGAGCCGTAGAACCAACGGTTGCCAAAAAAGTAAAGCCTTTATCAAGTTTTGCCATTTGCTTTTCAATATTAACTTCCAGCATACTACTCATTCTTTCATTTAGATTTGATTTGGATTTAGCTTTTAATAAAGTTTGCATAGATTCTTTAAACAACAAGCCCATAGGATTTTCCAGATCTGCTGGCAAACTGTTATAAAATGTTTCTGCAGATTTTGATTTCCAAAATTTTTCTTCAAACATTTCAGTTTCTATATTAATTTTTTTAAATAATTTAAATTTTTCAATCATGATCGCCCATGAATAAACTGAACAGACAATTAACATAAGTATTACTGATTTAACTACAAAGTCAGCTCGTTTAAATAAGCTCCATAATGAAAAATCAATATTTGACGTAAGTCCTACAGCTTGAGATGTGATATCAGCTTCCATAATTAAGATTTCACACTAAAATGTGTCATCAATTTGTCTTTATAAAGCTTAATTTATTCTTCTAATTTATAAGTCTCATAATAAAAACTAGCAATTAAGATTGCGTCTGCTTTATTAGAGTCCTTTTTTCTTGATAATTGAGAAGAAAAATAAGGAAATACCTCTATTGCTTTAGTTCTACTTGCATCTTTTTCTGAATTAATAAGATTAAAATATTTTTTCCATTTTGCAGGTCTAACAAAATACATTGGTAATTGCATAGCGGAACATATTCCTTTTAAAATTCCGAAAGATTGACCAAAATTAAACATACTGGTCACTCCTTGTCCTGGCATAGCTGAAACTTGTTCAATAATTACTTTAATGTTTTCTTTTTTTATATTTTTGATTCTTGAAGAAATTTCATGAAATACTTGAGCGCCATTAACTTGTCTTTTGTTTTTTTTACCTTCAGGCATATTGGGCATCTCAACTACATCTATTATTTTTCCATCTTCAAAAAAGCATATGGATCCGGTTATTCCTGGGTCAATACTAATTATAAGCATTAGTTATTTTCAAAATTTATATTTGAGTAAACATTCTGAACATCGTCATCATCTTCAAGGGCCTCTAAAAATTCAATTGAAGTCTCTACCCTATCTTTAGCTACTTCAACACTATTTAGTGGCACCCATTCAATTTCTGTCGAAATAAAATTTGCAATTATTTTCTCTAAATTTTTTTTTACATTATAAATTTCACTCATCGGACATTGTATTTCATGAAAATTATCATTTGAAATACATTCGTCAGCTCCAGATTCAATTGCTAACTCAAAAATTTGTTCATCTGATATTTCTTTTTTTTCAATTTTAATAATACCTAATTGATTGAAATTATGTGATGCTGAGCCTTGTGTTCCTAAGTTTCCACCACTTTTTTGAAATATAGTTCTAATATTAGATGCAGTTCTATTTTTATTGTCTGTTAAAGCTTCAACAATAACTGCTATTTTATCAGGGCCAAATCCTTCATACCTTAAATTTTCAAAATTTGTTTCAGTGTTAGCAGATGATTTGTCAATAGCTCTTTCAATATTATCTTTTGGCATGTTAGCTGATCTTGCAGCTTGAATTGCAGATCTTAGTCTTGGATTCATATCGGGATCTTTATCCCCAAGTTTTGCTGCCACACTAATTTCTTTAGATAATTTAGAGAATATTTTAGATCTTTGCTTATCAGCTTTACCTTTTGAATGTTTTATACTTGCCCACTTTGAGTGACCCGACATAATAATTAATGAGAATTTTTCAATTCCCCTCCATATGTAAAATTTTCTATATTTATTGCTAATCCTGTTTCTATATTACAATCAACTATCACACCACACAAAGTAGCACCTCCAGTTGCAGGAAAATGTTTAGTAGATTTTTTTTTTAAAAACCTATTAATTGAATTCTCTTTATTCATTCCAATAACTGAATCATAATCTCCACACATTCCTGCGTCGGTTTGGTAAGCAGTTCCATTTTTTAATACTCTCGCATCATTTGTGGGAATGTGAGTATGTGTACCTACAACTAATGTTGACTTACCATCAAAAAAATGACCCATAGCTGATTTCTCGCTTGTAATCTCTCCATGAAAATCAACTACGAGAAAATCATAGTCTTTTTTTAATTTATATTTTTGTATAAATTTTTCTGCAGTTTGAAAGGCATCTTCACACTTTTTCATAAATACATTTCCCATTAAATTAAGAACACCAACTTTTATGCCCTTTTTAGAGGTAAATATTCCAAATCCTTTTCCTGGAGATGGTTCAAATAAATTTTTAGGTCTTAATAATCTATTCTCTTTCTCTATGTAAGGCATGATTTCTTTTTGGTCCCAAACATGGTTTCCAGTTGTAATTACATCAACCCCACAATTAAAAAAATCCTTACATATTTCTTCAGTAATACCTACGCCAGCTGCAGCAGCGTTTTCTCCATTTACAATAACAAAATCAATTTTTTTACTTTCAATTTGTGAAAGTAAGTTTTTCAAAATCATTGAACATCCTGAAATTCCAACCACATCTCCTAAAAAAAGAATTTTCATTTTAAAATAAATCTATTTGTTACAATATAATCTAATCTTTTATCATGTTTATTTATTGGAATTTTTTTAACTTTTTGACAAGCTAAAGCTAAGCCTATTTTTAAAATTTTTTTCTTTTTAGTTAATTTTTCTATTAAACGATCATAATATCCACCTCCGTAACCAAGTCTATTTCGATTATTATCAAAAGCAACAAGTGGTACTAATAAAATATCTGGATAAACTAAAATTTTCGAATTTGGCTGAGGTATTCCATATTTATTTATTTTTAGTGGCTCATTAAATGACCATTTATAAAAATCCATTTTAAAATTTTTTTTTATTACTGGTAAGGAAATAGTAAATTTTATTTTTTCAAATTTTTTTAATATATCTAAATCATCAACTTCAGAATTTACTGGATAATATCCACCTATACTTTTTTTAGCTATTTTTTCTTTTTTGAGTAAATCTATAATTTTATCAAAATCTATTTTAATATTTTTTACATTAGCAATTGTTCTAATTTTAAGAATTTTTTTTCTTAATTTAGATTTAAGCACAAGTTTACTGAATAGGATTTTCTAAATTGGCTTTTTCAACAAAGCTTTCTATTTCGTCTGCAGCTTCTTCAATAATTTTTTCATAATCTTCTTTATTTTTATCAATTTCCTTTTTAAAGTTTTCATGATCTTGGGCTAATTGATTAATCTCTTCTTCTTTCTTCTCTTTATAATCATAAACTAAAGATTTTAATTCCCTAAATTTATCTGACAAATTTTTTAATTCAATTTTTTTTTGATCTACTTTTTTTTTAGTCTCAAAGTATTCGTCCATTATTTTAACTGAAGTAATTAATAAAAGTTTATTTTCACCTATATTCCCAAGATCATTTTTTAGATCATTAAACTTTTGTTTAATGTGAACTAATAGTTCTTCCAAATGTTCTTCTTGCCCATCATCACAAGATAAAAGATATTCTTTACCATTAAATTTTATACTTACATTTGCCATTTATCTATCTCTTCTAATAAAGTAACTGTTTCTTGATTTAATTCATCAATTTTTTCTGAAAACTCTGTTTCTTTTTTTTGTTCTACATTTTTTTGATTATTTATCTCCTCTAGTTTTTGACTAAGGACTTTATGTTCTGTGATCAAACTTTGGTATTTAGCTTCTATTTCTTTTTTTTCAATTTCTAATTGATTTTTTTGAGAGCTTAAATTTTCTAAATTAGTTTTTAGAGTTGGATTCTGCAGGTTTAAGCCTTTTAACTTATCAATTGCCAAATCAAGTTTTTTTTCTTTTTCACTGTGAGTTTTCATATATATATGTTTATAATATTAAATTCAGTCTTCTTAGTCTAGTTAGGATAATTTTTGAATAAACTACATAAAGATTTATCAAATGCTATAAGGTTTTTATCCATGGATGCTGTTCAAAAAGCTAATTCAGGACATCCTGGCATGCCCATGGGAATGGCAGATGTAGCAACAGTTTTATTTAAGAATTTTCTAAGATTTAACCCAAAAAACCCTAATTGGTTAAATAGAGATAGGTTTATTTTATCGGCAGGTCATGGATCTATGTTGCTTTACTCTTTATTATATCTAACTGGATATAAAAGCATTTCTTTAAATAATATCAAAAAATTTAGAAAACTAGATTGTATCTGTGCTGGACATCCTGAATATCACCCTGGGACTGGAATAGAGACAACAACCGGCCCTCTTGGACAAGGAATTGCTAATTCAGTTGGCTTTGCAATTGCTGAAGAAATTTTAAAAAAGAAATTAGGAAAAAAAATAGTTAATCATAAAACATATGTATTGGCCGGTGATGGTTGTTTAATGGAAGGTATCAGCCATGAGGCAATGAGTTTAGCTGGTCATTTAAAACTAAAAAACTTAGTTATGTTATTTGATAATAATTCAATATCAATTGATGGACCAACTAATCTAGCTGTATCAGATAATTTTAAAAAAAGATTTGAAAGTTATGGCTGGGATTATGTTTTAATTAATGGTCATAATGAAAAAGAAATTTTTAAAGCATTAAAAAAAGTTCAGAATGCAAAAAAACCAACTGTAATATCTTGCAAAACAAAAATAGGTTTTGGCTCACCTAATAAATCGGGCAAAGCGTCTTCACACGGAAGTCCACTTGGTATAGATGAAATTAAACTTGTAAGAAATAAATTAGAATGGAAACATAAAGCTTTTGAAATTCCAAATAATATTTTAAATGAATGGAAAAAAATTGGTAATAAAGGTGTAAAACTTGAATCAAGGTGGAATAAATTATATAAAAAAAATAAAAAAAACACCGAAAAAGAATTAAAAAATAATTTTTCTAAAGCATTAAAATTTGAAAAACAAAATGCAATTAAAGAAACTAAAAGCCTAGCCACAAGAAAATCTTCTGAATTAACATTAAATGCTCTTACTAAAGAAAATAATACTTTAATTGGCGGCTCAGCTGATTTAGCAGGGTCAAATAATACTAAAACAAAATATCATAAAATAATTAAGCCTGGTGACTTTAATGGAAATTATATTCATTATGGTGTAAGAGAACATGCTATGTGTGGAATAATGAATGGACTTGCATTACATAGTAGTTTTATCCCTTATGGTGGAACTTTCTTAATTTTTACAGACTACTGTAAACCCTCTATTCGACTGTCAGCACTTATGAAACAAAGAGCCATTTATGTTATGACACATGACTCAATTGGTTTAGGTGAGGATGGTCCAACACACCAACCAATAGAACAGTTGTCTGGACTAAGATCTATTCCAAACTTAAATGTTTTTAGACCGGCAGACAGAATGGAAACTATTGAGTGTTGGGAATTAGCTTTAAAAAATTCTAAAACTCCAAGTATATTATCTTTAACTAGACAAAATCTTGAACCTTTTAGAAAAAAACATTCAAACACTAACAAATGTTCTTTTGGAGCTTATGAAGTCTTAAGAACAAATAAAAAAATAGGCTTAACTATATTAGCAAGCGGGTCTGAGGTAAATTTAGCTATTGAGACCAGCCATAAATTAGCCAAAAACAAAATATACTCTAAAGTTATATCAGTACCGTGCCAAGATATTTTTGACTTGCAGTCAAGATCTTATAAAGAAAAAATTCTTGATGAAACAAAATTTAAAATATCAATTGAAGCAGCTTCAACGGATTGCTGGAAAAAATATGTTGGGGCACAGGGTTTAACCTTCGGAATTGATGAATTTGGTAAAAGTGCACCATATAAAGATATTTATAAATATTTTGGATTAACTGCTGAAACTATTTCCAAAAAAACAAAGAATCTAATAAAGAACTAAATATGACAATAAATATTGGAATTAACGGAATGGGAAGAATCGGCAGAATGGTAATTAGAGCCATTATTGAAAGTAAAAATAAAAATATAGAAATTAAACATATAAATAACCGTTCTAACTCCGAAGTTAGCTGTTCTTTAATAAAATATGACTCAATTCACGGAAAGTTTAATGCTGATCTTGATTTTGATAAAAAACATTTAATCATTAATAAAAATAAAATTTCATTTTCTCAAGAATCTAATATTGAAGATATCAACTGGAAAAAACATAATGTTGATTATGTTTTTGAATGTACTGGAAAATTTAATTCTCAAGAAAAATTACTAGGTCACATAAAAAATGGAGCAAAAAAAGTTATTGTTTCTGCGCCCTGCAAAAATGCTGACAAAACAATTGTGTATGGAGTGAATGAAAATACATTGACTAAAAATGATCAAATAGTATCAGCTGCTTCTTGTACAACTAATTGTTTAGCCCCGGTTGCTAATATTTTAAATGAAAATTTTGAGATTGAAAAAGGCTTCATGACTACTATTCATGCATTTACTAGTGATCAAAGAATACTTGATAACTCTCATAAAGACCCAAGAAGGGCAAGATCTGCTAGTCAATCAATTGTCCCAACATCAACTGGTGCATCAAAAGCTATTGGTGAAATTATCCCTTCTCTAAAAGGAAAACTTGAAGGTGTGGCTATGAGAGTTCCAACACCTAATGTTTCCTTAATAGAATTAGTTTTTTGTACAAAAAAAGAAATAACTAAAGAAAAAATTAATGAAGCATTTACTATTGCTTCTAAAAAACAATCCAAAAGAGTTTTAGAAATTACTACAGAAAAACTAGTTTCAATTGACTTTAATCACAATTCAGCTTCAGCTATTGTTGACTCTTCTTTAACAAGTGTGGTCGGTCAAAACATGGGAAAAATTTCAGCTTGGTATGATAATGAATGGGGCTTTTCAAATAGAATGTGTGATATTGTTGAATATCTTCATAAGATTTAAATTTTAATGAATAGCATTTTAGATAAGAATCTTATTTTAAAAGGAAAAAAAGTAATAGTAAGAGTTGACTTAAATGTTCCAATGAAAGATGGATCAATAACAGAAGTGTCAAGAATAGTAAAAATCTTACCTACACTAAAATTATTAATAGAAAAAGAAGCTAAAATAATAATACTATCTCATATTGGGCGTCCAAAAGGAAAGATTGTGAACGGAATGTCCTTAGAGCCTATTTCAAAAAAACTATCTGATCTTTTAAATGCGAAAGTTTTATTTAACAAAAATGAAATTAATGAAAAAACTTTAATTGAAATTAATAAAATCCCTAATGGTTCAATTATGATGATGGAAAATATACGTTTTTATGAAAAAGAAGAACGAAACGATGATTTTTTTTCAAAAAAAATTTCAAGCTTAGGTGATATATATGTTAATGATGCTTTTTCTTGCTCTCATAGGGCACATTCTTCAATTGAAGGAATTACTAAATACATTCCATCCTATTGTGGTTTACAATTTATTGAAGAAATAAATGCCTTAAAAAAAATAACCTCTGAAATTACAAAGCCCGTTACTTGTATTATTGGGGGTTCTAAAATTTCTACAAAGATTAAAATTATTTCAAATTTAATTAAGATTTTTGATAACATAATTATTGTAGGTGGTATGGGCAATGCAATGCTTAAAAATACAGGAATAAATATAGGTAAATCAGTGTGTGATGGTGGCTATAAAGATCTAGTTGGAGAAATATTAGAAAAATCTAAAACTCACAATTGTCAAATATATTATCCACTTGATGTTGTGGCTTCAAAAGAACTCAATGGAAATGGAACAATCAAAGAAATTAATAAAATTGATAATGATGATATGATATTGGATATAGGACCTAAGACTATCGCATCAATAAAAAACATAGTTAATAACTCCAATACAGTATTGTGGAACGGCCCTGCCGGATATTTTGAAAATCCAAACTTTGCCAATGGAACAAAACAAATTTTAGAAATTATTACCAATAAAAGATCTAAAGATAAAATTTATGCTGTTGCAGGTGGAGGAGAAACTGTTGCTGTAATAAATAAGTTTAATAAATTAGATTCATTCGATTTTGTTTCAACTGCTGGTGGTGCTTTTTTAGAATACCTTGAAGGAAAAAAGCTTCCTGGTATAAAGGCCTTAAATTAGTATGTCAGAATTAAATAACATCACTTTAAAAATTTTATCAAATGGAAAAGGTATCCTCGCTGCAGATGAAAGCACAGGAACTATGACAAAAAGATTAGAGAGTGTAAATGTTCCATCAACTTCTGAAAATAGACTTTTATTTAGAGAAACACTTTTTTCTTCTGAAAGTATGAAGAATTGTATTGGTGGAGTAATTTTATATGATGAAACAATCAAACAAACTGCAAATTCAAAAAAAACTATACCAGAATTAATTTCTACTTCTGGCGCAGTTCCTGGAATAAAAGTAGATACTGGCGCTAAGATTTTAGCAAACTCAACTGATGAAAAAATTACAGAGGGCCTAGATGGTTTAAGAGAAAGATTAAAAGAATACTATAAACTTGGAGCGAGATTTACAAAATGGAGAGGCGTTTACACTATCTCCGATAAATATCCAAGCAAATTATCAATTCACTCAAATGCACATGCTTTAGCAAGATACTCTTCTCTTGCTCAAGAATGTAAAATGGTACCCATCGTTGAACCAGAAATATTAATGGATGGAAACCATTCAGCTGAAGATTGTTTTAATAAAACTTCAGAAGTTATTAATAAATGTTTTGAAGAACTAATTCTTCATAAAGTTGACTTGACTGGAATAATATTAAAACCAAATATGATTTTACCAGGATCTAGTTCTGATAAAAAAATTACATCCGAAGAAATAGCAAAACTGACATTAAAATGTCTTAAAGAATCTGTTCCAACAGAGGTGCCTGGCATTGCTTTTTTATCAGGAGGCCAATCAGAGAAAGAGGCAACAGAAAATTTAAACTTAATTAACAAGCACAATGATACAAATTTTATTATGACCTACTCATATGGAAGAGCATTGCAACAAGGTGCTCTTAAGTTTTGGTCAAAAGACATTCAAAATATTAAAGGTACACAAGAAATTTTTAACCACAGAGCTAATATGTGTACACTTGCGGCTCAAGGAAAATGGTCAGCAGAACTTGAAACAAAATAAAACAAATAAGAAATTTGTTTATTTAATTTCTCCAAACAAGATTAAAAGCAATGATTTCTATGTTGATCTGGATCAAGTATTAAGTTCAAAAAAAGTAAGCTTTTTCCAACTAAGATTAAAAAAAGAAACCTACAAAAACAAAATTTATATTGGAAAAAAAATAAAAAAAATTTGCAGAAAATACAATGTTAAATTCTTAATTAATGACGATCCAACACTTACTAAAAAACTAAACGCAGATGGTTGTCATTTAGGTCAAAAAGATATGGATATTCAAAAAGCCAGAAAAATATTAAAGAATAAAATAATCGGGATTACTTGTCACAACTCTATAAATTTAGCCAATAAAGCAATTAAAGATGGTGTCGACTATTTGGCTTTTGGGGCCTTTTATTCATCCAAAACAAAAAAAGTTAAATACAAAACTAATATAAAAATACTAGATTTAGCTAAAAAAATAACAAATATTCCTATTGTGGCAATTGGTGGAATAAAACTAAACAATTATAAAAAACTCTTATTGAATAAAGCTAACTTTTTAGCTATCTCAGGCTACATTTGGAAATATACGCAAGTGAAATTAGAGTGGGAATGTTAATTGAGTACAAAGATGATTTGTGGCAAGTCCTAAAAACTCAACATGTAAAACCTGGTAAAGGTGGTGCATTTGCACAAGTAGAAATGAAAAGTGTAAATAAAAATACAAAACTAAATAAAAGATTTAGATCAAGCGAGTCTGTTGAAAAAGCATCACTTGATGAAACTAAATTTAATTACTTATATGAGGATGAGACTGATTATCACTTCATGGATCCAAAATCATTTGAACAAATCAATATTAAGAAAGAAACTATTGGAGAAAAAGGTAAACTGTTAACTGAAAATTTAGAAGTAAGTATAAGCTTTTATAATGAAAAACCTTTATCGGTAGACTTACCCAATCAAGTTACTTGCGTAGTTGCAACTACCGATGTAGCATTAAAGGGTCAAACTGTATCTTCTTCATATAAACCAGCAACTTTAAATAATGGAATAAATATCCAAGTACCTCCTTTTATAGAAAGCGAAGACAAAATTATAGTTGATACGAGAACTATGGAATATATTAAAAAAATATAAATCTTATGAAATCAATATCAGCCAATCTCAATGTTATGATAAAGGCAGCTGAAAAAGCATCTAGAGCTTTAATTAGAGATTTTGGAGAAATAGA
>LWDU01040080.1_pt1 | contig 11056 bp, 8 predicted proteins | sample 727161 | NCBI WGS metagenome assembly LWDU01 (sample SAMN04566230, study PRJNA314399) | hydrothermal vent metagenome | isolation source: deep sea hydrothermal plume seawater | place: Mexico: Gulf of California, Guaymas Basin | collected 2004-07-11 | reverse complement strand
TTATAGATTCAAAAAAGGATATGAAGTTGGAACATGATTTGATTTTGAAGGGGGGTCGAGTGATTGATCCCATGCAAGGTCTGGATGCGGTTCGGGACATTGCTTTCAACGGTGGCCGGGTTTCAGCGATCGCTGAATCACTAGACGAAACCTCAGCAAAACGAGTGGAGGATATTTCTAGAAAGATCCTCAGTCCCGGACTGCTTGACCTGCACACCCACGTATACTGGGGCGGGACAGGGCTTGGGGTAAAGGCAGAGCCTGTAGCCCGCCGGAGCGGCACCACGACCTTTATTGACGCTGGAAGTGCTGGTGCCGGAAATTATGCTGGTTTCCAGAGTTTTATTGCCGATCCAACCCCTCTAAACATATACGGATTTCTTAATATCTCATTTGCTGGAATCTGCGGATTCAGCTGTACGACTCCAAATCTCTTTCCTGAATGTGAGGATATTCGTCTGTTGGATACTGCAGAATGTGTCCGGACAGCACGAGAATATGCCCACAGCGTGGTTGGTATCAAGGTGCGCATCGGACGCTATGCAAGCGGAAACGCCGGGTTGATTCCGCTTCAGATCGCGCGGGAAGTCGCGGAGGAACTGAAGTTGCCACTGATGACTCATGTAGATTTTCCACCCCCCGATCGGGATGATGTGCTAAATATTTTGCGTCCTGGTGACATCTTGACTCACTGCTTCCGGCCCTTTCCAAATGCACCGGTCGATGGCCAAGGAAGTATACGTGAGTCGGTTAGGAAAGCGCGTGAGCGAGGAGTTTACTTCGACCTCGGACATGGTGCAGGGTCACTGTCCTTTAAAGTTAGCAGACAAATGCTTGAGCAGAATTTCCTGCCGGATACTATAAGCAGCGACGTTCATCAAGTTAGCATCAATGGACCTGCCTTCGACAACTTGGTGACCATGTCCAAATTCCTCTGTCTGGGCATGCCCCTCGATCAAGTGATTTGTGCCTCGACTGCTACTCCAGCCAAAGCGATCGGTCGAACTGACCTGGGCACACTTGAGGTTGGGGCCCAAGGGGATGCGGTTGTTCTAAACATTGAAGACGGAGAGTTTGAGTACCACGATGTTACCGGAGACACATTTACAGGAAAACAAAGGCTCGTTGCAGAAAAGGTGATACTTCAAGGTGAAATCTGGCACGAGCAAGGGTCTGGTCAGTAAAGGAACCCCTTAAAGATCAGGGCCGGCAAGGCACTTCGCTGGTTGGCAATCTGCGTCTGCAAAAAACCAACAAATTCTTTGGAATGGGTTGCTGGCTTTTGTCGGACATGGACTAGAATGGGATTTGACCGAAAATTCTCAGGTGTTGCGGTTACTGGAAAGGCAAGGCTTGAACCCTGATGTTCAACTATATAATTCGTAATATTTATAAAAAACAATGATTTGGAATGTAAATGCAGACCGTCTTTGGGATTCCCTGATGGAAATGGCGAAAGTCGGACCAGGAACTCAGGGAGGGAGCCGTAGACTCGCCCTTACTGACGAGGATGTTGCAGGCCGCAACCTCTTCCGGCATTGGGCCGGGGATGCCGGCTGCGCCTTGCGGCTGGATACGATGGGGAATCTCTTCGCCCGAAGGGAAGGCAAGCACCCAAACGCAGCGCCGGTGCTGTCCGGAAGCCATCTGGACACGCAGCCCTCCGGAGGTCGCTTTGACGGCATCCTTGGTGTACTGGGGGCACTGGAAGTAGTGCGTTCCCTCAACGATCATGGAGTGGAAACCGAAGCCCCATTTGAGGTAGTGGTCTGGACCAACGAGGAAGGTGCGCGCTTTCCACCTTCAATGATGGGATCTGGGGTGTTTGCAGGCATCCTCGACCAAACCGAGATTTACTCGCACACCGACCCAGACGGTATCACGGTTGAGTCCGAACTACACCGGACTGGAGAATTGGGCAAAACCCCGTGTAAGGCATTTCCTATCAAAGCCTACTATGAACTGCACATTGAGCAGGGCCCGGTGCTGGAGGTGGAGAACACAATGATTGGAGTGGTCACGGGGGGACAGGGCTTATACTGGAAGCATATCACTTTGTGTGGACAGGACTCCCACGCGGGCACAACGCCGATGGCCTACCGCAAGGATGCACTGATGGGTGCTTCACGCATTATTACTGGACTCCGTGAAATCATCCACAAACACTCAGGTTCAGTCTGTACAGTCGGTCGTTTGGAAACGATACCCGCATCCATCAACACAGTTCCTGGAGAAGTGTTCTTTACCGTGGACATCCGGCATCCTGATGATGCTACCCTTGAAGGCATCCACGATCAATTACTAGGCCTAGTGGATTCAGTCTGTAGGCAAGAGGGACTGTCAGTGAACTTCGACAACACCTGGAAAACACCCGCTGTAAATTTCCACGAGGATTGTATAGCCAAGGTACAAAGAGCTGCTCAGGATTTAGGTTTCAGCCATCGTGACATCGTATCCGGGGCCGGCCATGACGCTTGCCACGTCACCCACATCGCACCGACCGGGATGATCTTCATCCCCTGCGAAAACGGACTGAGCCACAACGAGGCCGAAAATACTACCCCAGAACAGGTTGCTGCCGGAGCTGATGTGCTGCTAAAAGCTGTGATGGCAAGTTCTGGCTGACTTACCTCATGTTGGAGTGTTGACCGGACGCCCAGTGATGGGATACTTGGGATCATTGTAGCCTGGAGTAGAGGGATGTCCCGCGGGCACAAGCGAGTTGAGGAGATCTTCATCCTCCTTGGTGAAGTCTGCGTCAAAAGCGGCGATGTAGGATTCCCATTGCTCAAAGGTACGAGGTCCAGCAATCACGCTTGTAACATTTCGGTTATTCAGCAGCCAAAGCAAGGCATAGGCAACCATGCTAGTGCCACGCTCACAGGTGTGTTTCATTAGGCGTTCGGTAATACGCAGTGATTCCTCGCGGAACTCAGTGGACATAATGCGGGCATCATTGCGTCCAGCTCGACTTCCCGGCTCCGGTGCCTGATCTACCCGGTATTTCCCCGTCAACACTCCGCGGGCCAATGGGGAGTAAGGAACAACACCAATTCCGTAGTATTCACATGCGGGCAGAATTTCCACCTCGGGCATGCGGTTGAGGGCGTTGTAGTAGGGCTGACAAACGATGGGTCGAGGGACGCTGAGCAAATCGCACTGCCGAGCCAGTTCAGCTATTTGCCATGCCTGAAAATTGGAGATGCCCCAGTAACGAATTTTTCCAGATTGGATGGCTTGTCCAATAGTCAGCACAGTTTCCTCTAGTGGCGTTTCGTGATCTGCCAGATGGAGGTACCAAATGTCAATCCATTCGGTTCCCAAACGCATTAGGCTGTCCTCCAGAGCCTGCATCATCCATCTTCGGCTTAGGCCTTGCTTCAAACCTGTGCCGCTCATTGGATTTCCCGCCTTGCTTGCAAGGATCCAGTCCTGACGACGTTCTTGGATGGCTTGCCCCACGATCTCTTCTGAAAGTCCTTTGTGGTAAACATCGGCGGTGTCCACAAAATTCACGCTGTGGTCAAACGCATGATCCAATATGCGGCGGGCGTCAGTTGCAGGGGTTTCAACACCAAACATCATGGTGCCCACACAAAGGGGAGGCACTTTCAATCCGGAGTAGCCAAGGTTGCATCGTTTGTTGAGATCAATTTGCATGATCGTTTTATACTGGTGAGTTGGTTGTCAAAGACGATTTTTCGGAAGAAGAAGGTGTTCGCAATGAAAGGATTGCGTTAAAAATCAGGGCTACAAGTACAAGTCCACCTCCGACGAAGGTCACGCGCGAGGGCACCTCGTTGAGAAACACCCAAACCCACAGCGGCCCTAGCACCGTTTCGAGCAGCATGATGAGTCCGACTTCCGGAGCCGGAAGGTAGCGTGGAGCAAGGTTGATCGCGGCAAAAGCAATCGGCTGCACCACAAACCCCATCAACGCCAGTAGCCAATAGTCTGAAACTGGAACCTCGAAGGGGTCGGTGACGAAGAGCATCACCACCGCCGCGAGTACCCCACCAATACCGATGGTCGGCACAAAGTTGAGCGTCTTCGCCTTGCGGATCAGCACGAACTGCACCGCCAGCGTCAGTGCGGTCAGAAACGCGAAGAACTCTCCGAACCAACTGCCTCCGGCAATGCCTTCCGCGAAAATCACAGCGATTCCGGCTCCTGCAATGGCGATGGAGACCCAAGTCCGTAGCGGCACCGCCTCTCGCAACACGAGCAGGCTCAACAGAGCACTAAGCAGCGGTAATGAACTGAGGATGAGCAGGGCATTGGCGACGGCGGTTGCCTTGATCGCAAGGTTGAAACTCAACGAGCCGAAGGCGTAAAGCAGGGTCATTCCAACCCCGTACCAGCCCAGCCCCCGGAGCATGCGTCCAAAATTTCCGCGTTCTCTGATTGCGAAAAAGCCGAGCAGGACGATCATCCAAGCGTCGCCATGGATCATGCGGATGATCAAGGCGTCCGGAGTCAGCACCAGAATGCCGCCGACTCCAATCAGTAGCCCCTTGGCGTGGTCCGTCACAAGTTGTTCAAAAAATGGGTTTTTCGTGGTTTGTTTAAGCCGACATGGTAGGCTGAATTCCTGTGAGACGCAATCCATTCCACTGACTATTTCCTTGCAATGCTAGTCATCCTGCACCCCGACACCGACGAATCCTCCGAGGACTTCAAACAAACCCTGAGTCATCTCAAACACCTGCCCAACATTCGGCTCCAGACCCATCATGTCCAAGGGCGCGGGCAGCGCCTCACGGAAATCTACCTACTCGGCAACACCACTGCGGTCAGTTTGGAGGAAGTTGAAGCCTTGCCCTCGGTCGAAAAGGCCATCCGCATTTCCCACGAATTCCGGGTGTTGGGGCGACATGCTGAGGATACACCCTCGCTCGATTTCGAGTACAACGGGGTGCGCTTTAACCAGAGCGAGTTTCATTTGTTTGCGGGGCTTTGTGCAGTGGACAGCCCCAAGAATGTCGAACGTATGATGCAAGTGTTGCAGGAACACGGACAGGTTTGCACACGCATGGGAGCCTACAAGCCGCGCACGAGTCCCTATGCGTTTCAGGGGCACGGTCAGGACTGCCTGTCCTATGTTTTTGAGTTGGCGGGCAAGTACGGAATCAAGGTTGTGGCGATGGAGGTCACGCACGACAGCCACATTGAGGAAATTGACTCGGTGCTGGAAAAGCTGGGGCGCCCTACTGGAGTGATGCTCCAGATCGGTACGCGCAACACGCAGAATTTCGAGTTGCTCAAAGCCATCGGACGGCAGCGCACTTATCCGGCATTGCTGAAACGCGGCTTCGGAATTTCGCTGATCGAATCCCTCAATGCAGCGGAGTACCTCGCCAGCGAGGGCAACTCGAACATCATCTTCTGCTTGCGAGGTATGAAAACCGGATTCGGCGCACCACACCGCAACATGGTGGATTTTCCGCATGTTCCAGTGGTCAAACGCCTCACGCGTATGCCTGTCTGCATTGACCCCTCCCACTCGGTCGGCACACGAGAAACCTCTCCGGACGGCATCCCCGATATCTTTCACGCGACCGCCCAAGGCATCGTCTCTGGTGCAAACATGGTGCTGGTGGACTTCCACCCCAAACCTGACGAAGCGCTGGTGGACGGTCCCCAAGCCCTGCGCATGGAAGAACTTCCGTACTTTCTTGAAGATGTACAGGTCGCCCGTGACGCTTATGCCCAACGGGCAGACATCGCCCGTCGTATGCAGTCTGCTTCCGGGTCTGCTGAGAGCTAGGATTTAAAGCAACGCTGCTCCACTGGAAAAGGCGAAGATCGTTTTACCACCGCCACTGGGCATGGATTTGAATTCCCAGAAAATGCTTGAGTGACGCCGTTCATGCTTGCACCTCCTGAATGAGCATCTGCACACTCCGCCGCCCCCGGTATTCATTGAAACCCAGGGTCACGGCAAGTTGCGAGGGGGGTTGCTGCTCAAACGCCTCCGCGAGGTTCCACCCGATAATATCCACCGAACCATTGAGTTTCCACTTCACATGCCGCTCCTTCATGGTCTGGAACTCATGATCAGGAGCCTGCACCACAAAGAACGGTTCCGGATTGCCCTCGCCAAAAGGTTGTAGCCACTCAAGTTGTTCGACCAACTGATCCGAAATCGCGGAATCATCCAATGCCCCTTCAATTTCCAGTTTTGGCGTGGGGAGTTCCGGAAGTGTCGCCCGGCAAAAAGCTTCAAATCGTGCGGAAAATTCATCGAGCCGAGCAAGGGAAAGGGAACACCCTGCCGCCGCCGCATGTCCTCCGAAGCGGTCCAGCAGGTCCGCACAACTTTCCAACGCCTGCTTGACATGAAGTTCCGGGATTGAACGCGCCGAGCCTTTGAGGGAATCTCCGTTCTGGCTGAGAATGATCGTCGGCTTGTGGTAGCGGTCCACGAGCCGCGCTGCGACAATGCCGTTCACGCCCTCGTGGAACTCCGGATGTGTGATCACGAAGCTGTGCCGATCCCTTTGCGTGGCAGCAATCCGGAACGCGGCTTCGCGCATTTCAGCCTCGACGCTACGGCGCTCCTCGTTGGTGCGGTTGAGTTCCGCGACGATGATCCGGGCGCTTTCGTCATCTTGACAGCGCAAAAGCTCAACTCCGAGTGAGGCATCCTTGAGTCGCCCCGAAGCATTGAGCAACGGGGCAAACTGAAAGCCCACCGTGCGTGCCACCACCTTGTCGGTTTTGCGGAGGCTGCGCATTGCCGTGACCCCTGGGCGCGGCTTGCTGTTCATCACCTGTAAACCGAACTGGACCATGATCCGGTTCTCGTCCACGAGCGGAACCACATCTGCGATGGTGCCCAACGCGGCAAGGTCCATGCTGTCGAGCAGGTTGGGTTCAGGACGATCCGTCGTCCACCAGCCCTGCTCGCGCAAGACCTTCCGGACTCCAAGGGCAAGCTTGAGTGCAACACCGCAGCCGGAAAGTTTCTTGAAAGGATAGGGGCACTCCGGATGGTTGGGGTTCACCACGATCCCGCCCGACAGTTCAGCTCCGGGCAGGTGATGGTCTGTGATCACAGTGGTGATCCCGGACGCCTGCAATTGCTCCACTTCCGCTGCTGCCGTGATGCCATTATCGACCGTGATCACCACCTCCGGGTTCATCGAAAGCAGCACCTCGGCACTTTTAGCGGTCAGGCCATAGCCGTGCTCCAAGCGGTTCGGAATGAAGAAATCGAGGTTTTTGCAGCCACACGCCTCGAAAAACTCCAACAGCAGCGTGGTGCCTGTGATGCCGTCCACATCGTAGTCTCCCAAAATGACGATGCGTCGTGCGGATTTGAGGGCGTCAATAACGATCTGCACGGCTTCTGCCATGTGCCGCAACTCGAAGGGATTGCGAAGCCCTGCGAGCTTAACTTGAAGAAATCTATGCACATCCTCTGGAGTTTCGTAACCCCTGCGGTGCAGGATGCCCGCGACCAGAGGGTGCAGCCCACACTCCCGAACCAGCGGCTCCAGCACCCAAGCAGGCGGCGGCGTAGCCTGCACCCACTCCTTGAACATTATGAGGCCAAACTCTGTGGGGCCGAAGCAGATTTTATGGCTGGCGACTCATCTGATCTTTTGCCTTTTGCCTTCTGCCTTCTGCCTTCGTTTGCCACATTCCGTCCAATTTCTAGGGCAGACAAGTCTTTGGCAAACCCTTCCTGTTGGAGGTAGTGCAGCATTTCCACACAAATCCACGCATCGGTGGCCGCATAGGTGCGTTGAGCGGTGTCTAACTCGGAGCGTTCCCAGTTGGAGAGCTGCGCCTTTTTTGAGATGCGGACCTTGAGCAAAATAGCAGCGAGGTTCCGGAGTCCCACCGTGACAATGCCAAGCTGCCGCCCCACTTCTGAGAGGTCCACGAAGCCCTGCGGATTGAACTCGTTGAGACGCCGCAACGCACGAATGTCATCCCGGAGGGCGACTCCGATTTTGATCGAGTGTGGGGAGGCGAGCAGCCTTTGCAGATAATCCGGAAGGCTAAGATGATTCAGTCGGAAGAGGAAGCACTCATCTCGAGTGGCCAGTTGCAAGAGTGCCACTTCGTACTCCTCGCCCTTGCGGAACGAGGGGCGAGTTTCCGTGTCAAACCCAAGCACGGGTTCACGCAGCAGCCGCCGCGCCACCCGCCGGGCTTCCTTGGAATCGGTCAGGACTTGGATCGGTCCCTCAAAGGCCAAGAGGGGCAAATCGTGGATCACCTCCTTTGAGATGCGCTCGGGAAACTTGCTCGGAAGGGGGGATGGGTGTGAATTGGGTTGCAACGTGAGGATAGCAGACTATGGTGCAGTGAGTTAAAGATCGGTCACAATTCGGGCTGTGGCAGGTCGCGGAGTGCTGCGCTAATGGTCGCTCCAGAAAAGCCCTGCTGGTGCAACTTGCTCCAGAGGCTTTGCGGGTTGACCGTTTTGCTGCGACGCAGAATCCGCTCCTTGGCTCGTTCAGCTTTTTCGAGCCACAAGTGTGGACTATCGTACTCGTGTAGCAACGATTCTGCAAGTTCCCGGCTAATTCCGCGTTGCTGAAGCTCAGCGAGTAGCCGGTAAGGACCATGATCCCGGTTGGCAATTCTGGATTCCAGAAAGCGCTGGGCAAAGCGTTCATCGCTCAGGTAGCCGCGCTCTTCCAGCAGGACGAGACACTCGTCAATGGCCTTGGGATCCTGAAAACGCTGGCGCAGTTTCTGGCGCAACTCCCATGACGAATGTTCCCGATTTGCCAACAGTTCCAGTGCTTTGCTGCGTACACGAAACCTGCCCTCTGCCAGAGCAAGTGCTTCCGCTTGCTCTGCATCCAGAGCAACCGCTGTGGGCAGGTCCAATGCGCTCCACGCCTCCCAGTCGAGACAAACGGTCGCACCCGAACGGAGTTCGAGTGCAATCTCGCCCGAGGGCAGCATGCGGATTTGCTCAACGATCACTCCTGCTTCAATTGTCGTCACTGCCATGCGCTTCCGTCCTCAAAATCTACGAGAAACCGATCCTGTAACTTTTGACCGCTTGGTCCAGAATAACCCCTATCTGGCTAAAGTTCACGACTATCCCGAACTGCTGCTGCCCTATCCAACTCCGGAGCAGTTCCAAGCACTCTGGAAGCCAAAAGCGAAAGCGGTTCAACGTGTCCACCTCGAAATCGGCTGCGGGTCCGGACGCTACCTCAGCCAATGGGCGGCCCATTTTCCTGAAGATGCCTTTCTCGGATTTGAACTGCGTTTCAAGCGCATCACTCTTGCCGCCAAAAAGCTCCAACGAAATGAGCAATCGAACGCGCTTCTGCTCCGGGAGCGTGGGGAGTTTTTTGACGACTACCTCCAGCCGGGCACACTCGATGTCCTGCACGTCAACTTTCCGGACCCCTGGCCCAAGCAAGGCCATGCCAAGCATCGTTTGTTGAGTCAGGAATTTCTCACACGCCTGCACCCCTACTTTCATCCCAAGGGAGAGGTGCGTTTCAAAACGGATCACCTCGACTACTTCGACTGGGTTTCTGAAACCTTCGCGTCCCTTCCGAGGTACCACGTCACTGCTCACACCCGTCACCTCCAAGCCAGTCCTCATGCCGAGGGCAACACTGCCACCGAATTCGAACTGCTGTTTCGCTCCAAAGGGGACCCGCCAATTGGGTTTCTGATTGCGGAGGTGGAGCCTGAGCAAGGCTGAGTTTTACAAACTCTTATGGGTCTGATTCTCCTAAATTGTCAATCATCGTATTGAAAATATCAAGCTGGTCATTATACACTTCACTGTGCATATTAATTGCACCCAGAACGCTGTGAAAAATATTTTGATGTGAATGGCTTTTGCTTTGTTTAATTCGACTGATGTCAATTCCTTTTTTTTCAATGAATTCAGGCGACATCCATACAATGAATGGAATATGTGTTTGCACATCAGGAGCAACTGCATAAGGAACACCATGCAGGTACAATCCAAACTCTCCTAAAGATTCTCCATGATCAGAAATATAGATCATAACTGCTGGAGTTTTCAAATCTTGCAACAGGTTGATTGTTTGCGTAAGAAAATAATCCGTGTACAAGATTGAATTGTCATAAGCATTGACTAACTCATGATTAGTACATTGATTTAGTTCCACTGACTTACATACCGGTTTAAATATTTCATACTGTTTCGAGTATCTCTTGTAATACGATGGACCATGGCTACCCCAGCGATGTATAACTATAAATATATTTTGCTGCATGGATGATCGAACCCGCTCTCCAAGCCCACTCAGCAAGACCTCATCATATTGACATTGATCCCCCTTGCATTCCCGCTCGAGTTCATCACTTCTTTGATAAGTATTAACCTTCATTGGCGGTTCGCCCCAATTGTTTGTTCGCCACACAACATCGACCCCGTGCCTTTGCAGGTAACTCGGTAATGGCTCGTATTGTTTAGAAAACGGTGTGCTAACATCTTTGTGAGACAGAATACAACGTAGTGATAAAGTGGTGTACGTGGCACACGAAACTGTGTTATCTAATGCAATAACTCCTTGTTTTTCCAGTAGAGAGTTTGTTGGCCTGTTATATCCATATAGAGAAAAATTCTCTGCTCGTGCGGCCTCTCCTATCACTAAAATAGTTATTGTTTTTTCATCGTTTTCTTCAAGTTGTGCCGGTGGTAAAAGTTCCTGATTTGATGAGTATTTATGTTTCAATTGTTGCAGTCTAATCGTATTTCCAATATACGACCAAGGCATAATTATGGCACCTAATCTGGAAGAGTATTTGTCAATCCAAAGCAATTTATTCGCATTCAAATAAGTCCATGAAATTAAGACTACAATAAGCACAAATGATTGTAGAAATAGATTTATTATCTTTACTTTATTTATGCGAAATTTATATATAAATATACTTGGAATTACACCTAGCATGATTAGGTATAATATCATTTTATAATGCCAATAACTGGTTGCCTCAGTCAGATTCGTATTAAATACATTACTCATCATAGTTGTATCTAACACAACTCGATAAGTAATCACAAAATAAAGTGCAATTGAGTTACATAACGCAA
>LWDU01036955.1_pt1 | contig 11056 bp, 8 predicted proteins | sample 727161 | NCBI WGS metagenome assembly LWDU01 (sample SAMN04566230, study PRJNA314399) | hydrothermal vent metagenome | isolation source: deep sea hydrothermal plume seawater | place: Mexico: Gulf of California, Guaymas Basin | collected 2004-07-11 | reverse complement strand
GACAAATCGATCCATGCCTTTCTTTCAATTAATAAGCAGGGCGTATTGGATCAGGCTGAAAAGGCAGATCGGGAAATTGCGGAAAAAGGGTTGTCTGCAGATAGGCCATTGCTGGGAATACCCATTGCGATCAAGGATGTGCTCGCCGAGAAGGGGGCGCCCTTGACCTGTGGATCTCGATTGCTCAGAGATTTTGTTTCACCGTATGATGCCACTGTAGTGACCCAACTCAAGAATGCCGGAGCTCTGACATTCGGGCGCTTGAATATGGATGAATTTGCGATGGGGAGTTCTACCGAGAATTCCTCGGTCGGTCCCACCTGCAATCCCTGGGATTATTCCCGTATTCCCGGAGGGTCGTCCGGTGGTTCCGCGGCGTCGGGGGTGGCAGACGAATGCATCGCGAGCCTGGGGTCCGATACGGGAGGGTCTATTCGACAACCTGCCTCGCTTTGTGGGTGTGTCGGATTAAAACCAACCTATGGACGGGTTTCCCGATATGGTCTGGTGGCCTTTGCTTCATCATTGGATCAGGTGGGTTGCAATACAAAGACTGTGTCCGATGCGGCGACCATGCTCGGTGTTATTTCGGGGTATGATAAACGTGATTCCACGAGCGTTCCTCGATCCGTTCCCGAATACAGCGCGGCTCTCCAGTCATCGATCAAAGGAATGAAGATCGGTCTTCCGAAAGAGTATTTTGTTGAAGGCATGCAACCGGAGGTGGCCTCATCGATTCGTCAGGCTGTTGAAAAGCTTGAAGAACTGGGAGCGGAAATTGTGGAAGTATCCCTGCCGCATACAGAGTATGCTGTGGCCTGTTATTACATTATCGCCACTGCCGAGGCGAGCACCAACTTGGCCCGTTTCGACGGTATTCGTTATGGATATCGCGTCGACGGTAAGAATCCTTTTGAGCTTTATTGTGCTACCCGGGGATCGGGTTTCGGCGAAGAAGTGAAACGGCGCATCATTCTCGGTACCTACGTTCTCAGTAGTGGTTACTACGATGCCTATTACCTCAAGGCTCAAAAGGTCCGATCTCTGATTGCCGGTGATTTCACCAAAGTTTTCGAAACGGTGGATGCATTGGTTACGCCTACTTCCCCCACAACGGCATGGAAACTAGGTGAGAAAATGGACGACCCACTCCAGATGTATTTGTCGGATGTCTGTACCTTGTCCAGTAATCTAGCTGGGAATTGCGGCATCAGTATACCCTGTGGATTTACCGATAATCCGACCCTTCCCATCGGACTGCAATTACTGGGACCTCCTTTCAGTGAAGAGACTTTGTTGAAGATTGCCGGGGACTTTGAGCAGGCGACTGATTGGCACTGCCGGAAACCGGTGATCAACAATGCAGGTGCATAAGGCTTTGAGACTCATCAATACAGTTTTATCAGGATCAGTAAATGGAATATGAAATTGTTATAGGGTTGGAAACACATGTCCAACTCAAGACTCGCTCGAAAATGTGGTGTGGATGCGTCAATCAATTTGGAGGTGAACCCAATACTCATGTGTGTCCTGTCTGCCTCGGCTTTCCGGGCGTACTTCCAGTGGCCAATGAAGAGGCCCTTCGCTTAACCGTATTGACGGGAATGCTGTTAAATTGCGGTTTGCCGAAACGTGCCAAATTTGATCGAAAGAATTATTTTTACCCGGATGCTTCCAAGAATTATCAGATAACCCAGTACGACCTTCCCTCCACCTTGAAAGGCTGCGTGGAGTTTGAATCAGAGAACAAAACCTGCAGAGTGGGAATCACTCGTGCTCACCTCGAGGAAGACGTCGGCAAGAGTTCCCATTTTGACCGAGTCAGTGGAGTGGATTTTAATCGTGCCGGAGTACCCTTGCTTGAGATTGTGTCCGAGCCCGAGATCACCTCTGTCCAGATGGCTTCCGATTACCTCAATGAGTTGAAAACGATTCTAATCTATGGGGGTATCAGTGATTGCGACATGGAGAAGGGGATGGTTCGCTGTGATTTGAATCTGAGTACTCGTCCTGTAGGTCAGAAAGAGTTGGGAAAAAAAGTTGAGATCAAGAATATGAATTCGTTCAGTGGTGCCCGAAAAGCCCTGACCTACGAAATGAATCGTCAAATCAAGGTCCTACGAAATGGGGGGGCTCTGATACAGGAAACCAACGCCGAAGGAATGACTCACAGTATGCGGTCGAAAGAGATGGCCCATGATTATCGCTATCTCCCAGAGCCGGATCTGATGCCTTTTGAGCCGGAAACAGCTTGGTATGATTCCATCCGAGAGTCCGTCGTTGAACTGCCGTTGGCCAGGAAAAGACGGTATATGAAGGATTATGGTTTGCCGCCAAAGGATACTGAGACCCTGGTCAGCAATCCGTCTCTTGCCGGTTATTTTGAAAAAGCGGCTGAGCATTCAAAAAAACCCAAAGCGGTCGCCAATTTGATTCTGAATAATCTTCGAGCCTGTATGTCCGAATCAAACCACAGCGTTGATGACTTGAAAATTCAGCCAACGCATATTCACGAATTAGTCCAGTTGGTGGATTCCGGGAAAGTTTAATGCCGTTTACGAATCCGGGAAATCTCCTCAAGGGATCGTGGAGGAGAAAGGGTTGGCTCAGGTAAGTGATTCTTCCACCATCGATGCTTTTTGTGACGAAGTTATTAAGGCCAATCCCAAGAGTGTCGAAGATTTCCAAGCGGGCAAACAGAACGCCTTGAATTTCCTGAAAGGGCAGGTTATGCGTCTCAGTAAAGGCAAAGCAAACCCGGCGCTTGTAGGACAAGTCCTCGAAAAGAGAATATTGAATCCATAGATATCCCGAGGCCACTGCCGGAGAAGAAAAATAGGCTGACAAATGCAGGCTGAAATCCGTTCCATTCACTTCATTGGTATTTGCGGCACCGCCATGGCGGCCACAGCGTACCGGGTTTCCGGATCGGACGAGAATGTTTACCCGCCGATGTCCACCTTCCTCGACCGGTGCGGGATTAATGTGCTGGCTGGTTATCAGGAATCGAATCTCGACCACACACCCGATCTAGTCGTTGTCGGCAATGTGGTTTCAAGAGGGAATCCCGAAGCCGAAAGAGTGCTTGCCGAAAAGCGGCGCTATTGCTCGCTTCCCGAATTGCTGAAGGAGTTTTTCATTCGGGGGAAACGTTCCATAGTTGTGGCCGGAACTCATGGGAAAACCACCACCACTTCTCTTCTTACCTGGGTTTTCGAGCATAATGGTTTACATCCGAGTTTCCTGATTGGAGGTCTTCCCGAAAACTTGGGGCAGGGTGCCCGATTTACTGAAAGTGACTGGTTCATCATTGAAGGGGATGAATACGACACCGCTTTTTTCGACAAGCGCAGCAAGTTTGTTCATTATCTTCCCGAGATTGCGATCCTGAATAATCTGGAATTTGACCATGCCGATATTTTTGATGATCTTAAGGATGTTCAGAAATCCTTCAGTCGGTTAGTTCGGTTGGTTCCTCGAAATGGATTGCTGCTAGCGAGCGGAGACGATCAAAACCTGTTGTCTATATTGGATGTGGATTATTGCCCGATTCTCAAATTCGGATTGGGGGATGAGAATGATCTGCAGGCTGTGGAATTGAGTTCAGGGAAACTATTTACCGAATTCAGGCTTGGAGAAAAGCGATTTCAGTTACCCCTTTTCGGCGAGTTTAATGTACGCAATGCCATGGCGGTAATTGCCTGCTGTCGACATTGTGGAATTTCAGATGAAGGGATTCAGTCGGCCTTTGATTTGTTCAAGGGGATCAAGCGGCGCATGGAAGTACGCGGAGAAGCCGGCGGGATAACGGTTATCGACGATTTTGGCCATCATCCGACCGCCATTATGGAAACCATGAAAGCCGTGCGGCAAAGGTATCCCGGGCAAAGATTATGGGCAGTATTCGAGCCGCGATCCAATACGACTCGACGCAATATATTCCAAAAAGAACTCGCTCAAGCTCTGGCCACTGCTGATTTTTCAGTGATCGCCGAAGTTGCCCGTTTATCTAGGCTGCCTGAAGAGCTGAGATTGGATCCAGAGCAACTGCTCACCGATATTGAGTCTTCTGGAAGCAAAGGATCCTATTTACCCGATGTCTCGGCAATCATTGAACACCTTTTGGCAGATTGCAGAGCAGGTGATGTCGTTTGCATTTTCAGCAATGGAGGATTTGGGGGAATTCATGAAAAATTCCTTGCTCGCCTAGCCGGTGATTGAATCTGAGCCAGGGCTTGCTTCACTGCCATTCGGTTAAGGATAAATCCCGATCCAAAGCGGCGACTTCGTCGCACGCAGTCCAAATCCTACTTTGCGGCATCTGCGTTTTCCAAAATCGTCGTTTTACCAATTAGGATTTCCCTTTGCCGTTGATGTACCCGCAGGGTTACCTGATTCAATAGATCCAGGGCGTCCTTCATACGATGTTCATGGATGCGGATCTTCGCCTGATGAAGAGTGACCGCCTGCCGTTGATGATCTGTTGTCGCGATTTTTTTTGCTCTCGACCAATCGGCCATGGCCGTTTTGGTATCAAAAGGTGTGAAAGATTCATGGGATTTGGCAGAGAGGGAAATCAAGTCGAAGTCTTTTGGATTCATAGCGATAGCTTTTTGAAACCAAGTCCGGCATCTCAGTTTCACCTCTTCCTTGGATATTTTGAAATGTTCTACAGCATCATTGGGAAAGACAGCGGTAAGGTTTGCCAGATTCCGCAGGTATAGAGGCTCAGTTTGTCTGAGCTCATGCGCTTTCAGGTAGAGATCAAAAGCTTTTTTCTGCTGTCCGTCTCGTGCATATAAATCTGCCAAATTGTTGTAAACCACCGGATTCTCGGGATGGGTTTTTCCCGCACGCTTTAATTGGATCTCCGCCGCGGCGATTTTCTGGATGTCCTTAAGAAACGAAGCATAGGCGATTCTGGCTTTGACTCGTTCCGGGTATTTGGTCAAAAACACACGATAAGTTTGATCTACCTCATCAAATAGTCTCTCAAGACGGGTTTTCAGATTCTCTGTTAACAGTTCAGATCCTGCTTCGGAGAAAGCTTCCGCCTCCAGAATGAGCCTTTCCGCTTTTTTCCAGGCTTCATCGTCAATTTCCAGCAGTGCTGAATATTGGGATTGTTCATCGGAAGTATCTTCACCCGCCAATACTAGACAGGTTGTTAATATGATTCCTGCTGATATCCAGGATCGAATCCTATTCATCTTAAAAATAGTTGACCTTCGCAATGGCCGTTGCTAGTTTCCCCGGTCCGGTCATTCGGCGAATTCCGTCGGACAGCGTCAGGATGCACTAAAACCTGGGCTTCTGTAAATAATCTGATTTCAGTGATTTTCCAGAAACCGTCTGCGGCTCTTCATCTTCATTTACTAACCCATTGGAAGAGCTGAATTGAAACGAATGACTTGCCTGAAAAATGAGACATACGATTTCTGTAGTCGTTGAAAATAAATTCGGCCTGCTCACCAGAGTGGCTGGTCTATTCAGTGGACGGGGATTCAATATCGACTCCCTCAATGTAGCCCCGACCCAGGATGATGATATGTCTCATATGACTATCGTTACCCGTGGGGATGATGCCACTTTGGAGCAAATCGTCAAGCAACTCAAAAAACTCGTGGATGTCATCGAAGTGCGGGACTACCGTGATTATGAATTCATCGATCGGGAGCTGTTACTGGTGAAAGTAGGCGTCAGTTCTGAAACTCGATCTGAAGTCATGCAGGTTGCTGACATATTTCGAGCCAAAATCGTTGATGTTCAATCCAGTAGTCTTACGATTGAAATTACCGGAAGTGAGAGTAAGGTGGATAAATTCCTGGGGTTGATGAAGAATTTCGGAATCATTGATCTCACTCGAACCGGTAAGGTGGCGTTGCCTCGTGATTGATGGTGCCTTTCTCAATTTTTCCTCAATAACTTAAAAACCTCATACATTATGCCAGCTAAAATCTATACGGACAAAGATGCCGATCTAAGCGTTCTACAGGATAAAACCCTCGCTGTAATTGGTTTCGGTTCACAGGGGCACGCCCATGCCTTGAATTTGCGTGACAGCGGTTTGAACGTCATTATCGGCCTCTATAAGGGAAGCAAATCCATTCAGGTTGCCAAGAGCAAAGGATTGGAAGTCTATTCAACCGCCGAAGCGGTAAAAAGGGCAGACGTTATCTTTGTTGCCGTTCCGGATACCAAGCAACCGGAGGTATATAAAACCGATATTGCTCCGAATCTGACCAAGGGAAAAACACTGTTGTTTTCTCACGGATTCTCGATTCATTACAAAACCATCCTTCCCCCGGAGGATGTGGACGTCATTCTGGTTGCTCCCAAAGGTCCGGGGCACATCGTAAGACGGGAATACACTCAGGGGCAGGGCGTTCCAGCTCTGATCGGCATCTTTCAGAATAAGACCCGGCGAGCCAAGAAAACGGCTCTTGCCTGGGCAAAAGGCATTGGTGGGACTCGGGCAGGCGTCATCCAGACAAGTTTCAAGGAAGAAACCGAAACGGACCTTTTTGGTGAGCAGACGGTTCTCTGCGGAGGCACAACGGCCCTGATTCTGGCAGGTTACGAAACCTTGGTGGAAGCCGGGTATCAACCTGAAATGGCTTATTTTGAATGTCTCCACGAACTCAAGCTGATCGTTGATCTGATCAATGAATCAGGTATCAGCGGAATGCGTTTTTCGATTTCGGAAACTGCAAANNNNAAAATTATCAATAGCGCGGTGAAAACCCGGATGAAGCAAACCTTGAAAGCCATCCAGAACGGTAAATTTGCCAAAGGTTGGGTCGAGGAATATGAAGGGGGATATAAGACTTACAACAAACTGATGAAAGCCGGGGAAAAGCATCCTATTGAGAAAGTGGGAGTACGTCTTCGATCCACAATGCCATGGATGGAAAAACGGAAGGTCAGGGGAGCTCAGGCGGCTTATTGATGCCTATTGTGTTTTTCAAAAAACAATGAAACTGGTTTGAATTTCTGGTGTTTTCCCTTTAAGATTAATTGGGAATGGTTGTTTTGCCATGGTTTTACATAAGCATAGATTAGTTTGGTTGTTCGTTATTGTCTGCATTTCACTGGTTTTCTTCATGAATTCAGGTGGGGCTGACACCAAGGATGATTCCTCCCTGCATGCTTTCATCCGGCGAAATCCGTTTAATCTTCAAAAACCACCGCCACCGCCACCACCACCACCGCCACCTGAAGTTGAGGAGGAAGAACCTGGAGAGCTCTTCATTACAGGAATTTCCACTCTTCTTAATCCGTCTCGTGCGTATCTGATGTCCACCAAGAATGATACCAATGTGTTTTTCAGTCTTGCCATTGGAGAGCTCCTTCATGGTGTCTCATTGTTGAATATCGGTGAAGACAACCGGTCCGTCGTGGTGAAGACCCTAGGGAAAAAACAAACATTATCGTTTAGAAATAACAGCCGTAGCCTGGCTAAACCTAAATCGAAGTCGAAGTCGAAAGCCTCCAGTAAAAGCTCGAGTTCAAAGAATTCCAAGTCCTCTCGCAGTGTTAGAAGTAGACCGTCTTCCTCCAAAGGAAAAGTAACGATTCCCGGGGCCAAGAACACTTCGGCTTATCGATCTGTGAACTCAGGATTGCGAAATGTACGTTCCCGCTCCGGGATTGCATTGCCGGGGGCAGGTGTCGGTTCAAGGAGCACACTCCGGAGAGGGGGGCAACGTTCCTACAAGGTGGATGTCAGAGGAACCGGCGGAGATCAACCGCCAATGACCCAAATCCAATCCGAGGCGTTGATGGAAATCAAAAGGTCAGCCGGCCTACAGAAGGTTCCCGGATTCGATGTTCCCATGCCTCCTTTGCCACCCACTCAATTCACTCCCCAGGATCCACAATAATCAGGAGGGTTTCTTCCCTAATATCGGTTTGCTTTCATCCCCTGTAGCAGTGCTTTTTCAATGAAATCCAACGCATACTCCAAGGCCGGAGTCGACATCACTCTGGCCAATCAGGTCAAAGATTCTTTGCCGGAACAACTGGTTTCCACGCATCGCAAAGGGGTGCTGGGAAAAGTCGGAGGATTCGGTGGGCTTTTCCAGCTCGACTGCTCCCGTTATCGGCAGCCCGTTTTGGTATCAAGTGTGGACGGCGTCGGTACCAAGCTGAAAATCGCCTTTGCATTGAATCAGCACAACACCATTGGTCAGGATCTGGTTAATCATTGTATCAATGATATTGCGGTTCTAGGGGCCGAGCCTCTTTTCTTTCTGGATTATCTCGCTGTGGGTAAATTGAAACCACATGTCTTCAAGCAGATCATGAATGGTTTTGTAACCGCCTGCCGGGAGAATCATTGCTCGCTGATTGGAGGGGAAACCGCCCAGATGTCCGGGTTTTATCAAAAGGGCGAGTATGACCTCAGCGGTACCATCATAGGGGTGGTCGAGAAAAATCGAATCCTTGACGGTCGGAAAATTCGCATCGGCGATCATGTGATCGGTCTAGCTTCCAATGGCCTCCATACCAATGGATACTCGCTCGCCAGGCATATCTTCTTCGAACAGATGAAATTAAAGCCGGGAAGTCGTGTGAAGGGACTGTCCCAATCGGTTGGCAAGGAACTCTTGAAAGTTCATGTTTCCTATTATCCTTTGATTAGCGCCTTGTTAAAGAAATACAATGTGCGGGGGAAACCTCTCAAAATCAAAGGATTGGCCCATATTACCGGGGGAGGATTCATTGACAATATTCCAAGAATTCTTCCGAAGGATTGTGATGCTTTGATTCAACGAGGGACTTGGGAAGTTCCTCCCGTCTTTCAGATTCTTCAATCCAACGGCAAGATTTCTGATTTGGAAATGCCCCATGTTTTCAACATGGGGGTCGGAATGGTAATGGTAGTCTCTGCAAAAGAGGGAGATGGTATTTTACGTTCTATCCGGTCCCGGAAGCAACAGGCTTGGAAAATTGGCGAAATTGCCAAAGGACATGGCCAAACGATTCTCAATTGATCCGATCAATTTGTTCTTAATAAGCATTGGAAATTTATGAAAGTTCTGTTGATCGGTGGAGGAGGAAGAGAGCATGCACTGGCTTGGAAACTTGCTCGATCAGAGCGGATCACTGGAATGTGGTGTGCTCCGGGTAACCCGGGAATCTCTGGAGAGAGACTGATTTCGAACCGGAATACGGTCGAATGTGTTGCGATTGGAGCGGATGATCTGGAAGGATTGGCCGAGTTTGCCCGTAAAAACTTGCCGGATTTGACGATTGTCGGCCCTGACAATCCCTTGGGAATGGGAATCGTCGACCTGTTTCAAAAACAAAACCTCCCTATCTGGGGACCTAACCGGAAAGCCGCTCAATTCGAATCCTCCAAAGTCTTTTCTCAGGAGTTTCTTGAAAAGCACGGTTTACCTCATGCCGAAGGATGCAGCTTCACGGATCCAGAACAGGCGCTTGCTTTCGCTGAACAGAGACGTTGGAAATGTGTGATCAAGGTTGACGGATTGGCGTTGGGAAAGGGTGTGTTTGTCTGCTCCAGCCATGAACAGGTTCAGAATGCGATTCACAGTATTTTTGTTGAAAACAAGTTCGGAACCGCTGGAAATCAAATCGTGGTTCAGGAATTACTGGAAGGCCTTGAGGTTTCCCTGCATGCAATCTGTGATGGAGAACGAGCACTGCTTTTTCCAACTTCACAGGATCACAAACAAGTGTTTGATGGAGATCGCGGACCCAATACTGGAGGGATGGGTGCGTTTTCTCCGGCTCCATTTTTGGATCAGGAAGGGATCGAGGCGATTCATTCCCAAATTATTGACCCTTGGTTGAAAGGTTGCCGTTCTGACGGAATTGATTTCAGGGGGATTCTTTATCCGGGAATCATGATCACCTCAAAAGGTCCCCAAATCCTGGAATTTAACGCCCGGTTCGGCGATCCGGAAACTCAGGTTTACCTGCCGAAAATGAAGAATGATCTGCTGGATGTCATCGAGGCATCGATGCTGGGTAAATTGGATCAGGTCGAATTGAATTGGGAGAAAGGTTCAACCGTCTGTGTGGTGATGGCGTCAGAGGGGTATCCCGGTTCTTATTCAAAAGGTAAGGTGATTAACGGTTTGACGAATCTGGAAACCGTACCCAATACTATGGTTTTTCACGCTGGAACAAAAGAAATCGAAGGGAAAATCGTCACCAATGGTGGGCGGGTACTCGGTGTGACTGCTTGGGCGGATAGCTTGAATGAAGCTAGGGATCGCGCCTCTGATGCTGTTGAATCCATCCATTTTGACGGGGCATTTTATCGAAGGGATATTGCCTCTAAGGCGATTGAATAGCGCAGTAGAGAGATCCATTGGATATGAGAACCGTATTGTTTGTCTGCACTGGGAATATCTGCCGTAGCCCTATGGCGGAAGGGCTTTTCCGCCAATTGGTCCATGGTCGCGAGTACCGCGTCATTTCCGCTGGAATCAGTGCAGCCGATGGACAGTTTCCAAGTGAAAATGCGGTTCTTGCCACGGCGGAGCTCGGAGTGGATATCACCTCAATCAGGAGTAATCGACTGACGGAAGAAACCGTTCGTAATTCGGATTTCATATTTGGAATGACAGGAGCCCACATCGACGTCTTGACTCATTGTTTTCCGGAAGCTTCTGCCAGGGCTTACCGATTGCTGGATTTTGATAGTAGTTTGGCGGAATACAAAAAAGATATTAGTGACCCGATCGGCGGATCACTGGATACCTATCGCTTTTGTCGAGATCAGATAAAAAGTTCCATGGATTCAATATTACAGTTTGTGCACAATACACCTCAGCCCTCCTCGACGCCTGTCCAAGTAAAAATTGCGCTCGGATCCGATCATGCCGGCTTCGAATTGAAGCAGTGCATTCTTAAGCATCTGCAAGATAGAAATATTGAATTGGAAGATTGTGGAACTGATTCAACAGAATCCGTTGATTATCCTGATTTTGCCGGAAAAGTCGGCCAAAAGGTGGGGGACGGTGAAGTGGATTTGGGGATTCTGTGTTGCAAGACTGGTGTGGGAATGAGCATTGCAGCCAAC
>LWDU01036496.1_pt1 | contig 11056 bp, 7 predicted proteins | sample 727161 | NCBI WGS metagenome assembly LWDU01 (sample SAMN04566230, study PRJNA314399) | hydrothermal vent metagenome | isolation source: deep sea hydrothermal plume seawater | place: Mexico: Gulf of California, Guaymas Basin | collected 2004-07-11 | reverse complement strand
TAGGATTTGATTTTTTTCCGTCTCCTTCCGTGCTGAAATCTCACCGTTTCAACGACTCAGCCAACAACACCTGCGATTCACACCAAGCTTGCAGCGCAAGCAAGTGAGTTTCATAAGCGCACGAGACCCACTCGCTGGCGCTTCGAGCTTGTATTGCTGTCCCTTTCAGGGATCGTCCTTATAACACCGGCTCTGATTCCGGTCTTGTTGTTCGGGTATCGCCCGCGTAAAACACGGACCGGTGGAATCTGCCGGTCACCAGTCCCATGAATGGAAGCATGGAGCGAACGATGAAACTTACGATTGCTGTACTTACGTTGGCTGTGTTTTCGTCAGCGCTGTCGGCCTGCCCGTTTTGCCTGGCCCCCATGCAAACGTGGGCCGAGATGATCGCCGAGGCTGAAGTTGTCGTTCTGGCAAAACTGCTGGTCGCGCACGAGGGATCGCAGACGGAAAATCCGTATGCCATTCTGGAGATCGTCGAAGTCCACAAAGGGCAGGATGTACGTCCGGCTGGCAAACGTGTTCGCATCGATGACTACCTCTATGGGCAGGCTGGCGAGCTGTTCCTGCTAAGGGGCGGTTTTCGTGACATGGCGACCCCGGAAATCATCGAAACATTTGCCACGGATGCACCCGAATCCTCGCCACCGGCGGTGTCCCCGGCGATCCGGAAAGTCTCGGCGACCGACGATACGGATTCGGCAGTCTCGACTTCGACGTCAAAGACGTTCGCATGGGATCGCGCGGATCGCGTTTCAATCGCCTCGTATCGATACATCACTGCTGCACCCAATCCGACGAATGAAGCCCGGGAACGGTTGCAGTACTTTCTGCCGTTTTTGGAAACAAAGGATTCACTGGTTGCTGCCGATGCGTGGGGTGAGTTTGCGAATGCGAGCTACGAAGACATCGTTGCGAACGGTAAGTCGTTCCCGGCAGACAAGCTGCGAATCTGGATTGCCGACAAGCAGACCAGTCCGGAACGACTGGGGCTATATGGAATGATGCTGGGCCTCTGCGGCGGTGCACAGGACGCGGCATTTCTACAGCAACAGATTGGCCTGCCGTCGTCAGCAGAAATCCGCTTTGGCGTGGAGGGATTGATGGGGGGATTACTCCTGCTGACCGGCGAAGACGGTCTCAGCTTTCTGGAGGAGTCACGACTCAAAAACGCCAATGCGTCGCAGTTTGACTGTCTCTCCGTTGTACAGGCAGTGCAGTTTGTCTGGGCGTACGAGCCGGAGTTGATGTCCAAACAAAGATTGCGATCGTCGTTGTATCCCATGCTGCAGCGAGAAGGCTTGCGGGAAATTGCCATCCGGGATCTGGCTCGATGGCAGGATTGGAAGGCACTGTCGTTGCTGCCGAAAGTCTACCAGGCATGTCGTGTGGACGACCCAGGTACGACCCGTGCTATCGTTGGGTTTTTGTTCGTGTGCCTGAAATCCGGCGACCTGGCCGATTCGAATGTTGCCGCTGCTGATCGACTGCTCGATCGTATTCGCAAGGAAAACGGTCGCCTTGTGCGGTCTATGGAACGCGACTTTCGCTAACCTTTGAGTCGTTTATTCTTCCATCGTGGTTATGGGTGGCTGAATTCGTAGACTGGTGCAGCAGGACGTCCGGCTCGAAGTCTCTGACCAGTGTGGTAGCAGCCCTTTGATCACAGTTTCCAGACTCACGAAGCAGTTTCCCTTGTCCGCCGGCAGCGTCGTGACGGCCGTTGACGACGTCTCGTTCGCCGTGGATCACGGAGAGGTGTTCGGGTTGCTGGGACCAAACGGTGCTGGCAAGACAACAACGCTGCGCATGATGCTGGGCCTGCTGCAGCCTTCGTCGGGAGATTCCAGCATCGATGGTGTATCGGTTGCTGACAACCCCGACGAGATCAAGCGGATGATCGGCTTTGTATCGACCAGCGTTGGCGTCTATCAATGGCTGACAGCTCGGGAAATGTTGTCCTTTGTGGCTGACCTGTACGATGTGCCGCCATCTGTTCGCAGGGAACGCATTGAACGGCTGGCAGACATGCTGGATTTTCGGGAATACATCGATCGCCGGTGTGGCGTGTTAAGTACAGGGCAGAAACAGCGAGTGAATCTGGCCCGGGCCCTGATGCATGATCCACCCGTCATGTTGCTGGACGAACCAACGCGAGGCCTTGATGTCGTCGGCGGTCAGGTCGTGTTTGAGTATCTTCAGCTGCTGAGATCGCAGCAGAAGGCTGTCATCATTTGTACTCATCGACTTGATGAAGCCGAACGGTTTGCTGACCGTTTTGGACTTCTGCATCAAGGTCGACTGGAGCATTACGGTACGCTGGCGGAACTGCAGTCCGTGACGCATGAGCAGACGTTGACTCAGATGTTTATCAACCTGCTGAAAACTCCGGAAGCGACGATATGACCAGGGGGCTAACACGCCGCGAGCCGTTCGAACCAACACCCGGCAGCTGTTGGTCCACTGTCGTTGGTCGCTCATATTGATTCAGTGAGAACTTGTTTTTTTATGTCGGATAATTCTCAGCACGGTCACTCAAAGGAATCCAGCAGCCGCACATGGCGACTGGCGACAAAGGAGCTGCGCGAGATTCTGCGTGATCGCCGCACTGTGATCACACTGGTTCTGATGCCGCTGCTGGTCTATCCGTTGCTGGGCGTAATCCTGCGCAAAGGTCTGCTGAACAATTTGTCAGTTCTGCAGAAGGTGGAAGTTCGTGTCTGCCTGGAGTCAGAAGAAGATTCCCGGAAGTTCGCGGCGGAGATGATTCGCGGCGAAAACCTATTGGGCGCGCAGGAAGGGGCCACGTCAGAGGAAACGTCGGGTGCCTCGGCAGCCGCCGATATTCTGGGCACACCCGGCAAACAGGAGTTTGATTTTGCGATTTTCTCGTTGGACGAATTGAAGACCGGCACCTCCCTGGAACAACAAGTGTCGGAACGTTCTGTTGATATTGGCGTGCGCTTGACGCCCGTCGGTGGCGAATCGCGTCGTCGAGGCCCGCCATTTCTGAACTGGCAGATCCTGCGACGAGAGGGATCGGCACTCAGCGAACGCGGGTACAAGGAGATCACAAAGCGTCTGGATGCGATCAATGATCGGTACGTTGATCGGCTGCTGGAATTCAATCAGCTTTCAAACGTTCGTCCGGCCACCGTGTCCACGCAGGTTTTGTCATCCAGCGAACCGGGGAGCGGCAGCTCTCTGATTACGTTTATTCCTCTGGTGCTGGTGTTGATGACCATGACGGGTGCGGTCTACCCGGCGATCGATCTGACGGCTGGAGAACGCGAACGAGGCACGATGGAAATCCTGGTTGCCGCTCCGGTTTCACGAATGACGCTGCTGGTCGGAAAATTCGTCGCCGTGCTGACCGTTGCTCTGCTGACGACAACGATGAATCTGATCTCCATGTTTGCGACGTTGTTCGCGCTGGGGCTGGAAGGAACTGTGCTCGGAAATGTCGGTCCCACAATGATCGTGCAGGTGATCGCGCTGATGGTGGTGTTTGCCGCGTTCTTTTCCGCCGTGTTACTCAGCATCACCAGCGTGGCCCGCAGTTTCAAAGAGGCTCAGGCGTACCTGGTTCCGCTGATGCTGATTTCTCTGACTCCCGGTGTGTTCAGCCTGATGCCGAATCTGAAGATCAACGGCATGCTGGCCGTGACTCCGCTGGTGAACACCGTGTTGATGGGGCGAGACCTGTTGCAAGGCAACGTCAATCTGCTGATGTTTGCCACCGTGCTGATTTCGACAGCGCTGTATGGAGTGCTGGCTCTGGCGGTCGCCGCCAGGATTTTTGGTTCTGACGCGGTGCTGTACGGCAGCGGCGGAACGCTGACGGAGCTGCTGAAGCGTCCTCAGAAAACGTCTGACGTGGCATCGATCCAGACATCCATGTCGTGTCTGGCTGTCGTGTTTTCGCTGTTCTGGTGGGTTCCATCCCAGTCCGATTTAAAAAAATCGGTATGTCGAATCAGTTGCTGGCGGCAGGTCTGGTTTCATTGTTCCTGTTTGTGATGATCCCCGCCTGCCTTGCACGATTCTCGCGAGTGAATTTGCTTAGCGGGTTTTCGCTGCACCCGCCGAAGTGGTCGTTCTGGCTGGTCGCCGTGCTTCTGGGAGGATCTCTGTGGCCGTACATTTACGAACTTGAAATATCGATTCTGACTGATGCTCGGATTGAGCAGTTGAAACAAATCTACGAAAAACTCGAACTGAACCTGAAAGCTGTGCCATTGTGGGTCAAGCTGCTGTCACTGGCTGTGGCACCGGCCGCCTGTGAAGAATTCTTCTTTCGTGGTTTCCTGCAGAATTCCATTCGTGCTCGTGCGTCGGCGTCGATGTCCATTCTGTCCGCCGCCATTCTATTCGGCCTGTTTCACGTCATTGCCAAAGACGCACTGATGTTTGAGCGGCTGCTGCCCAGCACTCTGATGGGCATTGTCCTGGGCGTTGTTTATGAACGATCAGGCAGCGTGTTGCCCGGCATGTTGCTGCACGTGATCCACAATGGACTGCTGATCACTGTGTCCGAATTCGAATCTGAACTGACGCAGCTGGGCATTGGCATTTCCGACCGACAACATCTGCCGGCATCAGTCCTGGCGGGAGCGGCCGTGCCGATCGCTGTGGCTGTGTTCCTGCTGGCAAAAAACGACTCAAAACGGCCAGACCAATGGCGCGATAGCGACCGTGATGATTCCCACAATAATGCTGAGTGGTATGCCCAGTCTTAGATAGTCGGAAGATCGATAACCACCGGGGCCGTAGACCATCATATTGGTCTGGTAGCCGAACGGCGTGGCAAAGCTGCCTGCGGAGCCCATGATGAGGGCGATGATCAGAGGTTCGGCGTTTACGTTCATCGCCGTTGCCGACGCCAGCGCGATCTGCAGTACAAGAACTGCTGCGGCCTTGGCCGTGATCAGGTTGGTCAGGACAACGGACAACGTGTAGATGGCAATCAACATCGGATAGTGTCCGTCACTGACCACCAATGCCATCAATTCGCTGACGAACCTGTCGGCCTGGCTGGCCTTCATGGCCTCGCCGATTCCCAGGCCCGCAGCCATCACCAGAATAACGTTCCAGTCGATCGCACGACGCGCGTCGTCCGCTCGGGTACAGCGAAAGAACAGCATCAGCATCGCCGCAGGAAGTGCCGCCAGCAGCGCGGCATCGTTGACTCCAAGCGTACCGAACACCGACGCCGCGATGACGAAACCGGCCATGATCAGCCGAGCGATCCACGCGTTTTCGTGGCGTACCGGGGCAGAATTCTGAACCTCGCTGACAAGGAAAAAGTGTCGCGAGTTGCGCTGCTGTTCGATGAAGTTCTGGCTTGATTCCAGCAACAATGTGTCGCCAGGCTGCAGACGAATATCACCGATTCGGCCGGGCAGACGAATGCCATCACGATTAACAGCGATGATGGCGGCATTGTAGTGCGCACGGAACTTTGATTCTCGAATCGTCATGCGCAGAAATGGGTAGCTGCCGGACACGACGGCTTCCATCAGACACCGCTGCGAACGCGGACCGTCGAGTTTGAACAACTGATCGGTCGCTGGTTTGAGTCCGGGAATCTTCTGTAGATCGACAACCGATTCGACGACTCCGACAAAGACCAGATGGTCGTTGGCTCGCAGCAGACTGTCCGAACTGACCGCCGGCAGCACGTGGCCCTCACGGTCGATTTCCATCAGGTACATGCCAGGCAGATGTCGCAGTCCCGCTTCTTCAATGGTCTTGCCGACCAGCGGGCTGCTGGGATCAACTTCCATTTCCACGGTGTATTCGCGAGGGTCGTCGTTGGCCGTAAACGCCGGTTGACGCTCCGGCAGCAGGCGACGTGTGAATAATGTGAGGAAACCGATGCCGGCGATCATGCAGGGCACGCCGACCCACGCCAGTTCAAACATGGTCAGCCCGCTGTCCGGATTGTGCTCGACCAGTTTGCTGTTCACCACAATGGTGGTGCTGGTTCCGATCAGAGTACACATTCCGCCCAGAATGGCGGCAAAGCTAAGCGGCATGAACAGGTGGCTGACTGAGATGCGGTGTTTGCGCGACCAGTCGCTGAGAATTGGCATCATCAACGCCACCACGGGTGTATTGTTCAGAAACGCACTCAACAGCGCGGCTGGCACCATCGTGCGCAGTTGAGCGGATGTTGTACCCTTGGGCGTCCCCAGTAAACGCATGCCCAGCCATGCAAACGCTCCGGTCCGCTGCAGACCATCAGCGACGACAAATAATACGGCGACGGTCAGCACGCCCGGATTTGCAAACCCGGAAAGCCCTTGAGCGACCGACAGGCCATGATCTCTGTCAAACGCTCCATACACCAGCAACACGGTCAGTCCGCCCAGCAGAGAAATATCTGCGGGGAACCGGTAATGCATGATGGCGATGATCACCGCCACAATCACGCCCAATGTCAGAGCGATCGGAAACCACTCCATCACAAACTTTCAGCTGAGTTCAGGAGGGTTATGTGAGTCAGGAGAGTTTTCCTCTACGGCAGCGACCACAGCATCGTGGAAACGTCCGTTTGTCACAACCATGCCTTCGTTCTTTGCCAGTGTCGCGCCACGATGAAACTCCGGGGCCTTGCCGTGAATGTCGGTGACCGTGCCACCGGCTTCTTCCACAACCAGAATGCCACCGGCGTGGTCCCAGATTTTTTCCTGATAACCTTTTCGCGTTGGCAGACGCAGATAGATTTCCGCGTCGCCCATGGCCACAGCCAGATATTTGCACTGACTGTCGATACGAAACGGTTCGCGACTGATTCCCAGTCGACTGGCGATCTGGCCGGACCAATCGTGTGAACTGTGGCCCGATTCGACGGATTCGCAGAACCGAGCGTCACTGCTGACGGCGGTGGACGACACCTGCACACGTTGTGGTTCACTGTCCGGCGAATCGAGTGACTGAATGAAACTGCCTGCACCCTTTACGGCCCATGAAAGGATGCCAGTGTCACCGTCTGGTTGAGATGCATCCAGCGGCATGTTGGGGCAGCCGAGGATGCCAATCTGAATCTGGCCGTCAACAATCAATGCCAGCGAAATCGCGTATTGTTCTTTCCTCAGAAATCCCTTCGTGCCGTCGATCGGGTCCAGCGTCCAGAACCGAGATCGATACTCCTGCAGGCCACCACGATCGATCCAGTTGCAGATTTCGTCGGGAGTTCCGGTCACACCGACCGCCGCACATTCGGCCACAATCCTGGCCAGAAAGTCGGCTCCGGCAGGCTGGCGAAGTTCTTCCGCTCCTTCTTCACCGATGACGGGATCGTCTGGAAAGGCGGCCTGCAGTTGTCGACAGATCATGGCCTGGCTGGCAAAGTCAGCCACTGTGACGGGACTCTTATCCTTTTTCTCCAGCGATTCTGCTGAAATCGCGGACTGAACCGCCCGGCAGACGTCGGCTGCCTGGCGGACTGCCTGCAGACCAGTTTCCAGTTCTTTTGCGTACAAAGACGTCATCGACCGCTTTCGTGTGTTGTGTCCCGAGTCAAAGGCGTAACTTTTACCGCAATTGCCTGCCTGACAAAAGAGGTTTCGGTGAGACAGCCAGCATCCTGGACGCATTTTGCAGCGACCAGCAGCGGCGGGCCAGCAATCTTCGAGTGGAAGCTTGAATCGGCTTTCGCGGGCTGTCCCGCATCAGATGAACATCAGACTCAGCAGGAACGACGCGACAATGGCCAGGATGACCAGCCGTATCCACATTTGACGCTGGCTGGCCGGGGAATTGGATTCGCCGTGCTGCGGGAACTCGCGGGCCACGAAATCGTCGTAGTCGAAATCGTCAGCGTCATCCGGGTCATAATCGTCGCCGGAATCTACGTAGTCGTCACTAAAGCCACACGCTCGGCAGACTTTGGCGTTTGATGGCAGGTCGGACCCGCAGTGTGGACAGGGAGACCAATCGTTGAGTTCTGTGGTTGGCATGCTGATTGTTTTATACCCGACGGGAACCGGGCAGGGCAAAGGGTCGGTCTTTTTCGGAGGAACCGTTCTTGAAATTGACAGGCCCCCGCCCGAAAAATATTTTCGGCGCACTCGTCAACGACGGGCTTTCTGTGTCGACCACGAGACGGAATCAACGGTTTCCGGTATGGTCTGTGAGTCCGATTGAATTGTTTGTCCACCCAGGAGTTCCTGAATGTCTTTTTCCTGTCTTCGTACCGGAATTGTTCCTGCAATCCTGTTCGCGTTTGTCGTTCTTGATGGCGGTCTGCTTTTCGCTCAGCTGTTGACAGAAGAAAACTACGACCAATTGGTGCCTGCCGGCAAAGAAGTCGACGCGATTTACGGCGACTTTGCGCTGCAGAACAAGTCCGCTAAAGCGGTCATCGCATTTCCAGGGACAACGCGAAACTGCAACATGACCGTTCGCAACGTGGGCGGGTGTCTGATTGACTTTGCGGCCACGTCACACGAAAGCGATCAACTGGGTTCCTTTTATCCGGGGCGAAGGAAGTTTGCGTTTTCAACGGCGAAAGTCGGTGAACACTCAGTCATCGTGACTTCGACTGGTTCAGAGACGCGACCAAAGTGTGAAGTTCGCTATCAGTTCAACACTGACCAGCCGGTGATTGAAGTCACGTCGACATGGTCGAATACTACGAAAAGTGATTGGACGCTTTCTCTGGAGGACGATTTGCGAGCTGACGGCGGCAAGGAAGACATGGTGCGCTCACCGAACGGCACTCATGATGTGTTTTATGTTGATGATGTTTACTGGCAGCAGGCATATGCCGTTTGTGCGCCAGGATATCGGATTCGCAGCAACAGCAACTCGCGAGAATGTGTGCTCGTGTACGAACCAGCCGACGGAAACTCCGTCGTCATGAAGCCTGGAAAGTCGTTTACCCTGACACGTTACATCGTGGTTGGCAGGAATCTGCCAAACGTACTTGCGATGGCAGAACAAATTGCGATGGTTCCAGTTGTCTCGTATCCCTGCGAACTCACTCTTGTCACCGCAGATGGCAATCCTGCAGAAGGTGCCCGAATTGAATTTCGTCGTGGCAAGGAACTCCGCGGGACCGTCAGACCGGACGAAAACGGGGCGGCACAGCTGAAGCTTCCGGAAGGTACTTACACTGTCAACGCAACCATTGGCGGAGTTGCCTTGCTGCCGCGCAACAGCGTTGCACTTGAGGTGCGATCCGGAGGAAACAAATTCGAGCTGCAAAGCCCGGATTATCGGCCGGGGCGGGTCGTAGCAAAAATAACTGATGGCGATGGTTTGGCGATTCCCGCGAAAGTCGAGTTCATCGGTGCGGGCGATACTGCCACACCGAACTGGGGACCGGATTCCGCCGAACACTTTGTTCGCAACCTCGCCTACACTGCTGATGGCACATTTACGACATCGTTGCAGGCTGGCAACTACGACGTCATTGTCAGTCATGGTCCGGAATATGATGCGGTCTTCACCAAACTGACGGTCATAGCGGGCCAGTCGATCGGACTTGAAGCGACGCTTCGACATTCGGTCAGGACGCCAGGTTGGGTCAGCAGCGATTTTCACAGTCACAGCTCACCATCCGGCGACAACACTGGCAGCCAGAAGGGCCGTGTGCTGAATCTGGCCGCAGAGAACATCGAATTTGCACCGTGTACAGAACATAATCGAGTCAGCACGTACGCGGGGCACGTCGCCGAACTTGGATTGAAGAGGTTTCTGGCAACTGTCACTGGCATGGAACTGACGGGACAACCACTGCCGCTCAATCATCAGAACGTGTTCCCGATGAAGCACACGCCCAGAACGCAGGACGGTGGCGGCCCCGTGACGGATTCAAGCCCGGAAACGCAGATTGAACGGATCGCCCTGTGGGATGACCGCAGCGAGAAACTTATTCAGCAGGATCATCCGGACCTTGGGTGGTTGTTCTACGACAAAAACGGCGATGGGATATCCGATTCCGGATATTCGCGGTCGTTCCCGTTGATGGATGTGATGGAAATTCATCCGATCGATCGGATTCTGAACGTGACACAATTTGACCAGCGCAACGGCAAAGCGTTTGGCAACAACCGCATGCTGAACTGGTTGCAGTTGTTGAATCAGGGTTATCGTATCTATGGAGTCGTCAACACGGACGCTCACTACAATTATCATGGCAGCGGTTGGTTGCGCAACTGGATTCAGTCCAGTACCGACAACCCGGCCATGATTGATCCGATGGAAATGGTACATGCTTCAAAGCAGGGGCGGCTGGTCATGTCCAACGGACCGTATCTTGAAGTCAGCTTCAAAGCCGCGGTCGGTGGCGAGGTCATTGTCAGCGGGCAGGATCTGGTTGCGAAATCCGGGAAGGTAAGCGCACATGTGCGTGTCCAATGTCCAAACTGGTTTGACGTTGACACCGTGTTCGTGCTGATCAACGGCAAGGTGGCAAAGGAACTTCAGTTTACTCGCGGACACAACGCCGACATGTTTCACGACGACGTCCTGAAATTTGACCGATCACTGGACATCGTGTTGAAGCAGGACAGTCACATCGTCGTCGTTACTGGTCATCGCACAGAAACTCTGGGCGACGTTGCGGGGCCGACATGGGGGAAGCAACATCCGGCAGCACTGACCAATCCCGTTTTCATCGACGTCGATGGTCGTTGGGATTCCCGCTACCAGTCAAATTCGGCCAGTCTTCGACGGTCGGTGCGAACTGACGCTCGAGACAATCCGGACGCGTGCGAAATAAGAAAACAGTGGATCCGAAAGATTTTGATCAAGCCTGTTCACCGTTATGCCTGTTGAGTCCGATACATCGCAAACGAATCTGCGACCGCCGGTGACCGCTGTTGTCATCGTGGATCATGGTTCGCGCAAACCGGCCAGCAACGAGATGCTGTATCAGGCCACGAAGATCTTTGCTGCTCAGTCAAATTATGCGATCGTGGAACCGGCCCACATGGAACTGGCTCAGCCGGACATCGCGACGGCGTTTCGCAAGTGCGTTGAACAGGGGGCCGCACGCGTTGTTGTCTTCCCCTATTTTCTGTCACCGGGGCGACACTGGAGC
>LWDU01038551.1_pt1 | contig 11057 bp, 8 predicted proteins | sample 727161 | NCBI WGS metagenome assembly LWDU01 (sample SAMN04566230, study PRJNA314399) | hydrothermal vent metagenome | isolation source: deep sea hydrothermal plume seawater | place: Mexico: Gulf of California, Guaymas Basin | collected 2004-07-11 | reverse complement strand
ATAGTCATAAAGAGCACTAGGGCGGTTGCTACAATCATCCAAGCCGTGTCACCGGAATCAGCAGTGCCCTCACTAAGTACCTCGCCTTTATCATTCGTTAGCACGTTGCCATCATCATCTTCTGCTGCAGAGTAAACCACAGTTGGTCCGGCTGGTGCGTTTGTTCCTTCTTCCGCAGCGTGAGCTTGGAAAGAGAGATTCCCGGCAAACAGGGCCAAGGTAATAATTAGTATAGGAAACAGTTTTTTCATGGTTTAAAAAATTTGGGGGTTAAAATTAAAGAGCTTCGTCGCCTTTTTCGTTGGTGCGAATGCGGATGGCTTGGTCGATGGTGCTGACGAAGATTTTGCCGTCGCCGATTTTGCCGGTCTTGGCGCTCTCGGCCACGGCTTTGATGGCGGCTTCGAGGTTGTCATCGGTCACGGCGACTTCCAGTTTAATCTTGGGCAGGAAGTCGACGGTGTATTCGCTGCCGCGATAGATTTCGGTGTGGCCTTTTTGGCGGCCGAATCCTTTGACTTCCGTAACGGTCATGCCCTCAACGCCGACTTCGGCGAGGGCGTCCTTCACTTCCTCGAGTTTGAACGGCTTGATAATTGCCTCTATTTTTTTCATATACTGTGGTTCTCCTGCCCGCGATTGGCCAGTTTCCGGTGAAGTGCGGGCAGCCACACCGACGAATTGCAGAGCAATCCACGACCCTTAAGCAGCCCGCGTGCCAAACTTGAAGCTGTGCCAAAAACCGCCTGATTTAAGGAGTTTTTGAGATGTTATGGAATTTTTGGCACTAACCAACTAGCGGCTTTTGGCCAGTGTGTTGTTTTTTGCGCAGGAATAACTTTGGTTCGACAAAGCCCTGTTTTAGCCGGTAAATCCCTTTTTGGAGGTGAACCTCGTCAAATTACCATGAGCAAAGGCAAACGCGGCAAGAAACGGTTTCCCAAGCCTTTGCAATCCCCGGACTCCGCGCCGGAATCTCCAATCGATCAATCCACGCCCGAAGCCCCGCCTGAAACTGAATCGCCCGCGAAGGCGCCTTCCTTCTTCCGCCGATGCGATTGGATTGCATTCGCGCTGGCCACGTTGATTTCGTTCGGCGTTTATTTTTATACCCTCGCGCCGGATCTCACGTTGGAGGATTCGGGCGAGCTGGCGGTGGGCTCCATGTACGCCGGCGTGCCGCATCCGCCGGGGTATCCGGTGTGGACGCTTTACACGTGGACATTCACCAAGCTGCCCTTCGGCAACATCGCTTGGCGCGTGGCGCTCTCCTCTGCCGTGGCGGCGGCGCTCGCTTGCGGGCTGCTGGCGCTGATGGTTTCCCGAAGCGCGCAGTTGATGCTCAAAGGCATTGAGTTTTTTCATGAACTGAACGACCGCCAACGCAACGCCATTGGTCTCGCCTCGGGCATCACCGCCGGCTTGTTGCTGGCCTTCAATGGCTTCATGTGGAGCCAGGCGGTGATTGTGGAAGTGTACACGCTGGGCATCTTCACTTTCATGGCGGTGCTGGCGCTGATGATGCGGTGGTACTTTCGGCCGGAGGTGCGCTGGCCGTTGTACTTGGCTTATTTTTGTTTTGGCCTGTGCTTTGCAAACCACCAAACTTTATTGCTCGCCGCCATTGGCATTGAAGCCATCGTGCTGCTGGCCGACCGCAAACTCGGGAAAGATTTTTTGCTGTGTAATTGCGGTGTTTACATCCTTGGCCTGTACGCCACCCTCCCAGCTGAAGGCGCACCGCCGGACAGCGAGCCGGGTGTGTTCATTCTTTTCAACGTTATCGGCGTGGGGATGGTGGCGCTGCTGCTGGGCATGGTGCTGTTCGACAAGGGCAAACAATATGTCCTCCGCCAATCTCTCAATTCAAGTGGATTGATTGCATTCACAATCGGAGCGGTGGGTGTCTACCTGCTCTCGGCTGGATTGTTTGGCTGGGCGTGGAGTTCATATTTTGAGGACGGCAACTTTGCGCGTGCCGCCAGCGCGGTGAAGGTGTGGGCAGCATTGAATGGTGTGTTGCTTGGGGCGATGGCGGTGTTCTCGTGGTTTAATCGCGGCGAACAAAACCCTTCGCCGTTACTGCGCCATTGGATGCCAATGCTCAACACCCGCGCGGCATGGCTGTTGGGGGCGGCGTTTTATTTGTATATGCCGCTGGCTTCGATGACCAATCCGCCGATGAACTGGGCCTACCCACGCACGGAACAGGGCTTCAAGCACGCCTTTACCCGGGGCCAATATGACCGCATTGCGCCCTCGAACTTGACGCGAATTTTTTATGACCGTGACCACACAAAACCTTTGGCCAATGCCGCACCCCGCCGCAGCACGTTCAATGGCGGCCAGGCTTATGTGTACTGGGAAGAGGCCGCGCAAGAATTCAGCCTGAGCTATTTGGCTCTGGCGTTTCTCCCGATGGTTTTTCTGCCGTGGATGGCGCTGCGCGAACGGCGTTGGATTGCCGCACTTACCGGCATTTTCATTTCCTTCACACTCATCCTGATTTTCCTGCTCAACCCAACGGCGGATGAGCAGAATCGGCATTTGTTCAAAGTCTTTTTTACGGCCACGCACATTTTTATAGCACTCGCAGCCGGACTGGGCGTGGCGCTCATTGCCGGCATGCTGACCACACAGAACCGAATCCTTGCTCTTGGCTTTGCGGGATTCCTTCTGCTGCTGGGCATTCTGGAAATCATCCAAACCGTCGGCACCTTCAAGAGCACTGATTTCATTATTCCAAAGACTGCCACGGTGATCGGGTTGTCGCTCATTTTCCTATTACTCCTCTGTGCGCTCGGCCGGCTAGCCGCGCCCGGATTGCTGCGCAACGGATTGCTGGTGCTTGCACTTGGGCTCATCGTTTTACTGCCAGTGCGCCCAGCGCTTTCCAACTGGGCGACCAATGAACAGCGCGGTCATCTATTCGGATACTGGTACGGGCATGACATGTTTTCACCACCGTTCAAAATTTATCCGGAAATGGACAGACACGCCATCTTGTTCGGCGGCACAGATCCGGGGCGATTTGCGCCCACGTACATGATTTTTTGCGAGAGTTTTATGGCGGCTAAATACAAGCGCGATAAAAATTTTGATCGGCGCGATGTTTACATCATCACTCAAAACGCGCTGGCGGACGGCACGTACCTGCAATACATCCGCGCCCATTACAATCGCAGCGCGCAGATGGATGTGGATATTTTCCGCAACCTCGCCCACAAGCTGGATCCGGATCAAGCGACGACCCGAAGAGATGCCCTTGAGCGCCGCGGGACGCTTTACATCCTGACCCTGCTTGGATTATTGGTGGGCGCGGGGATGCTTGTTCACGCATCCATCCTTCGCCGGAAACCAGAGAACCGCCGTGGATTATCCTCGGGGCGCTGCTGCTTTTGCCGCCGCTCGCGCAGTCGATGGCGCTCAGGGCGGATGAAGTTTTCACCGGCATAGGCCAAACGGTTGAGCAATCCCGCCGCGACCGCGGAGTGTATCCCAAAAACGAAATCCACACGCCCTCGACGTTGGATAACCAAATCGCTTTCAACGATTATTTGCAGGACGCCATGGTGCGAATGGGGCGCGGCCAGCTCGCTCACAACGAAAATGTGACGCTTAATTTTCCGTTCCAATGCCCTCAATGCGGCACCCGCCATCTGGTTTCCATCAACCGCAATCGTTTGCAGCTCTACCAGCAAATGACCGCTCAAGGCGGCCTGAATTGCCCCAATGACAATGCCCTGATGCCCATCCCGCCCAGCCCGCAAATGCAGGTGCGGGGCAACGGCTCGGTGATGGCGATCAATGCGCTGCTCACCAAGGTGATTTTTGAAACCAATCCCGCGCACTCATTTTATATCGAGGAGAGTTTTCCGTTGCTGTGGATGTATCCATACATCACGCCGCATGGGATCATCATGAAGATGGAGGCGGAACGGGAATTCGAAATCACCGCCATCACGCCCGCGCCATTGAGCCTCACTAACGTTCTGGTGCGACTGAATTTGGCTGATGAACTTTCAATGGAATCCGAGCCGGATGAGGATTCGTTCCAGCCGATTTCGCCGGGGACATTTCTCGTGTCGGCCACTCACACCAATGGCATGCCATCGGCGATCGTTGTGGAGGATGGCGGGCGGTTTGAATTGGCGCCCCCGGAATTATTGTTCGTCACCGGCGAACGCACCAACGTGGCCCGGATCAGAGTGAAAATGGAACGCATCCCCAATTCCGCCGCCTACGCAATCAGCCACGCCGAAATTGACTCTGAAATGACCGGATTTAATTTTCAGGTAAACGAAGTGCTGCAGATTTTCGATTCCATCATTACCGGAAGTTTGCAGCCCAAACTGAATGCCCGGCTGCGCGTTACGGAAGTGAACGCGCAATCCGGCATTGCCCGCGTGGAAATTATTCAGGGCGGCCGGTATGTTTTGATGCCCCCGCGCCACATCAACCTCCACGCCCCCGACGGCACCCCGCTCCGCATGGAAATTCAGACGCGGCGCATTCCAAAACACGCCGAGCTTTCCGAAGATATTCTCGCGCGCGACCGAAAGTTTTGGAACGAATACTCCAAGCGCCTCATCGGCGATGCCATCAGCGCGGACATGTCGGTAAAGGCCATTTGCCAATGGATTGAAAAAACCCATCTTCGGCGCGACCTCACCGGATACAATGGCGACCCCCGCTTTCTGCGCGATCAACAAGCCCAAAAAGGTTTTTCAAAACTGCGCGGCTCCATCGGCAACGTCTATGCCTGGCGCATGCGGATTTCGCCCGCGGGCAGTGAGCTCCGCAAACGCTACGCGCGTGAGGCCGAGTACGCCTATCGCCAGTCATTTGCCTTTGGCCCCATCAGCCCCGAAGCGGTCATCCGCTACACCGCGCTCCTCGGCGAGCTCGGCCGCTACCGCGATGCTGTGGAGGTCGCGCTCACCTTCAGAAAACTGGATCCACTTTTCCCGCAAACAGACCAGATGATTGCCCAAGCCCTCAAAGCAGAAATCGACATCCACAACGGCGCCTACAAAATGGACAAAGCGCTCGAGGCCGCCAAACTTCTGTACCAACTGGTTCCTATCCCGCGTTACGCGAATTTGGTGAAATTGCTCGAGGACGAGCTCAAGGCTAAACAAATATACCTCGATCGGTTCCAACGTGATCCTGGCAATGTGCAACACTTCAAAAACGCAATGGAATTAAAAAATCTGTCCGGCAAACTGCAGGACCTACCGGCGATGATTGATTTGTTTAAATCCAAAATGACGACCAACGAACAAAGTCTGGTCGTCCTGTCTCAATCATACGAATATTTGGATGATTACAAAAACAAAGAAATTGTTTGCAATCAACTCACAGAACTTATCCCGAAAAATCCGGTGTCTTGGTTCAATCTGGCAAGAACCCAAATGCAACTCAAGAACACCAATGACGCTGCTGCATCACTGGAGAAGTCCCTTGCGCTTTACGCCGAACCCGGTCCACACAAAAAATTAAACATACCAATGTTCGTCTCCACCAATGCCTTGATGCTTCCCTTACTCGAACGACCGGAAATTCAGAAACTGTTGAATCCAAAAATCGACTAGCCCGCGCGCGGGGCCTGCGGAGCTTGCATATCGTAGTTGAGCACCGAGAGGCAATAGAGCGCGGCGGTCTCGCTACGCAGGATTGCGCGGCCAAGCGTGATGGGATGCGCGCCGGCGGATAATATCTCATTCCCCTCCTCCGGAGTGAAATCCCCTTCCGGCCCAATCCAAATGCCAATGGAATCAGGCTTCGAGCCGTGTTCGGTTTCGTATTCGGAGACGTACTCACGCGGATGACGCGTGCGGCCCTGCAAACTGGCAATCAAAGGCAAATCAAACACCTCGCCACGCGCAAGAAATTCACGCGGCGTCACCGGCGGTTCAATCACCGGCAACCACGGGCTGCCGCATTGCTTGATGGAATCAATCGCAATCGCGCGCCACTTTTCCACCTTCGCCGCGCCATTCTCCACCTGTGCCACCGACCGCCCCGCAGCCAAAGTCACCACCCGATGCACGCACAGCTCGGTGGCTTTTTGGATGATGAAATCCATCGACTTCCCCTTCGTCATCGCCTGCAACAATGTGATGCGATAAGGCAGCCGCTCGGTGCGGTTTTGCTGCTGCACCGCAAAGCGCGTCGCCCGCTTGTCCACCGTCGCCACCGTGCACATCAGTTCGCGGCCCGCGCCGTCGAGCACCGCCACACGTTCGCCCTCGCGCACGCGCAGCACGGTGGCGGCGTGGTGGCTTTCGCGTTCATCGAGCGTCAACTCACCTTCGGTCACGCGTTCGGGCGGGAGATAAAAACGATGCATCAGCTAAAAAGATTCCGGGCTTTATCGAGAAACCCTTTGCTCTGTGGATTCACATCATCCCCGCACGAATCAGCGAATTCCTGCAGCTTGGCTTTTTGCTCTTTATTAAGCCGAGCGGGCACTTCCACATTCACGCGCACATTGAGATCGCCCGTGCCGTAGCCCTGTAAATTTTTTGCGCCGCGCCCCTTGAGACGAAAGGTGGTGCCCGATTGAGTGCTCGCGGGTATCTTGATGCTCGCGGTGCCGGTGAGCGTGGGCACTTTCAATTCGCCTCCCAAGGCGGCCGTCACAAAACGAATCGGCACTTCACAAATTAAATCGTCTTCTTCGCGATCAAAAATCTCGTGTGGCCGCACGTGCAGGATCACATATAAATCGCCATTGGGCCCGCCCCGCATCCCGGCCTCACCATTGCCGCTACTGCGCAAACGCGTTCCCGTGTTCACCCCCTCGGGCACTTTGAGAGTGATGCTGCTTTTCTTTTCCTTGCGCCCGCCGCCCCGGCACTCGCCACAGGGTTTTTCCAAAACAGTACCCAAGCCGTCGCAGTGCGGACAGGTTTGCTGCATCCGGAAAAACCCGCGCTGCGCCACCACTTGGCCCTGCCCCTTGCAAGTGCCGCAGCGTTTGCGGCCGCTGCCGGGAGCCGCACCGGTGCCCTCGCATTTTTTGCAGCCATCGAGCTTGGTGATGGAAATTTTCTTTTCGCATCCGAGCACGGCATCTTCAAAATCGATTTCCATGTCGTAGCGCAAATCCGCGCCGCGTTGGGCGCCGCTGGGATCACGATTCTGGCCGCCTCCGCCGAAGAGTTGATCAAAGATGCCGCCGCCACCCCCGCCACCAAAAACCTGGTTGAAGAGATCCGCCGCGTTCGCTCCCCCGTGGAAGCCGCCGCCGCCGCCTCCGGCTTCAAATGCGGCATGGCCCATTTGGTCGTAGGCGGCTTTTTTCTGGTCGTCGCTGAGCACCTCATAGGCTTCGCCGACTTCCTTAAATTTATCCTCCGCACTTTTATCGTCGGGATTTTTGTCCGGATGAAACTTCACCGCCTGTTTGCGATAAGCTTTTTTTATTTCAGCCTCACCGGCATCTTTGCCCACGCCGAGTACTTCGTAATAATCGCGCTTGGCCATTAGTTCTCCGTGGGCTCAGCTTCCGTAATCGGCGCAGCTGCCACAATCACACGGGCCGGACGCACCAGTCGGTCATTGAGTTTGTACCCGCGCTGCACCTGTTGCAGCACCGTGCCTTCCGGAGCCTCGTCGGTGTGCTGCTGAGAAATGGCCTCATGCAAGTTCGGGTCGAATGTTTCTCCCTCCGCATCCACTGGTTCCACGCCCGATTCCTTGAGCACGCTGAGGAGCCGATCGTAAATCATCTGCACGCCGTCGCGAATGGCGGGGTCCGCCTTTTCCGCAGCGGCCAATGCCATCTCGAAATTATCCAACACCGGCAGCAATTTTTCTAACAAGCCTTGATTGGCGAATTGGCGTGCCTCGTCCTTTTCGCGCTGGGAACGCTTGCGGAAATTTTCGAGATCGGCGGCCTGTCGCACGAGCCGATCGTTGAGATCGTCAATTATCGCCTGCGCCTCCTTCATCGTTTTAGGGCCGACAGGTTCGTTTTCCTCGTAAGCCTCTTGTGCGACTTTTACGGCCAGTCGCTTTTCCAGCGCGGTCAACTCCGGTTGTTTAGCGGATTGCTTGTCTTTTTTCTTTCCCATGTTCCAGAATTTCATTCGGCTTTTTTGGCGACTTTCAAATCAATATGTAAATCACGTAATTGCTTCGCCTCCACCGCCGCCGGGCTGTCGGTCATCAAACACGAACCCTTGGCGGTTTTGGGAAACGCGATCACATCGCGAATGCTATCCGCGCCGCACAGCAGCGCGATCAATCTGTCGAAGCCCAGCGCGATACCGCCGTGCGGCGGACAGCCGTATTTGAATGCTTCCAGCATATAACCGAAGCGCGCCTGCGTGACCTCCGGCGATAGCTTCAGCAAATCTTCAAAAATAGTTTTCTGCAATTCAGGCTGATGAATTCGAATCGAGCCGCCGCCGAGTTCCACGCCATTCACCACCACATCATAATGCTGGCCGCGCACGCTTTTTGGATCGCTCTCCAACTTATCCGCATCTTCCTCCACCGGTGAGGTGAACGGGTGGTGGCTCGAAAACCAGCGATTCATTTCGCGATCAAAGGCCAGCAGCGGGAACTCAATCACCCACAGGAAATCAAATTGGTCCGCCGGAATTTCCAGTTTGCCCAACTCCACGAGTTTGCCGGCGGCGTACTGCCGAATGCGTCCGAGAATTTCACAAGCGTTGAGCCACTCATCGGCGGCGAACAGAATGAGGTCGCCCTCTTCGATGTTGAGCTTCTCTTGCAAAGCCGCCTTCTCGGCATCGCTGAAAAATTTTACAATCGGTGATTTCCATTCGCCGTTTTCGACTTTGATGAATGCGAGCCCCTTCGCGCCAAGGCCCTTGGCGATGTCTGTCATCGTTTCCATTTGGCCCTGCGTCACGCAGGCAAAGCCCTTGGCGTTGATGACTTTCACCACCCCGCCCCGCTCCACCGCACCGCTGAATACCTTGAACCCGCTCGCGGCAAACTCCTCCGTGAAGTCGGCGATCTCTATCGCGTAGCGCGTATCCGGTTTGTCGCTGCCGTAGCGATCCATCACCTCGCGATACGCAATGCGCGGGAACGGCGTGGGCACGTCGTAGCCGAGCGCGGTTTTCCAAACGGTTTTCAACAAGTTCTCGATGAGCGCGTAAATATCCTCGCGATCGATGAAGGACATTTCGATATCAATCTGCGTAAACTCCGGCTGCCGATCCGCGCGCAAATCTTCATCCCGATAACACCGCGCCAGTTGAAAATATTTATCCACCCCCGAACACATCAGGATTTGTTTGAACTGCTGAGGCGATTGCGGCAGCGCATAAAATTCGCCGGGCGAGATGCGGCTGGGCACCAGAAATTCACGCGCGCCTTCCGGCGTGGACTTGAACAGCGTCGGCGTCTCCACTTCCAAAAACCCCTGCTCATCCATGAACACGCGCGTGGCGGTGGCCACTTTGCTGCGCAGCCGAAGGTTATGCGCCATCTCCGGACGGCGCAGATCAAGATAGCGATACTGCAAACGTAACTCCTCATTCACCTTGGCCGCCGCCTCGGGGTCATCGATTTGAAAAGGCAAAACCGCAGCGGCGTTATGCACCTCCATCACGGCCGCCACAATTTCAATTTGGCCGGTGGGGATTTTTGCGTTCTCCGTGTCATCGGGCCGCTGGCGCACTTTGCCAGAAATGCTAATGACGCTTTCGCTGTGCAGTTTGCCAGCCGACTCCACCAACGCGGCGTCAGTTTCCTGTGGGTCGAATACCACTTGCGTACGCCCTTCGCGGTCACGCACGTCGATAAAAATCACCCCGCCCAAGTCGCGGCACGAGTGAACCCAACCCGAAAGCGTGGCCTCGCCGCCCGCGTCCGGTAACCGTAATTCGTTGCAATGATGCGTTCGTTTCATGAAATTACCCCCAACGCCCTCGGGCGAAATGGAGGCGGATACTGCCCGAAAGTCGCAGGAAATCAAACAAATTTCCTGAAACTAGTTCGAAAAATGAGTGAATCCAATTAACCCTACTCACTTCGACTCATTCCAAAGAATCCGCAGGTTATGCGTTTGGCGACAGGCGATGATGATGTCGGGTTTGCCGTCACCATTTAAATCACCGGCTTTGATGTCTTCCACGGCGGTTTCTTTGCCGCTGAGTTGGTAAGTTTTCCATTTGGAATAATTAGCATTTTGCGGGACGTACAACTTCACACCCGGCACACCACGCGTGGTCATCCCGCGCCAACCGGCCACCACTTGGTCGCCACCTGTGCCGAGAAAATCCGCCGTGGCCAATGCGTGGCCGTCCTTCAACGATTCATCCAGCACCCGGCGTTGCCAGGATAAACTGGTGGTAGAAAGATAAACCACCACAGTGCTTCCATGCTTGGGCTCGATTGTGGTGATGAAGCGTTTGCCGGTGACTGTGCGGCCATCGCGCACTTCGCCGGCGTAGTTTGAGGTGAATCGCATGTACTTCCATTTATCATTGCGATCACGCCCGAACCAGTAAACGCCTTCCAACCCTGCCTGCAAAAATTCTTCGCGCCCATCGCGGTTCCAGTCGATGGGATGAAAATTATGGCTGTCGTGCATGAAATTAGAAACCAATGTGCGCTTCCATTCGTCGGCGGGATTCTTGGGCATCCGATAGGTGTACCATCGCCCTTGCCTCCTTTGTTGCAGCGGCCATGTAGCGGCTTCACAATCAAATCAAATTTGCCCTTGCCCGATTTAATCCAATGCATGCGATGAGTTGTGGGCTCGTGCGGCAAACGAATGGGCTTCCAGTCTCCCTCGGGATTGGCGGTTGGGTTGAGATAAAAAATTGAACCGGAGGTTTTGTCATTGCTCGTCTCGCCTATGTTCCACTGCGCGCCCACGGCGATCTCGGCTTTGCCGTCGCCGTCGAGATCACGGGCGGCGATGCAGACGTGATCGCGCGGAGTTAGTTTGCCGCTGATTTGATGCTTTTTCCACGAGGGATTTTCGTACCACACCACCTTGTCTTTGTCGCACAGGATGATGTCAGGTTTTTTTTCGCCGTTCATATCAGCCAACTGCAAGCCGTAGC
>LWDU01036376.1_pt1 | contig 11059 bp, 7 predicted proteins | sample 727161 | NCBI WGS metagenome assembly LWDU01 (sample SAMN04566230, study PRJNA314399) | hydrothermal vent metagenome | isolation source: deep sea hydrothermal plume seawater | place: Mexico: Gulf of California, Guaymas Basin | collected 2004-07-11 | reverse complement strand
CGTTACCCACCATCGTGTCCTGTGGAGCCCGGACTTTCCTCTCCGCCAGAAACTGACGCAGCGAACGCCTGGCCATCTGCAGCCAGCGGTTACAGTCTATCCGGTGCGGCAACTGCGAGCGAAGTTATGCTGAGAGAAGTTCAGCATCTTTTCAAAATCTCTTCCGTATGCATCGGCCTGCCCGGTGTGATAGAGTCTGCAGCCAATGGACTGCAATCCCTGCACGGGACAGACCTACGAAAGCGGATGAGGCAGTATAAATGAAAGCGGAACGCAAGGATCGATCCACGCATCTGTTTGCGGCAGCGATCTTCATCAGCGCGTTCCTGCTGTTTCAGGTGCAACCGCTGATTAGTAAAGCCATATTGCCCTGGTTTGGTGGGGCGCCGGGACGTGCCTGCTGTTCTTTCAATCAGTACTTTTTGGCGGTTACGCCTACGCGCACCTGCTGACCCGGTGGGTCCCGATGCGAGGTCAGGTGATCCTTCACAGCCTGCTGATCTGCATGGCCGTGCTATTGCTCAGTATTCTTCCGGATCCCTCATGGAAACCGGCGCCCCATGACGACCCGACGCTGCGAATCCTGGCGTTGCTGGCCGTCACTGTTGGCCTGCCCTATTTTCTGCTGTCCGCAACCGGCCCGCTGTTGCAACGCTGGTTCAGCGTGGCTTATCCCGGACAGTCACCGTACCGACTGTACGCGGTATCAAATGCCGGGTCATTGATCGCCCTGCTGTCCTATCCCTTCGTCTTCGAACCCGCGCTGAACATGAACTTTCAGGCGAAATTCTGGTCAATCGGATTCTGTATCTACGTGTGCCTGTCCGTCATCTGTGGCATAAAGCTGTGTTCCACGAAACAGTCTGCTCCCGTTTTGGAAGTTCAACACAGTGAAAAGAATCGCCGGCGGCCGCGTCGATTCGTGTCGTGGTTTCTGCTGGCCATGATTGCGTCCTCCACCCTGTTGGCAATCACCAACACAGTCTGCCAGGACGTTGCCGTGATTCCGTTTCTGTGGGTGATTCCGCTTTCGCTTTACCTGCTTTCCTTCATTCTTTGCTTTGACAGCGACCGGTGGTATCGACGTGCCGGTAATGCGGTGATCACCTGCGGTCTGGTGGCCGTCCTTTGCTGGACACTCATGTTCCAGGCCAGTGACTCGCTGCTGGTGCAGGTCGGACTTCATTTCGCGGTCCTGTTTTTCATCTGCATGATGTGTCACGGCGAGATTTCCCGCCAGCGTCCTGACACAGCACACCTGACATCGTACTACCTGACGATGTCGGCCGGTGGAGCCTGCGGCGGCCTGTTCGTGGCACTGGCGGCCCCGATGATGTTTCCGGACTTCTGGGAACTGCACGTCTGCCTTCTGGCTGCGGCCGTCTGTGCCTTGCGCGTAATTTTCGACGATGGAAGATGGTTTCAGCTGAGGATCGGCGGTGCACTGCCGGCCAACGCGGCTTCCATTGTGCTGATCGTTCTGGTTTCAACGCTGTTCATCGAAGCGGTTGTAAGCTATCGCGAAGCCGTTTCCATGACACGTAACTTCTATGGCGTGCTGAAAGTGGAAGTTGACCCGGTAGAGAAGGCTACGATTCTGCGACACGGCCAGATCATCCACGGGCTGCAACTTCGGTCATTTGGCGGTTGGAACAGACCAACGACGTACTACGCGCGTCGCACCGGAGTCAAAAAAACGTTCTGTTCGCATCGGACTGGTTGGCCTGGGAGCCGGAACACTGGCCGCATATGGGCGCGACGGAGACGTGCTGCGGTTTTACGAAATCAACGAGGATGTGATCGAGCAGGCAGAATCACATTTTTCGTTTCTCAGCAGCACGCCGGCCACCGTGGAGATGATTAAAGGCGATGCACGACTGTCGCTGGATTCTGAACGACCGCAGCAGTTCGATCTGCTGGTACTGGATGCATTTTCCGGTGATGCCGTGCCCGCTCATTTGCTGACACGTGAAGCCTTCAGTATCTACCTGAACCACATGGCTGACGGCGCGATCATCGCCGTCCATATTTCGAATCTCTACTTCGATCTTCGTCCGGTGGTTGAGGGCGTCGCGGACGAACACAACCTTCATTCGATCGCCGTACAGGTTCCCGACATCCGGCCGCCCGTGGATCCCAGCAGCGAATGGATTCTCCTGGCAAGTGATCTGTCGACTCTGGCCGCCACGCCTGCCTTCCACAGCGTGTCTGCACCACAATCGAAGAAAGTCCTGTGGACCGACAGTTTCAGCAATCTGTTTCAGATTCTGCGGTGAAGCTTCATGCGTGGCGCCCTACCGCACAGCAGGAAGGGCGAATTTATCCATCGCAGAATACTGGCCAGGAATGAGCAGTGAAAAATCACGTCAACGAAAGTCACCAATGGAGAAGCGCCATTGCGAAATGAAATTCTCGAACGGAACTTAGTTCCCCGTAGCCCGGCTCATAGCAACGCCTACACCTAAACCGAAACCGGCAGCCAACTAGCAACAGGCAAATAACAAATGCCGGTCGTGAAGAACATGCTGACAGGTGATTCAAACAGCCACGAGAAAAGTTGACGGGGCCTGTCTGGAAGATCACGGCTGATCAGTGACGCCAGCGACGGGCTTTTCTGTTGATGAAGGGTAAATGTCCCTGGACGGAGAGTTCAGGGGGAAGTCGCCAGCGGCAGGTCGCCAGATGCTGCCAAAGAGCAGCGCCGAACGACCGAGCGACGGCGGCCAAGCAGTCGCACCTGATCACTTATCGCGTTCGTCCGCTTAACAGGAATGAAGCTCGGGTATGTGCTTAATTTCGGCAGCTATGCATTGGTAAGGGCGGCGACCCTGGCAATGATTACAGGCACCTGCAGTCACGGAAAACACACGCCGTGTTGCAGAATCCGACTTCGGCGGTTTGCGGACTGAGCGTTCACTGTTCGGCCTCGGGGCCGGCCGGGAGAGATCGTGTGTTTGTAAACGGGTGCCGCACGCACAGGAGTTCCACGACTGGACCAATTTCCCTTTAGGATGCAGTATTTCGTAAACACTGTTGTCGTAAATATTTTATAAGGGTAGGCTGACGGAACTGGAAGGATCGTGTGTCGCAGTTTTTGGAGGTTTTGCAGTGATTTCCCATTCGATTCCGTTGCTGTCGGTGGCCATTTCTCTGCTTGTTCTGCCGATCGCCATCGCCGAAGAATCGCCGGGGTTTGACGCCGAAATTGCACCGTTGCTGATCAAGCGTTGCGTCGAATGCCACCAGGGAAACGAACCATCCGGGAACCTGCTTCTGACAACGGGGGAAGGCTTGTTGAAGGGAGGCGATTCCGGAGCGTCGATCGATTTCGATACTCCCGTCGAAAGCAATCTGCTGCAGCGAATTCACGATGGTGAAATGCCGCCGGATAAAAAGGGGCTGTCGCAGAAGCTGGCGGCGAGTGAAATCGCGGTTCTTGAGCGCTGGGTTGCTGCTGGAGCAACGTGGCCGCAGGGACGGACGCTGGATCTGTTTGAGCGAACCAACGAGGTTCGGGGTGGACGGGACTGGTGGTCACTGCAACCCATCAGGCGCCCCGACATCCCAAAGTTGAAGTCACTTCCACAACCGGAGAACCCGGTTGACGCTTTTGTCATGGCTCGTCTGGAAAGTAGCCAGATGGTCCCGGCTCCCCAGGCAGACAGGCGAACTCTGCTGCGCCGTCTGTATTTCGATCTGACAGGGTTGCCACCAACGCGAACTCAGATCGAAAAATTCGAGAATGACAAATCGCCACAAGCGTGGGACACCGTGATTGATGAGTTGCTGGACTCACCGCAACACGGAGAACGGTGGGCACGGTATTGGCTGGATCTTGTCCGCTACGCCGACACCAGCGGATACGAGCGAGATCAGGAGAAACCGTTCGCGTGGAAGTATCGCGACTGGGTCGTCAATGCGTTGAATGCGGACATGCCGTACGACCGTTTTATCATCCAGCAACTTGCCGGCGATGAACTTCCGGATCGGAGTGAACAATCGGTCATCGCGACCGGGTTTCTTCGTTTGGGAACGTGGAACGACGAACCGAATGAGCCACTCGATTATCAATACGACCGGCTGGAAGATCTGGTCCACACAACGTCGTCGGCGTTTCTTGCAATGACCGTCAAGTGTGCCCGTTGCCACTCACACAAATTCGACCCGATCACCCAGGAAGATTATTACCGCATGGCGTCAGCGTTCTGGGCGGGCCCGATCACTGCTCGCGATCGCAAACTGCTGGGTGGACCAAACACGGACGAACTGGGTTTTGCGGACGTACTCGGCTGGACGGATCTCGGACGGACTCCGCCACCATTGCACGTCCTGAAAAATGGAGAGCGAGAGCAGCCGTTGCACGCAGTGACACCGGCATCGCTGTCGATGATTCCCGCGCTGGAACGTGTCTTTGACCCGTCTCCGGAAAGCACAGGAACTTCGAACCGTCGACTGCAACTGGCCCAGTGGATTGCCAGCGAGGACAACCCACTGACGCCGCGGGTGCTGGTCAATCGGTTGTGGCTTCATCATTTCGGAAATGGAATTGTCCGATCGCCGAACAACTTTGGCTTTCTGGCGGACCCGCCGACTCATCCAGAGCTGCTGGACTGGCTGGCGGCAGAGTTCATTCACGGCGGCTGGAAAATCAAACCGATTCACAAGCTGATTCTGACGTCCAGAACCTGGCAGCAGTCGTCACTGCATCCTCAGTCCAGTGAGTATCAGACACACGATGCGGGTAACCGGTTGTGGTGGCGGGCAGAGCGACGACGTCTGGACGCTGAAGCGTTGCGGGATTCGATGCTGGCAACGACTGAAGAACTGGATCGGCGAGTTGGAGGGCCAGGATTCCGGCCGACGATCAGCGCTGCAGCGTTGGAAGGACTGTCCAGGAAGTCAGCCGCGTGGCAGGCATCCTCACCGAAAGAGCAGACTCGTCGCAGCCTGTATATTTTTTCGAAGCGGGGGTTGCTGCCACCGATGATGACCACGTTCAATCTCGCTGACGCCACGCAGTCATGCGGCCACCGCGACGTCACGACGGTACCGACTCAGGCCCTCGTGCTGCTGAACAACCCATTCGCGCACGGGCGAAGCGAAGCACTCGCTCGAACCATCCTGCAAAACACAACCGATCCGCAGATTCAGGTTCAGAAATCGTTTTCTGCCGTCTACGGCAGAATGCCGTCGGCTCAGGAACTGAGTCTGGCAACGCAGCACCTTGCGACTCAGACAAGGCAGTTTGAGGGGGCATATCGGCAGCAGGCAACGACGGCAGCCGAAACGGCAAAGAGGACCAGGGGACAACTCAGGAAGTCGCTTGTTCTCCATCTGCGGGCTGACCAGGGAATCACACTTGATTCCGCCGGTCACGTTTCGCAGTGGAACGACCTGTCGGGACACAATCATCATGCCATTCAGGCGCAAACGGATCGACAACCACGTCTCGCCCGGAACGGATTCAATGGGCACGCCGCCGTTTCATTCGACGGCAAGGGTCGTTTTCTGCATTTGCGGGGACGTCTGCTGCAGCAGCAGGAATGTACGATCGTGGCCGTTGTCACCGATCGCGGAATTCCCGGTCATCGCACGCTGCTGTCCAACTGGAATGGTGGAGTCGGCAATTCGGTTACATCGCTGTTTCTGGGTTTGACCGCCGCAGCCACCGTCCGATTCAGTGACGCCTTCTCCGACGCCGGGCGCATCAATGAACGCGGCACGCCATTCGTGATTACGGCCGTCAACGGGGCTGACGGTTCGATCGTGTTTCAGAACGGTCATGAGTTGTCATCTCGTGCAAATCCGCTTCCTCAGCGAAATCTGTCGACCGACTGGGTGATTGGCCAACAGGGCAACATCAACGGCGAATACTGGAACGGCGGAATCGCCGAACTGCGAGTTTTCGCGAAGGCCCTGTCGACTGACGAGCGATCAGCGATGGAATATGAACTTCAGAAGCGATACGGCATTTCGCGCCAAGAGACATCACCACAACAAACGCCGGCAGAATTAGCCCTCGCATCACTGGCCCATGTCCTGCTGAATTCCAACGAATTTCTTTACGTGGATTGAGAACAATCATGTTGCATCCGTCGTTATTTCCATGTGGTCGGTCACGACGTGAGTTTGTCTGGGAAATGGGCGCTGGCTTTTCCGGTGTCGCTCTGGCAGGCTTGCTTTCGAACAGTGGGTTCTTTGCGGGGAAAGCCACGGCCAGTGAACCGCAGCAAGCGCCGAGCCAGGCAGACACACAGGGTCGGCAGAAGCCTCGGGCAAAGTCATGTATCTTCCTGATGATGAACGGTGCGCCATCGCAGGTGGACACGTTCGATTACAAACCGGAGCTCGAAAAGTACGCCGGAAAACAGCTCCCTGCCGATAAGAAGTTCATCAACTCGGGCGGTCGGAAGATGGGATTCCTGACGCCGGCCTGGAGGCCGTTTCGTCCGGGCGGCGAAAGCGGACTGCTGGTATCAGACTATTTTCCGCGTGTCCGCGAACACGCCGACAAGCTGTGTGTGATTAACTCGTGTCACACAGACAGTCATGCGCACGGTTCGGCATTGGTCGCGATGAACACCGGGAAGACGTTAATCGGTCGCCCGTCACTCGGCAGCTGGTGCGTGTACGGCTTGGGATCTGACAATGAAAACCTGCCAGGATACGTTGTCATTCTGGACAAACGCGGCGGGCCGATCGGCGGACAGCCCAACTGGTCCAGCGGCTTTATGCCGGCGACGTACGAAGGCACATTGTTCAGACCGATCGGCGATCCTATTCTGGACCTGAAAGGTCCGGCCCACGTGACGCAGGCCGTGCAGCGCGAGCAACTGGACCTGCTGGCCCGGTTCAATCAGCGACATCTTGACAGCAGACCCGGAGCACAGGATCTGGCCGACCGGATGCACAGTTACGAACTCGCTTACCGCATGCAGTCGGCGGCACCTGATGCCGTTGATCTGTCGCAGGAAAGCGAAAAGACACTTGAGATGTACGGCGTTGGAAGTCAGCCGACCAGCGAGTACGGCCGGAACTGTCTGGTCGCCCGCCGCCTGGTGGAACGCGGCGTTCGCTTTGTTCAGCTCTATTCCGGCGGCGGACATCTTGAGGAAACCTGGGACGCTCATCAGAGCATCGAGAAGAACCACGGTGAACACGCCGCAGAGGTAGATCAGCCGATCGCCGCGCTGCTGACCGACCTTGAACAACGTGGCCTGCTGGAAGACACGCTGGTTGTCTGGGGCGGCGAATTCGGTCGCATGCCGTTCAGCGAAGGGAAAGGCGCTCCCGGGCGGAACCACAACCCGTACGGCTTCAGCATGTGGCTGGCGGGAGGGAATATCAAAGGCGGAACAACGTATGGAGAAACCGACGAATTTGGCTTCGAAGCAGTCACAGACAAGGTTCATCTGCATGATCTGCATGCGACGATTCTGCACGCCATGGGGCTGGATCATGAGTTACTGAGCTGGTTTCATCAGGGTCGTGAAGAAAGCCTGACCGACGTCGGCGGACACGTTATTCACGAACTCTTCGCCTAAAACGTGGCTACGAAAAATTCAGGCCTGCCACCGCTCAAAAAGGAATTTCATGGATAGTCCGGTTTCCACACAACCGAAACTGCTTAGCCAGCTGAATGAACGTGCCGTACTGCGCGTGTTACAGGCGAACGGTCCCAGCTCGCGTGCTGAAGTCACTCGGCTGGCTGGTGTAACGCGGCCGACGGTATCCAAGGCCGTTGCGTCACTGTTGAAATCCGGCCTGCTGGAAGAGTTTGACGCACCAGAAAATGGTCGTGGTCGTCCCGCCAGGAAACTCCGGCTGGGCGGAGCTACATCGCAGGTTATCGGTCTGGTGATTGACTCGCCCACCTGCCGCATCGTCACGGCCGGGCTTGATGGCTCGCTGCGACCACAGACACAGCGTGAATTCGACACACCGGATATTTACGAGGAGCTCGTCGCAACCGTCATTGACCACATCGCTGCACTGAGTTCCGATGACACCATCACCACGTTGGGAGCAGGCATCAGTCTGCCCGGATTGTTTGACTATCGCGAAGGACGCTCGATTCTTTCCCCAAACGTGCCGGTCACGAACGATCGCTGTCTGGCGCATGACATCGCCGAACAACTCGGCCTGGAGTGCGCTGTGCTGCAGGAATCTGACGCACTCTGCCTTGCCGAACGTCATTTTGGCCTGGCAGCAGACCTCGGTGACTTTGCCATGCTCGATGCCAGTACAGGCATCGGTCTGGGCGTCCTGATCAACGGTCGGCTGCTGAAAGGAAGCAGCGGACTGGCGGGTGAAATTGGACATCTGCCGATAGTGCCGGACGGAATCAAATGTGGTTGTGGCCGATCCGGCTGTCTGGAGACAGTCGCCAGCGATACAGCATTGGCCCGACTCGTTTCCCATCGTGTGGGGCAGGATCTCGACATCGAGCAGATTGTCGAGCTTGTTCAGGCCGGCGAACTCACCGTCACTGCCGAATTGGAACAGGTTTCCCAGCAGCTTGTGTTTGCCCTGGTCACTACAGTCAACCTGTTCAATCCACAGAGACTGTTTGTTCACAGCCGCATGTTCGATCTGGATGACACTCTGCTTGGTCGGCTGATTGAACGAACCGAATCCATCTCACTGGCACCGTCATTTCGCGATTGCCGCATCGAACGTGCACGAGGCAGCAAACGCGAAGGAGCGATCGCCGGAATCATCGAACACCTCACGGATTCTCGGGTCTCATCGGCCAGACCACCCTTCCAAAACGAAACTCAAACATAAACTTTCTCTCGTTCCCACGCTCCGGCTTTGCAACGCCTATCCTCGAAGCTCCGCTTCGCTGCAAACCGGCGCCAACGCCAGTAAAACAATTGCCGCTTATTCGTCACCGCAGAGGGCACAAAATGGGCGTTGTCTTCAACTCTGTGTTCCTCTGTGCCTCCGTGGTTAATCTGCTTTCACTCGGGTATTCCAGTTGCAGTTGTCCGGTGGGAACCGGACCTACTTGCACTGCGCAACACTGGTTGCGAGCAACCAGGGCCACCCCGACAAAGTAATCGCACAGACCGAAGCGTCAGCTTTTCGGCCCCGTTCACTGGTTTTTTGTCGGGCGTTCGGGGAGCATTCGGGAATGCCAACCCGACAACAGGGCTGGATTGACACCTACCCCTTTTCTTACCACGTGAGTCCCCGCCATCATGATCTCCCGACACTCCCTCTTGTCCGTTTCCCGGATTGCTTTCAGCATCACTCTTCTGGCAACTCCGTCAGCCGCGCAGGCGGAACTAAAGCTTCCGGCCATCATCAGCGATCACATGGTGTTGCAGCAAAAGCAGGCCAATCCGATCTGGGGCTGGGACACACCCGGCACCAACGTGGTCGTGGCATTCCACGGTCAGATTAAAAAGGCGAAGGCCGGTGACGATGGAAAGTGGACCGTGAAGCTGGATCCGGTCGACGCAAGTTTCGAACCTGCATCGATCGTCATTGAAGGTTCCTCGCGGCGAAAAATCACCGACGTGCTGGTCGGTGAAGTGTGGATGTGTTCCGGGCAGTCAAACATGGGGATGACTGTGGCGGGTGACTGGAAGTCTGAAGTGGAATCGCTGAGTTCCAATCATCCCAACTTACGACTGATCACTGTTCCGCGAGTGGGCACTCAGGAATTGCAAAATGACTTCAAGGGCCAATGGGAAGCAGCAAATTCCACGAACTGTCGCAGCTTCAGCGCCGTTGGTTTTTTCTACGGACGTTATCTGCACGAGATTCTCGATGTGCCGGTCGGCCTGATCAATAATGCATGGGGTGGCTCTGCCGCCGAAGCCTGGGTCCGCCGCGAATCGTTGGAGAAGGATCCACGGTTTCGGTCCACGATGGACGGCTGGAAACAGCGTGAAACTCAACTTCAGTCGGATGGCGAGAAAGAAAAATACGCAGCTGCTCTGGCCGCGTGGAAGGTCAAGGCAGCAGAAGCCAAAGCTGCAGGCAAACGTGCACCGCGTGCGCCCAGATCACCCGAAAGCACTCTCAACGGCAATCAACGACCAGGCAACATCTTTGCCGGCGTCGTCCACCCAACGCTGGGCTATGGTATGAAAGGCGTGATCTGGTATCAGGGCGAAAGTAACGCTGGTCGTGCTTGGGAATACGCTCAGCTGTTTCCGTACATGATCGAACAATGGCGTGTGGAATGGGGCCAGGGCGACTTTCCGTTTTACTGGGTTCAGTTAGCCGACTTTCTGGCAGAAGTCGATCAGCCCGGTGAGAGTAACTGGGCCGAACTACGCGAGTCACAGTCAAAAACCATGTCGCTGTCGAACACCGGTGAAGCCGTCATTATTGACCTGGGAGAAGCCAACGACATCCATCCAAAAAACAAATATGACGTGGCCGCTCGTCTTGTGCGGTGGGCATTGGCAAGAGATTACGGCATGGAATCGATCGAACCGCAAAGTCCAACTTACCGGGACGTAAAGATCGTTGACAACAAAGCCGCTCTGACCTTCGACCACATCGCGGGTGGATTGCGGACGGTCGACGTGAACGACGTCCGCGGGTTCGCCATTTGCGGGGAAGATCACAAGTGGGTCTGGGCCAATGCGAAAATTACGGGCACCGACTCCATCGAAGTCTGGAGTGACGACGTGGCCGCTCCCGTTGCCGTCCGCTACGCGTGGGCCAACAATCCGGTTTGCAATGTCCACTCCAGAATCGGCCTGCCCCTGACTCCGTTTCGCACGGACGATTTCCGGATGACCACAAGACCGGCCGACGCGAAGTAATGCCTCGTCGAAGCCTGATAATGGGCTTTCTCTCGTTCTCAAGATGCGGTCTTTAATGTTGCGCGTTTCTAAACCCTCCCGCTGGCGGGAGGGTCGGACGCGGTAGCGGCCGGGGAGGGCCGCAATACAGGCTCGAAGCGCCAGCGAGTGGGTCTCGTGCGCTCGTGAAATCCACTTGCTCGCGCTGCGTGCCTGGTGTGAATCGCAGGTGTTGTTGGCTGAGTCGTTGAAACGGTGAGATTTCAGCACGGAAGGAGACGGAAAAAAATCAA
>LWDU01034510.1_pt1 | contig 11060 bp, 10 predicted proteins | sample 727161 | NCBI WGS metagenome assembly LWDU01 (sample SAMN04566230, study PRJNA314399) | hydrothermal vent metagenome | isolation source: deep sea hydrothermal plume seawater | place: Mexico: Gulf of California, Guaymas Basin | collected 2004-07-11 | reverse complement strand
CGACTAATTAGAAATCACGCAGAGGCCGTGGTGGAAGATAAAGGGACTACAAGCCTTAACAATATGATTGGACACAATTTTCGTCTTGGAGAGATTGAGTGTGCAATAGGAATTGAACAGTTGAAAAAGTTAAAAGAACTTGTCACAACTCGACAACAAGCTGCAGAGCGATTAGCTGAAGGATTGAAAGACTTGACTGGATTGCGTTTGCCAATTATTAATGATGATTGCACTCATGTTTATTATGTATTTCCATTAATTGTTAATGTAGACAAATTGGGAGTTTCTAGAGATTTGATTATTAGGGCGCTAGAAGCTGAAGGTGTGTCAGGGTTGGCATCGGGATATGTAAATATACATCTGTTACCAATGTACCAAAAGAAAATTGCATACGGGTCTCACGGATTTCCTTGGACTTTAAGAGAGGCACGACAGAATATTAACTACACAAAAGGAATTTGCCCAGTTGCAGAAGAACTACATGAGAAAACATTCATTGGTTTTCAAATGTGTTTGCATGAGTTGTCAAGTAATGATATTGATTTAATTGTAAGCGCTTTTAGAAAAGTCTGGGAAAATCTTGACGATCTTTCTTGATTAATCCTGAAATATGAATAAATATTTAAAAAAAATGGGCGTGTAAGTGGTAAATATTGCTTTACTTACAAGATATAACTCGCATACTGGGAGAGAATACGCGGCTAGATTAATTGACAACAACATTAATTTTGTTTTTATTACCTTTGGCGAGCAAAATGAATATGAAGGTAAACATGAGGATATGAGATGTGGTGGCTTATGGAGCCCTACACCTATTAGTGATATTAAAAAACAAACAAATTTTATAAATTTTGATAATATAAATTCAAAAGAATTTAAGACTTACGTTAAAGAGAAAAAAATTGATTTAGGCATACAGAGTGGCGTTGGTGAAATTATTAGTGAAGATGTAATCAATCTATTTCCAAAAGGTATTTTGAATTTTCATCCAGGTGATTTACCACAATATAGAGGGTGTTCGGCTCCAGAATGGCAATTATATGAAAATAATAATATAGTATGCACTTGTCATTATGTGGATAAAGGTATAGATACAGGCAATATTATTGAGAAAAAAGTGTTAGATTTGCCATATGGTGATTACCATAGAATAAGAGCGTCAATATATCTAGAAATTTCAAAGTTTCTTGTTGATATTGTTAATAAGCACATAAGGCAAGAGGAAATAAGTAGCCATCCTCAAGATGAAAGCCGTGCAATTTACCGAAGATATATTGGTAATGATAAGATAAAAGAATTAATTAACTTGTTGGATATAGAGGATGTCAATGACAAGTAAGCAGGAAGTGGTAGGTATAGTTTGTCATGATGCTGGAGGTGCTGAGATTATATCTAGTTACATACTTAAAAACAATATCACAGCAAAATACTGTTTAGAAGGTCCAGCTGTCAAAGTATTTGAGCACAAGCTTGAGAATATCAAAAACAATTCATTATCTAATATGATTAATAGTGTTGACTGGATTCTGTGTGGAACAAGTTGGCAGTCAAATTTGGAATGGAACACTATCCAAGCAGCTAAGAAGAAAAATAAAAAAGTTGTTTCATTTTTAGAGCATTGGGTCAACTACTCAGAAAGGTTTAATCGGAATGGAATAACAATATTCCCTGATGAGATATGGGTTGTTGATACCTATGCTCAGAAAATTGCAGAGGAGTCTTTTCCAGATACAAAAATAAAACTTATGGACAATCCATACTTATCTGAAATTAGGCAGTCGTTAAGTAAGCTTAAACCGAAAAAGAAGTTAACGGAAAAGCATGCCGTTCTTTATGTTTGTGAGAATATATCAGACCATATGTTTTTACAATATGGTGATGCAAATTATTTGGGCTATACTGAACATGATTCATTGCAATTCTTTGTGGATAATGTGGATAAAGTTGATAAAAATATCAGCACAATAATTATAAGACCTCATCCATCAGACAATAACCCTCAGGCAAAATATGGCTGGATTAAGAAGCACCCAATTAACACGCTTTGCGATGTTCAATTTAGTAAAGAAAAAAGTTTGATGCAAGATATTGTAGATTGTGATATTGTTGTGGGTGCAGAGACTATGGCAATGGTTGTAGGCTTGATTTCTAGAAAAAGAGTTGTTTCATCTATTCCTAAAAAAGGAAGAGAATGTGTGCTGCCATTTCCTGAGATAGAGCATATCTCAGAACTAATAAATGAAGACTGAATCATGTTGTTAAGTTGCTTTAAAAAAGAATATTGCTTTAAAAGTATTTTTAAATTAAATACAGGAAACTGCATATAAAATGCTGACCCAAATTAGGAGAATAAATGATTGATGGATTAAAATATTGTCAGCGTTGTTGTATGCCGGAAACAACTGAGGGGATTGACTTTGATGAGACGGGAATTTGTCGAGCATGCAATTCATCTGAGCAAAAAATGCACATTAATTGGCATAAAAGACGAAAAGAGCTTGGGTCAATATTGAAAAGTGCTCAAGATAAAGCAAAGGAAAATAATTCACCGTATGATTGCATTGTCCCAATTAGTGGTGGAAAGGATAGTGTCTATCAATTGCATGTTCTCTCCAAGGTATACAATATGAGCGTTTTAGCTGTTACCTTTTCACATAATTGGTATTCAGAAATAGGTTGGTACAATTTATTAAATTGCTTAGAGCAATTTGAGGTTGACCATATGATGTTTACACCATCACGCAAAACAGTAAATTCTGCAGCAAAAAGTAGTTTGTCGGCTATTGGGGATGTTTGTTGGCACTGTCATTCAGGTATTGGCTCATATCCTTTGCATATTGCTACAAAGTTTAATATTCCATTGATGATTTGGGGAGAGTCTATTGCTGAAAATTCAGGAAGAGCAAGCTATTTTGATCCTGTGAGAAAATTTGATAGAGATTATTTCTTGGAAGTGTCCGCTAAAGTCCCCCCTAATCAATTTGCTAAAAATGAAGAGGAATTACGTTCATTTCAAATTTTTGAGCCACCATCAGCAGAGGAATGTGAGGAGGCTGGTCTTTATGGCATCCACTTAGGTGATTTTATTTTTTGGGATGAAGAGCGCCAAACAGAATTCATACGCAATACTTATGATTGGCTGGAAGATGATATAGAGGGAACTTATAAAGGTTACAAGAGCGCTGAATGCAGTATGGCAGGACTTCATGATTTTACTAATTATTTGAAACGAGGATATGGCAGGTCAACGTTTCATGCAAGCTTAGATGTGAGAAATGGATTGTTAGATAGGAATGAAGCGTTTGAATTGGCAAAAAAATATGATGAAGTTGAGCCGAGCATTCTTCAGTATTATTTGCAAATTACTGGACTAAACAAAGATGAATTTTATGATGAAATTGGCAAGAAGCGCATGAAGCAATTAGAGGGAAAAGAAGTGCCGGTAGTGACTAAAAAATATGAAAAGGTAAAAAAACCTTTTGTTGTAGAATTTATTGAAATGGTGCGAGAAAAAGCAAGAAAAAATGAATTTTAAAAAAATGCTCAAAGACAATGAAATATATAAGCATTTAGTTGGCGTGCCAAAAGAACAAGAGTTAGAAGAATTTTACAAAGAGTCTTCAGATTTTTTTGGCGTTAAGCTAGTTGAAAACCCACTTTCATTTACCGTAAAAGATATTTTTAATACCTATGTATTTCCAACTGAAATGGGCAGTAATACCTGGAAAGGGCATATTGCAGGAAATAATGCAAGAGTTATTTCATCTGCCTTGCAAGCTGGACATAGGTTTGTTGCAAAAACAGTAACTTCTGAGTTTGCTGTACATGAGCCAACAGGAGTAATTAATCCGTGGAATAGCGAGTTTCAGGCTGGAACTTCATCTGCAGGTAGTGCAGTGAGTGTCTTTCTAAAAGAAAGTGATTATTCGCTTGCAACACAGACTGCGGGATCTATTTCAAGACCAGCTGCATATTGTGGGGTAATTGGCGTCAAGCCATCATTTGGGCTATTGCCGAGAACTGGGGTTTTAAAAACATGCGATGCCTTTGATACAGTAGGCTTTATGGCGCTAGAAACCAAAAACTTATCGAAAATTTTTGATGATTTGAGAGTGCACGGGAGGAATTATCCTCATAGTTCTATAGTGGATGAGTACTATATTGAAAACAAGGGTAGATTTAACACAGGAGCGACTAGTCTAATCAGAGTTGCAAGAATAGATAATAATTTTGATAAATCTATTGCGTTTTCTGATGACTCAATAAAAACTCTCGATAATGCTTGTCATATATTGCGTGAAAACCAGTGTGAAGTGATAGAATCAGTCCAATGGCCGGATTTTATTCATGAGATTCGAGATAGTCACGAGCAAATATATAGCCGTTCATTGCTATATTATTTCAAAACAGAAGTTAAAGAGGGGAAGAAGATCTCTGACTCATTTAAAAGTATTATTAAGAAAGGGGAAAGCGTTACAGCAAACACTTTTGTAGATTTAATTAAAAAGCATTTGATAAACATCAAAAAATTTGATGAATTTATGAAGGAGAATAAAATTGACTTTATAGTTTGCCCTACAGTATACGGTTGTGCGCCAAAAATAGGCAAAAATGAAAAACCAGATTTTAATTTAATTTGGACATACCTCCATTTGCCAAGTGTTACTTTGCCTTTAGGGCTGAATAAGTCAAATAATTTACCAATTGGCGTTACTTTGGTCGGTCAAAAGTATTTCGATAAGTTCCTTTTTCAACTTATTAGTAATTATTTTAATGATGAAAAATTGATTAATAAGCCATGAGTAAGGTGTATTGATGTATATTCCAATTATAACCAAGCTGATTAAAAAAAAGCATAGATCCAAAATAAGGACTATAAATATAGGTTATAAGCGACTTAGGAGTGAAAGTAGGTTAGAATTGTTGCGGCAATTAAAAGATATTTTGACCAAAACCAAACTTAATAATACAAGCTTGCCAAAAAGTTTTTTTCGTCAAGGCAGTTTTGATATTGAGCTGTCAATTCGTCAATATTTAACTGTTATAATCCTTGGGTTGTCTTTCAATAGGTCTATTTTGTATAGTATTGGATCTAATCAGTCGCTTAGCCACCCTTTGCCAAAAGAGTGGAGATATGCTTTAATAAGCCAAGGTATTAATGTGAATAATTTTAACTCTGCCTTATTGTGGCATGTATATGGGTTTTTTTTTTGGGGCCGGTGTGTTTTATCTGAGTTGAAAAGTATTTATTTTTTGTTAAAAAAACAACCTAATTTAGGAAAGTATATATTTTTTGATGGCTTAGTTGATAATAATATCTCTGCCAACCCCAATAGGCATAATATTGTAAATTGGTATTTGAGATGGAAAAATAGAAATATAGAGATTAATAGTATTTGCCACAGTGCAAGCGGTACGTCTAATTTTAAACTTGACAAGGTCAATATTGTTCAAACTGATGGACTGCCAAAGCTAATAAGAACTGAACTACTGAAATATGTAGGTTTTTTTATATATGAAGTGATTTATAGCTTTATATGGTTATTTTTCAAACCTGCTTATGGATTTTTACTAAGGGAATCTATGAAGTTAAAAAGGGTTGATTTGGCAAATGATGCCGATTTGGCAAGAGATTATTTGTTTAGTTGCTCTTCTGCATTTTATCGACCAATATGGACTTATGTGGCAGAAGATAAAGGTTCAAGAATTTTGTATTATGATTACTCTACAAATACTGCAGATTTTAAAACTAAAAATGGCTACCCCATACAAGAGCCTTGGCATTTGATGAGCTGGCCACATTATTTAGCTTGGAATGAGTTTCATGTGGATTTTTTTATGAAGTCTGGCCAGCATAATTCAGTAATAGAAAATGTTGGGCATATATGGTTTTCTTCCAGTGGAAAGTGTGCGGATATTCCGTTAAATTCAATTGCTGTATTTGACGTGCCACCCACTAAATTTCCAATGTATTATGTGTATAGTCCTGAATATTATAATTATAATATTTCCAATCGATTTTTAAGTGATATATGTCTCGTACTTAACAAGAGCAACTTTAATATAGTGCATAAAAAGAAACGCATAAAAAAGTTTACACATAAAAGATATGAAAGAAGGATTAGGCAGTTAAATAAAGATCCAAGATATATAGAAATTTTTCCTGATATTGATGCCCTTCAAGTGATTCAAAAAACAAAAGCTTGCATCTCTATGCCATTTACCTCAACAGCCGTAATTGCTAAGCAGGAAGGAAAGCCTTCGGCCTATTATGACCCTAGTGGTACCATAAAAAAAGACGATAGAGCAGCGCATGATATTCCGGTTTTAAGTGGTATTAACGAACTTGAAGATTGGGTAAAAAGTCTATGATTGAGAAAGGTGGAAAGGGCAGTAATTTTAAACGACACAACATATCTAGTAAAGTTGTGCCTGATTGCTCTGCAGCTGTGCTGCAGAAGGTTATTAGAGGTAACTCTCACATGAATGGAATTGAGTCATTCTGGGGTTACGCCAAAACAAGGTTAGTAAAGTTTAAAGGAGTGGATAAAAAGATGTTTAATTTACACCTAAAGGAATGTGAATTTAGGTTTAATCATAGAGGGGAAGATATGTATCAAATTTTGTTTAAAATATTTAGAGATGAGCCTCTAAAGTTGCCTTGACCCTTATTAAATTAAAAAGAAAGATTTTTAACAAGAGTGTAAATGATTTTTCTTGACGTACATGGAGTCTCGGTAAGGGTAAATTCTTCAGATAATTTTGAGCTGTTCGTCAAAAATAGTTTGCCATATTTTTTTGTTGATGTTAAAAATCGGTCTAAATCTGATATATGTGTTGATATAGATTTTAGTAAAGAGGTTGATCATAATAGCTATCTATCCAAAGCAACAAAAATTGGAAGAAATGCATATATAAATGATAATTTTTTTTATTGTACGGCTGGTGATTACTTTATTGTTGCTGAAAAGAGTAGCACGTGTATAAATATCAACGTCTCTCTTGTAAAAGTATTATCTATTAAGAGTAAACTTAAGAGAAAAATAAAAGAAATTATAAGACCACATGATAAGTTTTTACTGGTTAGGCATTATATTATATTTCCATTATTTTCTTTACTTCAAAATTTAAAAAATATAAATGTTTTACATGCAAGTGCCGTAAATATTGATGGCAAAGGCATTATATTCTCAGGATTATCTGGGGTAGGTAAATCAACCTTAAGCATTGCCTCAGTTATTATGGATAAAGGTCTATTTATTACTGACAATTATTTATTATATGATGATAGCAAAATATACCCATTTCCTGAATGGATTCGACTGAATCAGGAAAGCTATAAATTAACTAGTGTGGATGAGACTGGCGTTGTTGGAAAAATTACACGTGCTTTTTTTTATAGGTATGGCCGTAATTATCATCAATTAGAGTCTAATGTTATCAGCCCCCCTGTTAAATGCACCGCATTTATACAATTATTTCTTGGTGATAAATTTTCTGCTAACATAATATCAGCAGAAAAAGCTATAGACCGAACCATTCTTAATAATGCCCATGTTAAGGAGTTTCCTGAACATGCATTGATTGGCCTTTTACCTTATATACTTGAAAATAATACATTTCAAAATAATACAATGGTGCAGTCATTGAAAAGTATTCTTGCCAATTCTGCTATATATGAAATCGTTATAAATAGAGAGGATTCAATTGAAGATTCGATTGATAAAATATTGACAATATTAAAAATCGATAAATAATGAATATTGCAAATTTATTTAGCATATATGTGGGTGATGGTGACTATCAATCGCTTATAGCCGCGCAATTCTCTACAATTATAACTAAAGAGCTGGATACGCCCGAAGTGCGTATAAGTGTTTATATGGTCGATGATATTGATATATCTGGACTGATAAAAATAGATAATCAATATTCGTATAAATCTGAAATTTTGTTCTGTTCAGATGGTGCTGGTAGAGTAATGTCAATAGAGGTTAGAGGTGATAAATATACAGTTTCATTTGAGAAGGGTATAGCTAATAATTATTTACTATCTGCATTGAATTCAATTATTAAGATCTCCACTATTAATTGTGGCGGGTTAGTTGTTCATTCATCAATGGTAGGTAATAATAATTATGGAGTTTTACTCACAGGATGGGGAGGGGTTGGCAAGACGTCCTTTGTGTTGAGCGCCTGTAAAGAAAATGGAATAAGTGTGGGGGATGAATGGAATTTAATTAGTAATTCTCAAATATATCCTATGAGAAATTATATTTTGATGATGTATTATGATGCGTTAAACAATACTCACTTAATAAATACTATTGATGTGGCAAGGTCATTTTTATTTAAATGTCTTCTGGGGGGCTATATAGGCAGGATCTTTGAAAGGCTACATATTACATTAAGGTGTAGAGAAATAAAAATTAGCAAACTGTGCAGGGCAAATTGTAATGTTGTGCCACTTAGTGAATCTATTCATTATTTCAAAAGTAAAGAAAATATTAATGTCAACTTAAAAATTAAAAATAATGAGTATTCAAGAATTATCACATCTAATTTTATACATGAGAGTGCAAGTCTTCTAGAATTATTAAATTACTTAAATTTAGCAAATAAGGAAAAAGGTGATTTTATGTCTTTATTTTTGAACAAGTATAAGGAAAACGCGAACAAAATATTTAAAGATGTTAATTGCAGTTTGAGTCATGGCCGTAAATTTAACTCTAGGCATTATGTGGATAAAATAGTAAATTATGATTCTTAATATTCATAATATTGTCAATATTAGATTAAATAACGAGTCTCGTTCTATTAGAACATTTATTAAAGATGAGTTAGGTTATTTTATAGATTCAGATTCAAATTTAGCAGATATAGATATTTTCTTTGTTAAAAAGATTAACAATCTGAAAGATTTTACAGATATTTCAGATTCATTAAAATATTTTAAAAACACAATCTGCCTCCAGTATGGAGGTGGATTTATGTCTATACAATGTTTTGATGATAATTGCTCGAAGGTGGAGGCCTATGTAGAGGAATCTGTTGATAATTTTTGGGTGTTGTATTTAATAGAAAAGTTATTGATGGTTATCTTACCGACAAAAGGCTATATATTTATGCATGCAAGCGCGTCTACCAACAATAATATGGAGGCTACAATTTATACAGGATTTCAATCAGCCGGTAAGACTAAAAATGTGTTAGAGGATATTGATCAAGGAGATGAATTTCTTGGAGATGAATTAATAATTGTAGATAAAGATGCAAATTGTTATTGTTATCCTAGAAGAATTAATATTCACAAGTTTAATACCAACAAGTACTGGAGAATTCTTGGAAAAAGAATTCTGTCCGAAGTGTTAAATTTACGTCCCTCAAAATATATTAAAATGCTCATGAGGCATACTATTAGAGGGAAAAGTTATAGAGGTTATATTCGTTTAAGTATTTTTGAATACTCTTTGAAAGCAGTTATAAGTAATAATGCCAGAATTGTTAAACTTGTTTTGTTCGACAATAAGGAAAATGATTGCCTTGCATTTAATTCTATAGAGTCACAAAGCGAATTAACTCAATATTTACTTAATAGTAATTTGGGTGAATATTTTAGTAGGATAGAAAAAAATTTATTGATTGGTATTGTAGACGAAAATATTCAAAAGATATCTTTGTCCAAATGTATAAAAAAATCAACAGCATTACATACTCAAATACTGGCTAAATTTATTACTTCTGTTGATAAAATTGAAATTCTAACAAAGTCTTGACTTATAATAAATAGCGATGCGTAACTTTTTTAAAAAAAATCTCAAAAAATTCCCAAAATTATTTACTTTTCTTAAGAAATACCCATTAAGATTCTATAGAAACATAAAGCTTCAAGAATTAGAATTTCCTCGACAAATATGGATAGAAAACACTAATCATTGCAACGCTTCTTGTGTAATGTGTCCAAGAGAACTTCAAACAAGATCGAAAAGCATCATGTCATTCGATTTATATGAAAAACTCATTATTGAGATCTCTAAATATCCTCATTTGGTAGAAAGAGTGCATATGCATAATTTTGGCGAGCCTCTTTTAGATAAAAAGCTGGTAGAAAGAATTAAGCTTGCAAAAGATCATGGGATTAAGCACGTTTATTTTGTTACAAATGCATCATTACTTAATTCAAAAAATGCTTTAAATTTGATTAAATCTGGTCTAGACGAATTCAAAATTAGTTTTTACGGTGTGAATGAGAGTACCTACAACTCGACAATGAAAGATTTAGATTTTAATATAACTTTAAATAATGTTAGAAATTTTTTTGATTTACGGAAAAGCCTTAAGGCTACCAAACCTAAGGTTGTATTGCAGCTTATTCCACAGTCATTAAATGATGCCAATTTAGAGAAGGAATGGGTTAATCTATTTAAAGAATATCTTGATGATGAAATTGGTGATAGGTTTAATTTTTACCAATTGCATAATTTTGGAGATGGCAGAGATTATGTTGAAACAATGGATCATAATATAAGGAATACATGTAAGTTCCCTTGGAACACCATGGTTATTCTTCAAGATGGAAGTGTCACAGCTTGCTGTTTAGATTATGATGGCCAGATTAATCTTGGCAATGTTAATGAACAATCCATTTACGATATTTGGAATGGTGAAAAATATAAGAAAATAAGGGCAGATTTTAAAAAATTAAATTACAAAGATTATAAACCGTGTCAAAAATGTAATTTTCCAGTTGATTAATTAAGAAAGCACCATATATTGCTCCATGTTAATTATTAATGAAAAATTCATACCAAAAACAGTATAGAAAGATTTGTAATGCCTGTGACTCTGTCTTACTTGGTTGTAATTCAAGATTTGAGATTGTTGCAATTAATTTTCTGCATGTCATTAGGGGGTCGACAACAACCCTCCAAAGGTACGCTTATCTTTTTAATAATGAACTTTGGGTGAGTAGAATCATAAGATATCATTATCTTTTTATGAAAAATATAATGAGTATTTTATATAATTTTATGCGGTCGATCTTTTATCGAACACAAAGA
>LWDU01032060.1_pt1 | contig 11062 bp, 5 predicted proteins | sample 727161 | NCBI WGS metagenome assembly LWDU01 (sample SAMN04566230, study PRJNA314399) | hydrothermal vent metagenome | isolation source: deep sea hydrothermal plume seawater | place: Mexico: Gulf of California, Guaymas Basin | collected 2004-07-11 | reverse complement strand
GGTGTTGAATTGGCAAAGATTAGCAATGCGGTACGAATTGTTGTCGCTACTGAGCATGGAAATGCCCCGAGGTTAGTTGCCGGTTATCAGCCAGGGATTCCAGTAACTGCGGTGAGTAATAGAATTAGAGCAACTCGACGCGTTCAATTATTGCCTGGAGTTGATAGTCTCATCGTAAAAGAACATCAACGAGGTTCTGATACTATGCAAGCGGCAGTATCTGCGCTCTTAGATGATGGAAGATTGAATGTTGGAGACCGTGTAGTGGCAATTTCGGGTAGTCCTCTTGCAATGAAAGGTGCTACTAGTACAATCAGAATGTATCGCATCGCAAAAGATCGAACAATTATCGGAGCAGAATAAAAGGTAAGTGATAACCCCCTCTCGCTAATGTCAATAAAGTAGGCCATTTGAAATAATTACATGGTTTTTTTTGATTTTGTAAGTCCTCTGTGGCCCGAATACTAACATTTGTGAATCCAATCAAGTAGATATTTTCCGTCGCTGTCTTCAAATAGGGGTTTCTTGTCGGCTGACTCGCTAAGGAGTAATCACAATGGGATCTCAATGGGAAGATAAGAGCAAGCCTCACTTGAATATAGTGTTCATCGGACACGTCGACCACGGAAAGTCTACTACTGTTGGACGCCTTCTTTTGGACACTGGTCACATCGAAGGTCACGTAGTTGAAAAGAACGAAAAACTCGCTGCAGAATCCGGTAAGGCTGGATTCGGTCTTGCGTACGTCATGGACGGACTAAAGGAAGAGCGCGAACGTGGTATCACCATTGACGTTGCTCACAAGGAATTTTTCACACCTAGTTACTACTGGACTGTTATTGACGCTCCAGGTCACCGTGATTTCGTCAAGAACATGATCACCGGTGCTTCACAAGCCGACGCAGCAGTTCTTCTGTGCGCAGCAAATGATGGTGTTAACGCACAAACCAAGGAACACGCTTTCCTTGCTCGTGTTCTAGGTGTTTCACAACTTATCGTACACGTTAACAAGATGGATATTTCTGGTGTTGACTGGTCTGAAGACAAGTACAAGCAAGCATGTAAGGAAGTTAGCGCACTATTGAAGATGGCAGGTTTCAAGCCGGACGATATTCCAATGATTCCAGCTTCTTCACTAAATGGAGACAATGTATACAACAAGTCCGACAAGTGCCCATGGTACAAGGGACCAACTCTTTTCGAGGCAATTGACGCAATCAAAATGCCAAAGAAGCCAATCAACAAGCCACTTCGCTTGCCGATTCAAGATGTTTACAAGATTTCCGGTATTGGAACTGTTCCAGTAGGAAAGATCGAAACAGGAACTCTAAACGTTGGAAAGAACGTTGTCTTCAATCCTTCACAGAAGTCTGGTGAAGTCAAGTCAATAGAGATGCACCACACAATGGTACCTAAGGCAGAGCCTGGTGACAACGTTGGATTCAACGTACGTGGTCTAGCAGCTGTTGACATTCGCCGTGGAGACGTTGCAGGATATGCCGATTCCGCACCAATGTTCGTTCGTCACGACGAATCATTCGTTGGACAGATTCAACTAATGGACATTCCAAAGGCAGTTTCTGTTGGATACACTCCTGTATTCCACGCTCACACCGCTCAAGTTGCTATTCGCTTCTTGGAACTTCTAGAGAAGACCAACAAGAACGGAAAGGAAGCAAATCCTTCTTTCCTAAAGACTGGAGATGCATGTTTGATTCGCTTCCAGCCTACCAAGCCTTTCGCAATCGAGCAAATGGATACCTTCCCTGAACTTTCCCGCTTCGCAATTCGCGACATGGGTAAGACAGTCGCTGCTGGTGTTTGTCTAAAGATTGACAAGAAGTGAGTCCAATTGAATTCATCTAAAGTTTTGGAGGAATAAAAATGGCTGCAGTAACAATCATCAAGTTAACCGGTGAGAACCATTCTGATATTGATTCAGTAGCATCACAAATCAAGAATATTTGTGAAACTGGTGGTATTTCACTTCGTGGACCGATTCCACTACCAACACGTCGTCTAGTCGTACCAGTTCGTAAGGCTCCAGATGGTGAAGGTAGTGAGACATACGATCACTGGGAACTGAGAGTTCACAAGCGCCTTCTTGAAATGGACATTACATCCGGTAAAGACGAAAATGCACTTCGTGCAGTAGCTCGTATCCAAATCCCAGATACTGTCAGCATTGAACTTTCAATGCGCGCAGTTAACTGAAGTGAACGATAGTCATTATTGACAATATGTTGTTGCCGTAAGGCTATTCATTTGATAAGTCGCATTATTTATTATGCGCACTACTGAGTGACTATTCTCAAAGAGCCGCAATTTTAGCGAACCCACCATCAACTAACATTTCTGCAGTTATTGAATCTAAGAAATGAACATCACCTGCTTCCAAATTAACTTCTTCACCTGAAGCGTTTATTATCGCCTCAGGTAATGATTCCAAAATTCTCACACGAACTAAATCATCCTCTTCACTTTCTTCTTCAGATTCAACATCTGGATTCAACATCGTTTCTTCTAATTGGATTGCATTAGTCTTGGAAGAAGGTGCCAACTCCATTGCTGCTGCATGACGAACTTCTCCACCCACCTCTTCCATGAATGATGCCATGTCATCATCTTCACCTTCTTTGGCACTACTAATTGGTTCTTGAATTCCTTCAGCATCATTCAAATCTGCGTGAATATGCTCATCCAAGTCGGGCCATTCAGTTTCTGCAAACCGATCTTCTTCATCGGCTTCTATCATATCGATGGCATCCGCTTCATCATCTTCAAAAGCCAAAGCAGGGGGTGGATTACCTGTTAAATTATTTTCAGAGAAAGAATCTAATTGCATAGTTCCTGGAGCATGAAGAACCTTGTTGATTATTCCTTCACCGGCAACTCCATTTTGCATTCCATTCCAATCAACGCCCATCTTAAATCGGTCGACTTGAATCAGTAATGCATGATAGAAAGCCTTCTCTTCAGGGTCATGACGTTGCCAATCAAGCGAAGGTAATTCTTGGTTCATTCCAGAATTCGCAGTAGTCCTCATCGATTGGCTCGCAGCATGTTGCATCATAGCAACCATTCTCTTGCGCGCTAATTCACTGGCTATTCGACGAATATTTGCTTGCCTTTTCTGAAGATTCTGTAAGCGAATACCTGTAGTACCCATCCTCAACATATCTTGAATGTCCAAATCTATGTCTGAAAGTAACTTTCTAACATTCTCCCAGAAATCAGTTCTCGGTAATCTGATTGGAACATTTCGCCCAGATTGTTGTCGATTTGTGGTAAATAAATGCTCCTCCGCCTCATGCGCTTGGGCGCTATCGAGTTCACGTGGAGGCGACATTATGGATACCCTGTAGCCCACGATTCTTGAACCCTTCACTAAAACTACTTCACTCAATTGATACTCACTTTGATATTGAAAGACCCCACCTCGCTAAGCGAGGTGATTGGAATATGAGTGGCAATGTTGGCTTGAATGACAGAAATAATCCTTATTTTAATACAGCCATGCTCATAGTTTCAATACTATTACTCACATCATACTCTCCCGTTATTGGTAATTCACAATTTGATATCAATTTAGAAAATTTGCCGGATAATTCAGATGCATCCTCTAAATCATCAACCTCGGTTGAGCATTGGTCTGGGCCAGATTCATTTTATCCAATGGCTAACCAATCTGGTGTAAACCAAACTCTTAATTCTTTAATTCAGATACCATTTAATCAAAGTGTAAGCAATGCAGAAATCTCAATCCAACCACTTTTTACTTCAACTAATAGCAATGGAACAATGTTTGGTCCTGAATCTGCCAATAATTGGAATGGCACACATAATGTTACCAACGGTATTGGCCATAGTGGATTGCTTACTTTAGCAACCAATTCATCACTTGGGGCATTAACTGATTTTGAAAGCAATGTATTTACTCCGATTAATTGGTTAGGGCAAGGAAAGAATGATGATATTTGGCATATTTTGCGCCCAACTATTGACTCAGTTAATACCTCGAGCAATCAACAAGTACCTTCTAGCACGAGTCAAGGAATGGGTTATTTGAGTTCTAGAGCATTGGGCGATATTTCAGAAAACTATAGTTCATGCCTTCAATCACAAATATATGATGTTCCAAATTATGTAAATAATTATTCTTTGACAACAAAGGTATGGATTTCTCTATTGGATTCTGATGCTGTTTGGGTTGAAGCAATGAATGATTCAGGGATATGGCAAGTAATCACCCCTGATTCTAATTATAGTAATTCTAGTTCATTGAATGGTTCACCATCAATGGTTTGGTCGGGCCAAAGTAATGCATGGATAACCCAGAGGTTCCAATTGGATTCTGTTGTATCTTCACAAGGTAATGAAATAAAATTCAGATTCTGTTTACAAACTTCTTCAGTTGCCAGTGCTCGTGCTGGTGTATTTATTGATGATATGAGATTGCACAATGATGGAGATCAATCTGGAGCTTGGATACATGGAAGTTTGAGTGGAGATTACTTACCAAATGCAAATGGAAGATTGATTGTTCCAGCAAATCTTAGCAATTTGAGTGGACCACTGGAAATAGAATTATTCACTAATTGGGATATTGAAGGAGGTTCTAACGATGGGATGACAACTTGGCTATCTCTTGATAACGGAACAAATTGGAGATTACTTTCTCTTTCTCCAGGTCACCCAGGTAATGGACTCTGGTACCAAGGTTCCTATTACCAAACCGAATCCGGACGTTGGATACCTATCAGTTATTCACTACCAGCAAATACTTCCAGCCATGCCAATGCAAGCAATGCACTAATCCGATTCTTGGTTCAAACAGATTCGATTGTAAATTATGGAGGATTTGCATCATCAGGTTGGGAAGGAATGGCAATTGATGACATTACAATTTATGCCAATCGTAGTACTGCAAATGTTCAAAAAAGAGTTATTGCCAATTTTACAAATCCGAGTGATGGTCAATATGGTAATCTGAGTGGCTGGCTAAATTATTCAGGAGTAAGTCCAAATCAATGGATTTGGACAAGTCTTCTGGGAGCGAATGGTGCAATGGACGCATATGACCGCTTTGATTCAGGAAATTTAGCACCTGCCGGCTGGTCAATTCAAACTTATGATACAAGAAAATTCGAAATAGGCGCAGTAAGCGATGCTGCAGGATTTGGACCTGCATCATGGCCTTCGGGAAGCAATGGTGCTGGGATATATTTGACCAACAGATATACCAACAATATGCATACTCATTTAATTACGCCAATCTATGATATACCTGAGAATTCTACTGCTAGACTTACTTTCAAAAGTTGGGTTTGCACGGAAGCAGCTTGGGATGGAGGAGCGGTTTCACTCTCAACAGATGGTGGAGAAAGTTGGTGGTTTATCCCACCAGATTTGAATGGATTCCATGACCAAATATCTCAGGTTAACCCGCAATCACCATTCTATGGAGAAGGAATATTTGATGGTTCAAATATTAATGGTGGCTGCAACAATGTCGTTAGAGGATTTGATTTGAAGCAATCAGACCTCAGCAATCTTTCTGGGCAAAGTGTTAGGGCGAGGTTTACTTTCTTCTCTGACGCCTATCTGCAATTAGATGGTTGGTACATTGATGATGCAGGGGTTGAAATCGATGTTTATGAGCCACAAGGTGAATGGATTTCAGATTTGATTTCATTTGATGATGATTTCCAATATGGTGGATTATTGGACGGCTTTGTTGAAGAGAAAGAAGGCACTAATATCAGATTTGACATCCTTTCTGTGAATGGAAGTGAGATAATAGGATTACAAAATAAAACGCTTCCAATATCAATTGATTTGGACCGCAGTATACATTCTCAATTCCGAGTAAGGGTTAGAATGAGCTCGAATTCACAACTATTAACTCCAGTTTTGAAAAGTTTGAATTTTGGTTCTATTACATATTTTGATGTATTTCACATAGAACACCAATCAAGGAATTATACTATTTCCAGTCTATCTAATCTCGAATATTCAAATGGAATGGAAATTAGTGCTACAGGGCAAACTTCGATTTCATGGGATATCAACGCAGTTTGCCCAATGAAAAATGGTAGATTGACTATCGTTGGAGATAATACTACTATTTCTCATCCTGGATTAACAGTTAATCTACAGCAATGGAAGGGTTCGCCTGCTAGAACAATCTATGATATGGCAAGCACTACACCCTTTAGAAATTCAACTACACTGAGTATGACACTGTTTACAGGCGATGAAATCACTTCTGTAATGTTTGAACCGGATTGCCTAATTGCGCCAACTGATGTAAAAGTAATTCTAGGAAATAATCTAAGCATTTTTGAAATGAGTACAGGTCAAATGATGTTCCACAATATTCTACAATCGGTGAATGCTTCCGCAGTAGACAACTTAATTGATGAATACTACCAAGGAGGAATAAGGGAAATCATCACCATTCCAATGACTGTTCAGACCTCAAGGGGTTCGATAAAAGTTGATTTTGGCTGGGATGATGTGCCAATAATGGAAGATAGTTTCTTATCGATTAGTTCAACACGTTGGGTTCCCGATCAAAAAATAAATCTCACAACATTAAGTTGGAGAACAGAGAGCAATGACCCATTATTTGATTTCCCAACAGAAATAGATAGAGTCAAATTATTACTATCAACTTCACCGTTACAGAGTGATTCTTTCGTTGAGGTTGAAGTTGTTGATGTTCAGAATAATCCAACCTTCCGTCAATTAAAGGGTAGCGGCCTAGCAAGTTTGAATACCGCCGATTGCCAGATTCAAGTAATGTTGAATAGTGTAGAAATTGATTGGTCATTGAATACTCATTGGCTAATGGACGATGTTGATGAAATTCATTATTTGCTAATGTCAAATGATGAGGAAGGATTTGAAGTCGGACCAGGTCATCTTGTTCGCTCAACTCCATTCAATGAATTTGAAAATGATTTAGAGATTATTGATTTCAATGTGATATCGGGAGATTCGAGGCATTTGGGTAATGTATTTGACCCTATGTGGCCTTTCCATTTACAGCCACACCAAACTCTTTCAGTAACGGGAAAAGTTCGTTTTGAGGGTATAGCAAATGCATGGGCTCCTCAAAACTCTGCAGAGATTGAAATTGAGATGAAGGCAGTACCTCCGAAGAATGAATCTGGTGGACTTGATGAATGGATAGGGGAACCTGTAAATTGGTCCCAAACATGGTATTCAACTTTAAATCAAAATTCACTATTTGTCCGAGACATACTCGTGCCTCAGTCCTTTGGCCAATTTCCTAGCGGGACGCGCTTTGAAATCCGCCCTTCAATAATCCGCAGTGGCCCAATTAGTGAGGATTCTTCAACCAGTATTGACAGAACTGCACAATCAGTATTTGCCCCATTTATCATAGATACTGAAATACCAGAAATAATTGGAATTTACGCACTTGATTCCGCTGGATTAACTCCTGCTGATGGCCATGTTTGGATGACAGGGCAATCTCTTGCATTACGGTTATTCATTGAGGATTCAGATGGTCTTGCTAGTCCACTAAGGATGTATTATTGGTTAGAAAATCATGATGATAGTAATAATGATGGAATAATGCAAGCCAATGAATACAGAGAAATGATTGTTACATTTAGTAACGGCTCATTATCAACCGATATTGATTTGCCACTATTAGATGATGAACAAATAAAATCCCCTTCAGAAATGTCCGGTAGGGCCAGTGTATATTTTGTCGGTAAAGATTTAGCCGGAAATAATATTGCCAATGGGGGTACTTTTGGTGAAGAAAACGATTTAGCGACCATAATCGTTGCCAACCGACAAGATACAGTAATCAGTCCGGAATCACTGTATTTTGATACAATACAAGGAGTATTATTGGCAGGCAAGGAACATCATTTTTCATTTAATATCACAGATGGCAACGGTATTCAAACACTTGACAGAATTGAGTTGGCATTGCTGGGAAGAGAAGATTCTTCAAACTGCAATATTACTTATTACCCTCGATTTTCAACGATTGAATACGACCAAGAGTGCATCATTTCAGCACCGCAAGTAACGCTTGAAAAACATCCACAATCAGCAACTTGGAATATTGATTTTGCATTTAGACTGGATTGGAATGGATCATATAACCTCGCACAAGGCGGAGGAATGCCCTCTTTGAAAGTATTTGATGAAGGTCAAGACCTCGGTCTTGGTTTGAGCAGAATAAGTATTTTCCTTTGGCAACCATCATTTGAAGTCGAATTGGAAATTGTCAATCTAGCAGATATTACTGAACCCATTGGTTATTCTGAATCAAATAATATGTGGTTATTTAGAGGGGATGAGATTGAATTACATGCAATGTTAATGCATCAAGGAACTGGATTAGCGGCTGAAAATTTCCCCTCTGAGGCGATATTAAATTGGCGATTAAGCGATGGGGAGCGTGAATCATTTGGTGTGACTGAACTTGGTATCGATGGCAATATTCATCTGATTATAGAAATGGATATTGAAATTATTAAGCATAGGACTGCAACTCTTGAACTTTCTATTAGTGCAACTAATATTGCAATTCCACAGCCGCTATTAATCAATATTACAATGGATGATTCCCCACCTATGGTGACGATTCCAGCAGGATATTTGACAGCAATAGATTCTGACAAAATGAATAATGTGGAGGTTGTTGCATTAATTTCAGATGCCGCAGGAATTAGAAATACAAATATTACCATGCTTTGGCATTTCCGAAGAGTTAATCAAATCTTAATGGGAAGTCAAGGACAAGCCACGATTCCTTACAACTCTCATACGGGAACTACAACGACCTTCTCATCAATAGTTGACATGACATTAGAAGACCAATCAATTCTGCAAGCATTTGATCGTGTTGAAATTTGGTTTGAAATTACGGATAAAGCAGGATATGATTTACAAGGATACGGCAATTCATTATTGCCAATAAAACCACTATTCAGATGGATTGACTTTGAGCCTAGATTTGATATTATTCAAGCCACACCCTATCGTCCAACGATTGGGGAAGAAATCAATATCACCACACGGGTGGTAAATGAAGGAGTGTTAGGTGGTGAAATCACCTTGAATCTATTCGATTCAGAAGGGACGATTCATGCAACGGAAAAAGTCTATCTCGACTCGGGAGACTGGCAACAATTCAATTGGACAATAGAGGCATGGAAGGTTGGGAGATTGGGGTTAACGCTGCAAATTGTTAACCATACAGGAAATGTTCCGATACCACTTGCTGATGTAGCAACTAATAAACAACAATCAGTTTCTTCAGCCTCCGAATTATTGGGTCTTTCAATTCTGATGGTCGTATTTTCATCAATTGGATTATTCATGGCAAGTCAAAAGAGAAAACAAGTAATGGATGAGTATGAAATGAAGCGAATTGAGCAGTTGGTTGCAATACATTCCCCCGCACCGGCCCGACCTGTTGATTTAGACGATAATAGTCAAGAGGAATAGTCAAGAAGAGAAGGCATCACGCCTCAACTACAAGCCGAGGTACCCGAGTGGTCAAAGGGGGTGGATTCAAGCTCCTCTGCATAATGCTTCGCAGGTTCAAATCCTGCCTTCGGCACCATTAAACAACATAATTAGAAGGTAGGATTTGAACAGCTTTGAACTGAACATCATAAATCAATACAACCGTTCAAAGCAATGTTCAAATTTCCGCTAAGGCACCACCCCTAAAACCGCTACACTGAAAGCACACTAAGTATGAGTAAAAACGCCGCTTTTAGAGATGAATTTTACAGGTGTTTTTCTACTTAGGAGAACGGTAATTTCGTTCTTTCAAATCGTTTTGATATCTCTTGCCTAATGTATGCCCGTTCTCAGCAATCCATTGTGAAAACTTGTAGCGTCCTAACGGAGTTTCATCAGAAGACATCAGCCCTTTTTTCAGCCCACGAATCTCTGCCATTGTGAGTACCATGTCCTGTAAATAAATACCCATTAATCTTCCAAATAACCACCCTACTAGTGATGGCATGGGTAAAATCAAGCGTCGCAAGCCCATTGATTTGGCCATCAATTTGATGTAGTCTTTGTAACGGAAAATCTCTGGTCCAGTGACATCTATTGTTACATTTTCTCGTTTTTCACCTTGCTCTATTGCCACTCTTGCAACATCCTTTACATGGACAGGTTGAATCGGATAATTACCCATTCCAAAAACTCCGAACACTGGGAATTTGCGCAACATCCATGCAAGATTGTTAATCAAAACATTTCTTCCCCCGCCAAATAATACTGTTGGGCGAAGAATAGCAAAACTGTAGTCTGATTGATTGAGGATTTTTTCAACCGCTACCTTACCTCTAAAATATGTCCAATCCGGTGCCTTTTCTGGATGAGCCACCGAGAACTGAATGATTCTTTTGACCCCTGCTTCTGCGGCCGCTTCGAACAATTTCCTACAATTGGCCACAGCGATATGATGCTCAAAGTTTTTCTTGGGGTGATTATATCTTACCCAATAGGTATTGTACAATACTTCTGCACCGCGTAGCGATTCAACCAATGCTTCTTTATTGTCAAAGTCTAATGAATGAACTTCGACTTTGCCATCAAAGGGGTCTTCTCTACCCACTGCATTAGTCAGAGTTCTAACCTTAACTCCTTTTTCCAATAGTTGATGAGCAATCCATCTCCCAGTATAACCAAATGCACCTGTTACAACATGCAATTGTTGTTCCATACTTTCTGCTATTAGGCCGTATTCAATAAACACTCTTAGGAAAGATAATCTCGTCACCAATGATTATTCATTGAGTATTGCATCTACTAGAGGTTGAAATGTGTCGCCATGTGGATATGGCGAAATCACATTAGCAGCATTTTGAATTTCTTGAAAGGAACCCCCGACTGCTATCGACCAATTAGCCAGTTCAAACATTGACAAATCATTTGGAGCATCACCGACACATAACAAATCTTGAGGCGATAAATTCATTCTATCCAAAATGACCTCAATACCCTTGCCTTTTGATAGGTCTGGAGACATTAAATGAATTGCAAA
>LWDU01041740.1_pt1 | contig 11063 bp, 8 predicted proteins | sample 727161 | NCBI WGS metagenome assembly LWDU01 (sample SAMN04566230, study PRJNA314399) | hydrothermal vent metagenome | isolation source: deep sea hydrothermal plume seawater | place: Mexico: Gulf of California, Guaymas Basin | collected 2004-07-11 | reverse complement strand
GCTGGCATGGGTTTATCGGACAGCAGAAACTGATCGCGATTAAGAAACACTTCGGTACGACTAAGAAAAAGAATCTGTACCTTTCAGGTTGGATGGTAGCAGCGCTGCGATCTGAGTTTGGTCCTCTTCCCGATCAGTCTATGCACGAGAAAACCTCGGTAGCCGCTCTTATTGCCGAGCTCTACACCTTTTTGCGACAAGCTGATGCACGTGAGTTAGGCGGCCTATTTCGCCAGCTAGACGCTGCCCAGGGTGATGCTAAAGCAGCGATTCAAGCGCAGATCGATAATTTTGAAACTCACGTAGTGCCAATTATTGCTGATATTGATGCAGGCTTTGGTAATGCTGAAGCGACTTATCTTATGGCTAAGCAGATGATTGAAGCTGGCGCTTGCTGTATTCAGATTGAAAACCAAGTCTCTGATGAAAAACAATGCGGCCACCAAGACGGCAAGGTCACCGTACCTCATTCTGACTTCCTAGCTAAGATTAACGCGGTTCGATATGCCTTCCTAGAATTAGGCATTGATGACGGCGTCATCGTTGCACGTACAGATTCATTGGGCGCAGGCCTCACCAAGCAAATCGCTGTAACCAACGAGCCAGGCGATTTAGGTGATCAGTACAACGCGTTCTTAGATGTTGAAGAAGTGTCGCCAGCGGACATGAAGAATGGTGATGTAGTCCTTAACCAAAATGGCAAGCTGGTTCGGCCTAAACGCCTACCCAGTAACCTTTTCCAATTTAAGGCCGGCACGGGCGAAGCGCGTTGCATACTTGACTCAATCACCAGCCTGCAGAACGGCGCGGATATGATCTGGATTGAGACCGAGAGGCCGCATATCGGCCAGATTGGCGCCATGGTTGATGAAATTCGCAAAGCGGTACCTAACGCTAAACTCGTTTATAACAATAGCCCGTCGTTTAACTGGACACTTAACTTCCGTCAGCAGATCTTTGATGCATGGCAATGATCTTATGAATGCCGTTTATGACCTCACTGACCTTGGGGTAGAAGCCGACGAGAAGATTCGAACCTTCCAAGCGGATGCGGCTAAGGGCGCGGGGATTTTCCACCATTTGATTACTCTGCCTACTTACCACACTGCTGCCCTTTCTACTGATAACCTGGCGAAAGAGTACTTTGGTGACCAAGGTATGTTGGGTTATGTTGCTGGTGTTCAGCGCAAGGAAATCCGCCAAGGCATTGCGTGTGTTAAGCACCAAAACATGGCTGGCTCAGATATGGGCGATGACCATAAAGAATACTTTGCCGGTGAAGCTGCACTTAAAGCGTCGGGTAAAGACAATACGATGAATCAGTTTTAATCGCTGATTGAATAGCAGAACCTAAAGGGCGGATTTTAATCCGCCCTTTTTTGTGGCTGGCCTTTTTTCACGATTGGAAATAGGTTGCACTGATAGAGCATGCTGTCTAATCTTGCGATTTAAAGGGCTACTAACCCTAAACGAATGACACTGAGTGATGAAACATGACCATAAAAAGAATAAGTGTAGGTGTAGGGGTATTTTTGATTCTAGCCTGCGTCTGGTTCTACCCAAAGCTACAAGCGCTGTACCTTACGATTCATCTCTTTGATGAAGATAGAATTGTCGAAAACTTCCGATCTGCTAAAACTATCTGGCCTACCAAGCGGTTAGAGCCATCTAGCCAACCTTATCACTACTCGGTCGACTTGCGTGAGTCACTGCCTGCGCGCTTTAGCTATGATGAACGGAATTATGTTACACAAACCTTTCTTAAGGACTCTTGGACTACAGGGTTGTTGGTCATTCAGGATGATGTGATTGTGACTGAAGATTACTTTTTGGGTAATAACCAGACCACCCAGAATATCTCATGGTCGATGGCCAAGTCGTTTATCTCGGCGCTGATAGGCATCGCGGTTGATAAAGGCCAGATCGCCAGTATTGAGGAGGCTGTTGAGGTCTATGCTCCGATGCTAAATGGATCGGGGTACGAAGGCGTACGCATTAAAGATGTGCTGCAGATGTCATCTGGAGTCGCCTTTAATGAGGATTATGGCGACTTTTACAGTGACATTAACCGCTGGGGACGAGGCTTTGCCATAGGAAATTCACAAGACGATTTTGCTGCCAGCCTCAAGCGAGGTGTTAATCCTGGCACCAAGAACCATTACGTGAGCATAGATACTCATGTGCTGAGCATGGTTCTTAGTCGTGCGACCGGCCTCAGTGTGACCGATTATATGCGGGATCATTTTTATGAGGTCTCAGGAATGGAACACGAAGGTTATTGGATTGCCGATGGGACCAACACGGAAATGGCTCTGGGAGGACTCAATTTGACACTGCGTGACTTTGCTAAGATTGGATCTATGTATCTTCATGGGGGTGCATTTAATGGCGAGCAGATCGTTCCTGAGCAATGGGTTAAGGATTCGATCACTCCAGACGGCCCTCATGTGCAGCCAGGTACAGACTTTGGCTATGGTTACCAGTGGTGGATACCGCCTGGTAATGAGGGTGAGTTCATGGCAATGGGCGTCTACAATCAATATATTTATATCAATCGCACGACTAACACCGTAATAGCCAAATTATCGGCTAACCCGCACTATAACGACGTGACCTATACACCCGCTAGCGATTGGCTGCACCTAGCCCTGTTTAGGGCTCTGGCCCACCAACGCGATAGTCCCTAAGGTGATAAGAGGTGTTATGTTCAAATTACTGTTAATCGCCTTAGCGCTTGTTTCACCGCTGACTCTTTGTGATGCCTTTACCGGGGAAAAAACGTTTCCTCATGAGGGGCTGCAGCGCAGCTATTGGTTGCATGTGCCGGCCAATGTGATGCCAGACGCCCCCTTAGTGGTGGTGATCCATGGCTACACTAGCGCGGCTAAATACATCATGGATTACTCTCAAATGAACGACATAGCCGATCGCGAAGGCTTTGTGGTCGCCTACCCTCAGGGAACCGTGGATTTGCGTGGAAACACGTTTTTTAACGTGGGCTATGACTTCCATCGCGACTCGGCTGTAGATGATCTAAGTTTTATTAGGGAGCTGACTCTTTATGTAAGGCAGCGCTATGACCTAAGCCCCTCAAAAACCTTCGCCACTGGAATGTCTAACGGCGCTGAAGTGGCCTATATGCTTGCCTGCACCTCTACCGATATATTTAGAGCGGTGGCTCCAGTAGCTGGGGTTTTAATGAAGGGTATCGCTGACTCCTGTAATACCAGTAAGGCTATCCCTGTGTTTGAAATACACGGAACTACAGATGACATCTCCCTTTGGGAGGGTGATATGGATAATACTGATGGATACGGCGCCTATTATGACCTGCCCTCATCGACCCAGTTTTTTGTCGAAGCAATGGGCCTAACTGAGAAAACCTCAATTAGCCTTGAGGACAAGGATCCTAACGATGGGAGTTCAATCACCTTTGAACGCTACTACGCCCCCGATAACAACCGGCAAGTCTGGTTTTATATTATCGAAGGTGGTGGCCATCATTGGCCAGGAGCCGAGATACCCTGGTGGCAGTACCCCGGCGATTGGATTCGTGGCAGGTCTGGCAACCGTGATATCAGTGCCAGCGAAGAGGTTTGGTCTTTTTTTAGTCAATACCTGTAACTAGTAAAAAGTTTCTCCGTTGGCCGCCATAGCACGCATTCTATTGGTGGGTTGATACAGCGGACTGATATGACTGTATTGGTCACCCAGGGCGCAAACCTTAGCTAATCCAATCTCGTCCATCCAGCGACAGATACCGCCTCTAAATGATGGAAAGCCAAGCCCGTAAATCAATGCCATGTCAGCTTCGGTTGGAGATGCCACGATACCCTCTTCCAAACAACGCGCCATTTCCATTCCCATAGGCAACAACACACGGGTCACGATCTCTTGCTCATCAAACGGACGGGCTGTGCCAAATTGTTCTTCAAAACTTTGAATAACGGCTGGGTCTGGCGCTTTTGCAGTCCGACCCCTCTCGTCATTTTGATAGCCGTAATAGCCGAGACCGTTCTTTTGGCCCAGTCTGTTTGCCTCCACTAGCATTGCCGATGGACGTGCAGGCGAGATCTCAATAAACCGTTCAGGTATTCCTGCCAGCATGACCGAATAGCAATGAACAATAGTGTCCAAGCCGACTACATCTGACAGATAGGCAGGCCCCATAGGCAAACCCCATGCCTCTAAGACATGATCTATCTCTTGGAAGTCAGCCCCTTCAGCGATAAGCATTTCCATGCCAAACATCGTGGCGAAGAGTACGCGATTGACTAAGAAACCAGGACAGTCATTGACGACAATTGGCTTTTTGCCAAGACTTAGCGTGTAAGCACAGACGGCGGCAATAGTCTTATCTGAGGTTTTCTCTCCGCGAATAATCTCTACAAGGGGCATGGCGTGAACGGGATTGAAGAAGTGCATGCCGCAAAAGTTTTCTGGACGTTGCAACGACTCTGCAAGAGACGTAATAGAGATTGTTGAGGTGTTAGATGTGATGATGCTCTCTGGATTTGATAGCTGTGCTTCCACCGCGGCTAAAACCTTGGCCTTAACCGACTCTATTTCGACTACCGCCTCAACTATCATATTACTATCGCTAATAGCCTTATCGTCGAGGGTTGGTTGTATTTGACTGATAATTTGAGTCGCCTTAGCTTCCGTTAGTTTGCCCCGTTGTACACCCCTATTTAGAAGTTTGGTTGCCTCACTCATGCCGAGTTCAAGGGCTGGCTGGGCAATATCCTTCATGATAACCGAATACCCCTTTAAGGCATTTTGATAGGCGATACCGCCACCCATAATTCCGGCACCAATTACCGCGGCACTGCTTATGGTCTGTGCACTATTTTTGAAAGGTGCGTTGCGGACTTTCGCTTGTTTGACGACAAATTGACCACCCAAAAACAGGCCAACTAACGCCCTCGCCTCGGCTGTGTGGCTTAATTCATAAAATGATTGGTTTTCCAAATGAATCGCCGCGTCTCGGTCAAGCAAAGCCGCGGCACTTAATAGGTCTATCACCTTTAACGGCGCGGGGTACTTAGTACCTGTTCTCCCAAGAATGGCACCTTGAAGCTTATCTGATATCTGCGTGATCTCATCTGAACTAATATTTAATGCTGAGCGTTTATGGACTCGACGTTGTTCAAAGTCCCGCTCTCCATTGGCATGGGAGGTCAGTAATGCCAGCGCGGCATTTCTTACATCTTCAGGCTCGGCTAACTGATCAACAGCACCAGCTTCCAAAGCTGCTTGAGCGGATTGCTGGGCCCCTGACGAGATCCATTGCGCTGCTGTGGCAAAACCAACCAGCCTAGGAAGACGCACGGTACCACCCCAGCCGGGTATTATGCCCAGTCCCGTCTCAGGTAATCCTATTGCCGATTTAGTGTTCATTACTCGGGAATCACAGGCCAAACACACTTCCAGTCCGCCGCCGAGGGCAAAGCCATTGATAGCTGCCACCGAAGGATAAGGCAGGTCTTCAATAGCCGAGAAAAGACCGTTAGCGTGCTGCGCCCCCGCTATAAACGACTCTTTTGATACGGAGAACATAGCGGAAAATTCAGTAATATCGGCCCCCACGACGAAAACCGACTTACTGCTACTTACCAGCAGGCCCTCTATTGAGGACGCACCCTTTAGCATGCCCACCGCCGTTTCCAACTCGCCCAGTGTTTGCTGGTCGAACTTGTTAACCGAGCCTGTTAGGTTATTGAAATTAATCTCGGCGAAGTCATTTTCAATCATTTCTAGCGTAAGGGTTTGTCCACTGAACATAATTTTTCTCTGGGTTCATTTTGTTTAAAGGACGATATTCTAACTTTCTAGAAGGTTTAGTCTATGGTTTACTGCGTCTTATTATAATTATCATTGAAATCTATCAAGAACGGATCAATACAAATATGTCTCTAGGCGACAAAATGCACGCAGAACAACAGCTTAAATCTCTCTATGACGAGGCACGAGGTTATGCCTTTGAATACGCTGATAGCGTTGCAGAACGTAATGTATTTCCATCGTCTGACGCTATAAGGGGTCTCGATTATTTTGTCGAAGATATGCCTGTTGAAAACGGTGATGGCTCAGAGATTCTCAAACAACTACATAAGTTTGGCTCACCCGCGTCGACGGCGCAGACTGGTGGCCGCTACTTTGGCTATGTTAACGGTGGCATTATCCCGGTCACGTTGGCCACTAAATGGCTCACTGACTTTTGGGACCAAAACACAGCACTTTATCTAATGTCGCCCATCGCATCAAAACTAGAAGCCGTGTGCGAAACATGGCTAAAACAGCTATTTGACCTTCCTGATGAGACGGTCGCTGGTTTTGTGAGCGGTACCTCTTCCGCTATATTTTGTGGTCTTGCGGCGGCTCGCTATCGTTTATGCGACAACAAAGGCTGGGACTTTAATCGTCAAGGAATGAACGGCGCACCATCACTGAGAGTTATTACCGGCCAACAGACTCATGGTGCCGTGGTAAAGGCATTGGCACTCTTAGGTTTTGGTCTCGACAATATCGAATATGTAGACTGTGATGACCAGGGACGGCTGTGCCCGGAAAAGTTGCCTGAACTAGATGACAGTTGCGTGCTCATATTGCAGGCAGGCAATGTTAATTCGGGGGCCTTTGATCCCTTTGATGAAATCTGCACGCTAGCTGCTACTGCTGGCGCCTGGGTACATATTGACGGCGCCTTTGGTCTTTGGGCCGGTGGAACGCGTCAGCTTAGGCATTTGACCCAAGGTATGAACCAAGCCCAGTCGTGGTCGGTAGATGGGCACAAGACGCTTAATACCCCCTATGACAGCGGCATACTGCTATGCGCAGACAAACAGGCCCTTACACATGCTTTACAGGCGTCAGGCGCGTACCTGCACTTCAGTGAAAATCGAGACGGCATGCACTACACCCCTGAAATGTCGCGCCGGGCTCGGGCGGTTGAACTATGGGCCGCCTTAAAGTACTTGGGTAGCAAAGGCGTTGATGAACTAATTGTTGGTTTGCATGACCGTGCTGTTCAATTTTCTAACGAACTTAGTCAACAAGGCTTTAGCATTCTTAACGATGTGGTGTTCAATCAAATAGTGGTCAGTTGCAATACGACTGACACACAAACTGAAGAGATCATTCAATCTATTCAAGCGTCAGGTGAATGCTGGGTGGGCGGTTCTATGTGGCAAGGACAAAAAGTAATCCGTATTAGTGTCTGCTCTTGGGTCACAAGCGAGTCCGACATTAGCCGTTCTGTAATGGCCTTTGTAGCAGCAAGAGCTAAGGTTCTAAAGGCTTCCTAAAGATTATTACATCTGCGCCAATAAACTCAGGTGCACTACCCCACTTGTTGCCAAGATACTGAAAGCTACGATTTGAGAAAAAACTGATATGCGTAGGATCATTCTTATAGTGCCAAAGTCCAAAGGATTTCCTGTCAGTAACCTGCTTAGTCATTATTCCCAGATAACCCCCAGGTTTTAAAAGGGCCCATAGCTTTTCCATTTCAAGCCCTGGGGCTGCAAGGTGCTCCACCACTTCGGTGCTAGTGATGAAATCATAGCTATGACTAAGAGGTAGTTCATCGGGCGCATAGTAAGGGTCATAGATAGCAACTCGATGGCCTTGTTCTTCAAACATAAGCGATAGCGTCGGCCCAGGACCACTACCAAAGTCTAGACCGAAACTGTTAGGCGCAATTTGCGCTAGCAAAGGCAACGCGAGACGACTTAAAAACTTCCGATAACCTGGATCGGTCGGGCTATTTTGGTGATTATCATAAGCTGCTTTCTCGTTTTCAGGCGACAAGTGAAATTGCCGCGGCACAAAGACTAGCTGACATTGGGCACAGTGAAGGTACGATCGAGTTTTATCTCGATGATAGACTGAAACCTCTATGCTCTTGCACAGAGGACAATCTTCAAGTGCAGAGTCGTAATCATGCTGCTGCAAGCCGGTATCTCCTAACTGAAATGAACCAAATTATCGCAGAGGCAAACTCAATGAAGCGGATAAATATACATCTTTGATCATTTAAAATTTACCAGATTTTACCTCATCTCTATAGCGAAAAGCATCAATGCATCATGCCTAAGGAGTTTATTGCTAGATGTCATCATTTCGCATTGACGAAAACCTGCTCGGTCAGTATCATGCGCGCTCTTGAGAAAGACCGTATGGAAAGCTATTCGGGGATTAGCGCAGTCTGGTAGCGCGCCTGCTTTGGGAGCAGGATGTCGGGGGTTCGAATCCCTCATCCCCGACCACTTTCCGGCTTGAAAGCTATGCCGCCCATAGCTCAATTGGATAGAGCATCCGCCTTCTAAGCGGAAGGTTCCAGGTTCGAGCCCTGGTGGGCGGACCAAGGTTTTTTGTCTGTATTGGTTTAAACGTATAACTTCTCAATTATTTATCGCTTTAATGGTGGACGTAGCTCAGTTGGTAGAGCCCCGGATTGTGATTCCGGTGGTCGCGGGTTCAATCCCCGTCGTCCACCCCATTAATCTTGTTTAAAATCAATGACTTAGATAGGTATGATGCTAAAAATGCTGGTTTTGACCGGTGTTAGACCGGTATTCATATTTTTATGGGTGTAAAACCACCTCGATCTAGTGGCAATATTTAGTAACACCAGCACATCTGTTCTGTCTTCCTGGTATCAACGTGAACAAAGGTTTTGGCAACGCCAACAGACATACCCAAAGCTAAAGCATGTTTTGTTATTTTTGCTCGTTGACTGCCTCCTGAAATTTTAATATCAGCGGCAATTCCCTTCGTATGCATTCCACCACCATTGGGCTTAATAATTTCTACGCTATGCTTTGTTGATCGGAACCCTGACGTAACAACAAATGGAAAATTACACGCTGCCCGGAGTTGCGACAACGCCGTTATAAAAGACTCTTCCATAGCATTCTCACCTGTCTCGCTACAGTTAAATTCACTTATCTTAAAGAATTTGGATTGACTCATTTTATTTGTTATTATTTCTTGCAGAATGCCTCAAAATTCTTTGCCGCATTCTCAGATAACTCCGAAAAAAACAATGCTGCAGCGTATGACTTTTCAGATTCTTTCTCGTTTCCTGCTCTTCTCTCTTTGTCTGCGGTTTTTAATAATTCTCCAGACGTATAAATGAAAAATCCTGCGGCTTCACTAACTTTTTTACAGTCTTCACTCTTCCAAAATCCTATATCAGACTCTTCAGAATTTGCCCATCCAGAAATAGGAATAAGCAAAATTAATAGACAGAAGATGGCGCTAAATTTATTCATAATGTAACCTCAGCATCGAAAAATGTTGAGTATTAAGATAACATGATACAACATCAAGATGCCACTAGACCTGATTAGTCAAAGGTATGGTTTGCGGCTCCGGCATTCTCATCTTGTATCCATAGTACTTGAAATCATTGGCATAAATACTATTGATCTTTTTTAGCATTTCATTATTCATTGAGCAGTCCATATTTAGCTGCTTTGTGCTATTCATGCTCACGTTGGAATCAAATCCTGTCAAATGTAAAAACTGACTCATATCGGATAGGTTTTCAATCTTAAAAACTGACAACTATTTTTCATGGATATTTAAGCTTTTGAAAAACTTGTATTGAGGGTGATTAAGTATCCAATGTTGTGGGTTTACATGTTCATCAAGGTGATAACATTGAGCAAGCATATCTATAAACATCTCAAAAGAGGTGCCTAATTAAGCCTCTCTAATCTCCTCGTTACTATTCTTATTGTTCAATCCTAACAGTGGAAAGAATATTTTTTGCGGTGTTTCCCATTTAAAAGATGAATCTAACGAATACTTTGTGGGATGTTACTGAAATTTATTTCTATAAAAGGACGCAATCCTTTCATAGGGATCACGCCCTGTGAAATAAACTAAAGACTTAGTGTAGGCAATGCGCAAAAATGCCTCGGCCCGCTTCAATTTAATAAAGTTTTCGGTTCTTTTGAACGAGCTGAACATCACCTTGAAGTTGGTGATGAGTAGTATCTTTTTATTCCTAACTTTAAAAAATGGCACTGATCTATCCTTCCGCAAGCAAAAATTGAGAGTACTTGAAATCAAAGAAGAACGCTTTCAGCTCTATAGGAAATTTGACAGTATTTTTAACAGTAGATATGCGGTTAATGATTCCGAGGGAAGGTTGAGAATGACAAGAATCTAGCAATGACGTGCGTTTCAGTCGTCATTAACCATTAGTGAGAGTCAAGAACAACGGATTCCATCCCCGTCGGCCACCCCATTATTTTCCCCTCTAAGAGATTTGATAACTGAGCTGTAAGCTAGCCTAAACCATATCTCCGTAATAGCGCGGCCCTTGGGCGACATCAGAAGCAGTTAACGGATTGTCACCACATGTATCAAGAAATGAACTGCCGTCACGCCTAAACGAATTTAAAGTCCCCCTGTATAATTCATTATGAGTTAGCATGTGTCTGTGCTGACTAGGATTGTGCCAAGTACTTAACTTTGCTGGGAAACCTTGTTATGAACCGCTTTAATTTCTCTTGCCTTACGCTTACCCTTCTCCTTCTCCTTCTCCTTCTCCTTCTCCTTGGCATTGGCATTGGCATTGGCATTGGCATCAGCGCCTGCACCGAAGCAACCAAGCTGGTTGTCGATAACCAAATCGAAATCTCTACAGTACCCAAATCAACGACCATTGACAGTCAGCGTCTGTCGGACACTGTTAAAATCCTTGCTTCGGATGAGTTCGAAGGCCGAGCCCCCGGTGGGCCCGGAGAGGCGAAAACCATCGCCTTTTTGGTCGACCAGTTTCAGTCCCTGGGTCTTGAGCCTGGCGGTACCGATGGCACCTGGACGCACGCCGTGCCCTTAATCCACACCCAACTAGCGCGTGATGGTAATGTGAGCGTTTCGGCAGGCGATGACAGTCAAATTTTGCAACAGGGGATTGACGTTGCGGTGAGTACAGTACGCGCCGTAAAGACCGTTGAAATTGATACTGTCCCGATAGTCTTTGTTGGTTTTGGTGCCAATGCACCTGAACGAGACTGGGATGATTACGGTGATATTGATCTAAA
>LWDU01006531.1_pt1 | contig 11065 bp, 16 predicted proteins | sample 727161 | NCBI WGS metagenome assembly LWDU01 (sample SAMN04566230, study PRJNA314399) | hydrothermal vent metagenome | isolation source: deep sea hydrothermal plume seawater | place: Mexico: Gulf of California, Guaymas Basin | collected 2004-07-11 | reverse complement strand
CACATACTGCATTCCTTAAAAGTATTAGTACAAGTGGAGAAGGTATTCTCAAAGTATTAGGAAATATACTTAATTTACAATTAGATGATTCTGCCGCGGCAAGAGAAGCTGCAAGAGAAGCCGCGAGGGGAGCAAAGGGTGGTGATGAAAAAAGTGGAGTTCCCGATGCAAAAGTGGCAGAAGCAAAAGCAGGAGGATTTTTCTCAAAGTTGGGAATGGCTGTAATGAATCCTATGAAGGCATTGGGTTCTGGTTTGACAAAAATCGGTAAAGGAATTGAAGGACTTTTATCAGGCATAGCAAGAGGAATAATGGCTTTTGCTAATCCGTTAGTATTAGTAGGTATAACAGTCTTATCAATTTCACTTCCAATATTCGCCGCAGGACTCGCCGCAGCATTTAAAGTATTTGAAATGATTGCAGGTGAAGGTAAGGCATTAGAATTAGTTACTGGTATAATCGAATCACTCGGTAAAGCAATCGGAGGTATTCTTAAAGATGTGTTAGAAGGTTTTGGAAACATGGTAAAAAACATGGGTCCATTTATCACAGCATTTTTTGATGGGCTCGCTACTGTAGTTAAAGCTTTGGCTCCAATTGTTACATCATTTTTCAAAATGATAAAAGATATTATTACTGATCCTGTCCTCAACAAAACCATACAAGCAGTATTAAAATTAATTGAAAGTGCTATTAAATCAGTTGAAAGGGTTTTGATTGCCTTTGCTCCGTACATAGAAAAAATTATGAAAGTGGTTGGTAAGGTAATTGTAAAAGTATTTGGAATAATAAAAGAGATTATTACCGACCCAGTACTCAACAAGACTATACAAGCAGTATTAAAAGTAGTTGGCAAGGCTATTAAATCAGTTGAAAGAATCCTCGTTGCCTTTGCTCCAGTAATAAAAAGTATTTTTAATGATGTCCGTGATGTTATTATAGCCGTGGCCGGTACTATAGAGAATATTGTTAAAACAATTGGTAGTGTAATTTCTCGTATTTTAGATAGTTTCGATAATATAGTTAACCAGATAAAACCAATTATTGAACAAATTGGTAAAACTATAGAAACTATTATAAATGCTATCGGTGATAACATAGCAAAAATTGGAAAAGCTATAGAAGGAGTTTTTACTTCAATTGGTGCTGCAGTAACAAAAGTAATAGGAGCCATTGAAGCATTAGTTAAACAAATTGGTGATACAATAGTAAAAATAATAGATGGTGTAGTTAGTGGAATAGAACGACTGGCCGGACTTGGTGCTGGTAATTTGATAGGAGTTGCTGCTGGTCTTACAGCATTAGCCGCAGCTCTCATGCTCTTTTCAGTTGGAGCCGCACTCGCCGGAGCCATCATGCCTTCTAGAGCAACCCTTGAAGGTATAGCTAAATCCGTTGAGATGTTTGGAAATATACCTGCAGCTAATCTCTCTGCAGTCGGTAAAGGAATGACTGATATAGGTATTGGATTGGCAGTCTTTGGAGCTGGTGGTAAATTAGCAGAACTGTTGAAGACCGAAGAAGGTGGATTAGAAAGTGTCGCAAAAAGTGTCAAAATGTTTGGTGAAATACCTGCAAGTAATCTAGCAATGGTTGGTGATGGAATGACCAAAGTGGGTGTTGGATTGACAGCCTTTGGTGTTGGTGGTTTCTTAGTTGATCTTCTTTTGCCAAAGAATAGTTCTGGAATGGAATCTGTTGCTAAATCAGTACAGATGTTTGGATCAATCGATGCAACAAACTTCGCAATGGTCGGAGATGGCATCAAAAAATTAGGTATTGGATTAGCGGCTTTTGGTGGCGGTGGAGCAGTATCAGCACTTGGTGATGCATTCTCTGGTTGGGTTTCAGGAGATAAGGAAGATCCTGTTGATAAGTTTAAAAAATTCGCTGAGATTGGACCTGGAGTCAAAGATGCGGCCGATGGAATTTCTGGTCTCGCAAAAGCATTTGATTTATTTAATGCTGCTGATCCTGAAAAAGCAGGAGCGGCTGTAAATGCATTTGCTAACTCTATTGACCCAGCAGCAATATCAAAACTTAAAGATTCTTTTGCGGGTCTATCTTCAGAAGCACTTTTTAAAGGGGGAGTATATAAACTTGAGCCTGTATTAGGAAAGTTTGAAACTGGTGGATCAGTTCCAGCAAGTGGTACATATCATCTAGAAAAAGATGAAATGGTTATAGATAACGCTGCAGTAACAATGCTCGTACAAGGAGCTCAAGCAATTACTGCGATGCAGACAGGAGTAGAGCTTGATGGATTACAAAGAGAAAGTAATCAACTAATCGAAGGAGGCGGTGCACCAATTATTGTTAATTCACCAACCACAAACCAAATAAATCAGGCTGGAGGTACAAGTGTAATGCTTCCGCCTTCTCCAATTATACCTGGCAACCATGAGATCGCCAGTACTCTTGATTAAGATTTATAATATCCATCTGAAAGATAATAGATAAAAGCATCTATCAAATCTGGTGAACCCCAAGCTGAAGCACACCAGATTACTAAAATCACCATAAAGAAAAATCCATACATAGTACTATTCTCATTATTCATTAGTCTTACTCAGCCAATTTTGCAAAGTAGGAATATTCCGATGAATCTGTTTCAGACTCGGCTGTTGCTGTAACAGGGGGTGTGACAGCTGCTTGAGCGGTAGTCATAGGTTGACCACCATCAAACGGAACATCTTTTGTAGTTGAAGGAAATTGGTTTTCTGGAGTAGATGTAGTTAATCCAAGTACTCTATCCAACTTCTCTTTCAACTCTGCATAAGTCTTAAAGTTTTTTGGATCAGTAAACTCTTCCAATGAATGTTCTGTTTTCCAGATTTCTTCCATCTTATTCTCATCTTCATCAAGAGGAGAAGCAGTCTCAAACTCTGACTTATCATAGTTTGAAAAACCATCAATCTTACGAATCTTTATTTTGAAATTCGCACCTTCCCATAGATTGAGGATTCATCTTATCATTAAGTTTGTCCCAGATTTTCTTCCCATACTTGTACAGGCGAACTTGATTTTCGTTCTGAGGATTTGATGGGTCTTTTAGAATGTAAACATTAGAGACATAGGTGAGCCTACGTTTCTGTTTACGGGCAACTTCTTTGTTTGCCTCAATACCAGAATTCCAAAGTTGTGAATTGTGTTCACTTACTGGATCTTTTTGACCAAGAGTAGTCAAAGAGTTTTCAATGTACCAGCCACCAGGTCCCTGAAATCCATGATTCCATGAACGTGACCAAGGCAGGTCTTCTCCATCTGGAGGCGGCAGAAAACGAACTACTGCCATACCGTTACCTGACTTGTCCAATTCTGGACGCCAGAAACGATCATCATCACCTTGACCTTTTATGGGAGCATTTATGAGTTTATCTCCACGTTTTTTCTTCATATCTGCGAACGACATATGTTTCCTTTCGTATATTTCGTATTGCGTTGTATTATTTGTATTGCGATTTATTCACTTAATCATCATATAACTATATTATATCATACTTATTTCATTTGTCAAGTACCTCCTTTCATATTGGAAGTTTTGAAGTCTTCGGAATAAGATGCAGGTCTTCAGCCTCATCTTGAACATGTTGTTTCAGTTTTCCGCCGACCATTTTACCAGCCGTTTCTGGTTCTAATTTATTTTCTTCACAGTAATGCATAATTGCATCTATATAAGTCATCTTGGTTTTTTGAACCAACTGCTCAATATTCCCCATGAATATCATGGAATTATTCATTTTAACTGCCATTATTTAATGTTTCTGATTCCTTATGTTCTGGATCATCTTTATCTTTGAACCAGTAATCCGTGCTTTTCGCTAGCACCGCTACGTAGGCCCCAATCAAAATATTTACCAGGTCCCGAGAGTCAGCTTTTAATTCTGTAAAATCCTAAGATAGTTACAGACAATGCAAATCTTGCCATAAAATTCATTTTTTTACGGGCTTCTATAGACTTATTTCCTGTAATTTTTATTTGTTTTACTTCATCATCTATATCCATTATTTTTTCCCTTCATATTTAATGCCTTGTTGTTCTAAAAGCATTTGTCTATTTTTCATATGTTCTCCCAGAACATCATCTTTGTTCTGGCCAAAGTATCCAACTGCATAACCACTTTCACACATCCATTTATTTAAGTTAGTCCATCCACCAAACTCATGTCCATCTTCAGTACAGTTAATCCAAAGTTCACCTAATACTCTGCCGAACTTGCCTCTGCTATCTGACTCTGGACATCTACATTGTATTTCAATATCATCTCTGTCTGATATGACTGCCCAATGTACCCATGATTTGAGAGCTGCCGATGCGAGTTTTCCATAAAACTTTTCTTCTAAATCTCGCGTTCGTGATTCGGGAGTGTCGATTCCTAGTAAGCGGATTCTATTACATATCCGTACATCGAAACCCAAATCAAAAATTGCATCAATAGTATCTCCATCTACAACTTTCTCTACAGCGGTTATGTTGTAAATAAATTCACACGGATTGTCATTTTTATATTCAGCCACGATTATTCTCCCAATCTAATTTCCATTTATTGTTTATAAGTGCTACTTTAACTCGGCCCAAATCTACTACTTCAGGATAAAGGTATGTGTATCCTTGTCCACCATAGTTAGGATTAACTTCATGAGGTTCACCTCTCTCTATTCTTTCGGCCAAGTCTACCAACTCATGAGTCTTTATATATTCTTCGAAATGTTTTCTTTCGTATGGCGCTGATTCATACCTTGCCACTTCTGTTTTGTATCCGCCTTTAAAATCTGACATATCTTTAATTTATCCTTTTGTGTGTGGTGGGGAGTTCTTCTGTTCCCAAGCGTCTAACTCGGCTATAATCTACGCAGCGAGTGCGTAAGAATATGCGGTATAATCGTCATTGTTTGCGATTAGTTTGATGGACCGTTACGGTGGTGCCTCTGCCGAATACCTCTATATCTACCTTCACAATCAATCGAAATCTATTTCAGCCCCTTCAACGAAAGTCATACCCAATGTAGAGTGTGGCATAAGTAATACCCAATGCGAGCAATATCATTATTGTGAGCCACATTAATTTCTTTTCCATAACTTCCCTTGGTGGAGCTGATCGGAATCGCACCGATGTCTTAACTGCTATCTAGATATGTCAACAGTATCAGTATTATTTAGTTCATACAATTTCTTGGCTTTCCATATTTTATCTATCCAATCATCTCGATTTTCTACAAATAATTGAGGTTGTTCATTATCAACTGCAATGATTACTACTACTTGTGGAACTGGTATCTTTGTTAGTTCCTCATATGCTACTGCATAAAAAGCACATTGTGCAAAATAACTTTCACACCAATCTTTCTTCTTGATTCTGTTACTAGTTTTGTAATCTATCACAGACAACTTGCCATCAAACTCGGCAATCAAATCTGTCCTACCAGCAACACCGAAATGATCCGAGTATAGTCCAAGCTCTACTCCGTGGATGTTGTCGATTCGTTCTAGGAACGGTTCAATCGTTTTGAATAGTTCTGTAATATGGGGTAACTCCCCCGTGAGAAATCCTTCTTCGTTTTTGATATAGGACTCACAGACAGAATGTAAGCGGGTGCCTCTACGCGAGGCTTTACCAGAGATTTTGTTCGCCTCTTCCGCTCCAACACGCTTACGCCATTCAAGTATTGAAGCTTTGGAGAACTCGCCAAGTATAGATGTGATAGATGGATATAATTCACCGGCTGGAGTTGCATAAAACCTCTTCCCATTTCTAGATTCATGTTGTATATTAAACGACAGTTTTGGAGACTGTCTCAAATGATTAAACTTTTTCATACTAAATTACATTGAATGACCAGGATTATTTCGTTTCAAATCTGTTATTTTATCTTTGAACCATCCAGGTTCTTTATTGTTAGTACTATGTCGTGTATGTATATTATCATAACCAAAATATGGAGCCGACACTACTTGTGACAATTCACCACCACAAATAGGGGCAGCCCTATGAACCTGTTCCTCACAAGGTGATTCAGTAGGAATCTTTCTATCGGCTATCTTTAAATCTTCTTCGAAAGTGTGTCCACATTTTTCACACTTATAATCATACGTTGGCATCTTCTAAAATCCAGCTTGGAGGTGTTCTCATGTTTTCAACTAATCCGCCCCACTTTGCATTAGTTTCTTTACATTGTTTTATATATATTTGTCTAGATGCTTCTATAGAATTTTGAATCTCATCTTCAAGAAGTTCTTCAATTTCGGTGGGACCAGGGGGTGCGGTAAAGTCACCTTCTTTAATATTTTTTGGTAGACGACTTAATTTATTATAAAACTTTGACCAATCATCATGCATGGCATCATACCGATACCAATATTCTTTATGGAGCCAAAACCATACATCATGTAACCATTGATAGTTTGAATTATTTAATTCAACCCACCATTGAGTTGACGGGAAAACCACAACCGGAGGGTCTAATGATTTAAGTATCTCGCCCTCCGGATTTAAAGTATGATGTGCATTCGCCAACAGTTTAGTATATGTTAAAATTTTCTGTTTCACATCTTTATCACAATGTGCATAAGAACACATTTTTGGATCAATGTCTAAAAATAATATATGTATCATAATAAAAAATTATATTCTCTTTGACCTATAAAAAATATGTGTATCTATTTTAGTTGTTATTATTTTTCTCTTAGCCCATCTTGGTGCCGGAATATAACTAGCATGATAGTGAAGCGCGCCATCTGTAATGTCTGGCAATTCTTTTTGTCTCAAGAGAACATATTTTGCTAACTCTTGAGAATCTTCCCACAATTTTGATCCTTCTCTTGGGTCATCACCCTTGCCATCACAATACCATGAAAATTGACAACGATCTCTTTTTGGTAATAATTGACCATCACTCGCTGTATAATGTGGGCCTTCATAAACTACTTCACAAACAGTATTTGGAAATCTATGTGAATCAACTCTATTCAATGTTACATGTGCAACGGCTAATTTTCCTGCGGTACTCTCTATTGCAGCTTCGTAAAATATATTCTTTGCCATACACGTAACTTCTTTATCATTTACTATTAAACTTCTTTTAATAACAGAATCTGCTATTTCAATCAATCCATTTGTCGTTGTGTTTTGTGGATGTATGTAATAAAAGTCACCCGTTATATGTGATGACTTTCCACCAGTGCTTCCTATAAAAACTCCAGAAGCAATGAATACAATTAGAAATAAAAGATATTTCTTCATGTTCCTCTTTTGATTGGGTTACCGTCCTTTAAAATTTAGGTCGAGTTCTTTTAGGACTTCTTATAGTTCTATCTGTTATTCCCATTTTTGAACTACTAATAAATTCCTTAATATCAAAATCTGATTCTAACATATCAGGCCCTAAAGGTCCTCGAAATTTTTCAAGAGTTGTATCATAACCTAAAGTTATAACAGCATTTAAGGGTTTAACAAACCTTGCTGTTACCGAACGGGGTATATCTGCCATTTGATCATAATCTATTTGCCGAACTTCGGCTTCTCTAATCGTTTCCACTCCTGCGGATATACGCTTAAAATTAACTATTCTATTTTCAAATCGATTTACATCTATCATTTATGGTAATATTTCTGGAAAAGTTGTTTTAACTAATTTATATGTCAAACCTCTATAGTTCAACTTCTTATCTTTAACTTGAAGTACAACTGCGGCCTCTTTAGGATGTAAGCTTTCTAACATCAAAACAAAAAGTTGCTCTCTACGTAATTGAGTAAGTCCATCATGACCACCCTCAATGTATAAGTAAAATTTTTTAATATTGGGATATAGATACGTAGGATTGTACTCATCTGGAGAACCAATCGTTTTATACGGTGGTGCCCCTGTAGGGAGTGCAAATTTTATATCTGGATGAAAGGCATATTTTAATAAGTCCTTTAGCGGATTTGATTCATTTTCCAATAGAACTTTTTTTCTAGCTCCAAAGGAATTTGCAGCGGCTATATCCTCAAATATTAATGGAATACTTCGTACACCCATAAATTAAAACTCCGATAAATTTTCTGTTAGATTTTTTAATCTATGATTTATAAAATATGTAAGTAGTCTCTGTTTAGTTATATTTATACGAATTGACTCAGGTACTTCACCCAAATCAATTAACTGTTTGTTTCTATTATAGTTCCTTAACATTTCAGCATCGCAATACATATCTGGATCTAAATCATACCACGCATCTACTTTTTTCTTGGTTATCGGTTTCTGGCGCCGTCCTTCATCAATAAATACGTTATCATCAGACATAATATTTGGAACACCATCACCAACATCACCCTTTACAAGTTTTTCATGGAGAGACCACTTGGCATCTCCTTCAACAAACTTCTTTTGTATAGGAGAATATTGTCTAACATTAAAGTGATGAAGTTGGATAAAATCTTTATCACTCGACAATATCAATGTTCGTTCATTTGCTAGTCCTACTAAGACGGCAATAATATCATCGGCTTCCGCCTTCTCTGCTTGGAGAACTTTATATGGAAACCATTCAATCAATTCTTCTTTCAATTGATTCAAACATTCATAAAGATTTTCCCAATCGATTGGGGCAGCAGACCTAGTTTTTTTTCTAGATGCTTTATAGTTTGGAAAAAGCTCTTTACGCCAAGACTTTCGATCATCACAACATAAAATCAATTCACCAAACTCACTTACAAACTTAGTTCTATATAGGCGTAATGTATTCAATACCGCAGGTCTAATTACATCCATATCTACAGAAGTAAATTTGGATGCCGACATATATGAACCAATAACGATCTGTGAAAAATCAACTAGCTGTGCCATCTTCTATTATCTCGTATTCAGCCTCATCTTCCAACTCTTTTCGGACAGCTGCTTTTTGTGCTTTTACTTCAGGTGAATCTTCTATAGCATGTAAAAATTGTTGCCATTGTCCACTTCGTAAACTCCAATTATAAAACATATCAAAATAACTACGCTGTATCTTCAATAGATTTTGTACATCTTCATCCCAGAAATGCTCAATAGCACGAGCCAAAATATGTCCGTGTACTTGTGCATGTTTTTCTGGATCTTCTTCGTAGCCATACATCCAAGGAAAGTTTGCTCCTGTTTCTGGTATTGCTCCAAGATTAGGTACTACACATAAACATCCCGCACTACAAGATTCAATCAAAGTAAGACAACTAGTTTCTTCATAGATACTGGGGTATGACATAATATGTTGTGTCTTTAACATCTCCCGTATTTCATCATTTGAAACAGTACCATAATAAGTTACACCATCCATTTCTTCTGCACGTTTATATATGTGTCTGAATTGCTCATCTAAATGTCCACGATCATATAACTTAAAACTGGAATAAATGTTTAACTCTGCATTTAATCCTTCCTTAAGTTTATCTCTCATAAACTCCCAGGCATTCAAAAGCAATTCTAATCCTCGATGAGGAGTAGAAAAATAACAAACTTGAATCTTACCATCTTTAGGTTTTTTATGTTCCTGAATAGGATAAATTGCATTCTGAATCACAACACCTTTGTCATACGGAAATCCAAGATGTGTTTTAAATTGATGTTGTTGCCAATGACTAACAAATACTATACGTTCAAACTTTTCCCAGTTTTCTTTGTCTTTTAAATGTTGTACTTCTGGATCGTTTGCAAGATCATGTACCCAAAGAATACGTTGTTTATCAGATTCTAATTCTCTAACTCTAGTACTAATAAATTGAAATTTATCTGTCAGTCCTGGTTCTTGTTTTTCTATTTCAGCAAAAAGCCACTTCTTCATAAGCTCTGTACCGCCTATTGCTTTTTCAGACACCGCTTGTAATATATCATTATCATTACTAAAATCAATATCAAACTCCACCTCTTCTTCAGGGTTTATTATCGATACTGATTCTGAACTAGATTTTTTTGGGGGGTTTCCTAATGCATTGGGGGCGTCATTCATGTTCACTGCTTTAACCATAATTCTCCATTAATTTAATTGTATTCATTATTATATAGTAATACCACAGGGGCTCGTAGTGAGAGAACGGTTTCTATTGTACCTAGTTGATTGAACTAGGAGGAGAAATTGAAACCTCTACTAACCCTGTGGTATTATTTAATACTTATATTATTATATCATGTATTTGTAATTTGTCAACCTCTATAAGCTTGCTGTAAATTGTTTATCAGTCTTGGCGTGTATTGCTTTTACTGTACGATGTTGATTGACTGTTTCCATTTCCTTTGTCCATACAGATTCAATGTCTGGATACCAATATCCTACAGTTCTCTTTGGTGTGCCATCTGGATGATATGCCATGGCGATTACTTTAGGAATTACTTTTTTTGTTTCATTTTGTCCTGAAAACATCCCTATCCAGTCACCAGTTTTAATATAGTGTTCTATGTATCTAATATATGCTTTTTTGTCGTCTGCTTGTATGAGAGCCGTTTGCTTGTCTTTTGGAGACACTTCCTTCTGCCGTGACCGAGCATTAAGCATTGTAATTAACTCTTTATTATGTTTGATCCAGACCTTAACATTTTTTAAGGAATAAGGTTCTTCATCATCAAGACTCAAAACATAAGGATGAACATTTTTATATTCTGGTGGTTTCCTCGCCGCTCTCATTTTTTCAAGACGGAGAGTTTGAGCTTCTTTTTGTGCTGCAGTAAGTGTCTTCTTCTTTCTGATTGGTTTAATTTTCTTTCGTGCCATGTTTTTCTCTATTGTAATGAAAATAATTTACCTGTTTGAAGTACATACATTATATACCAGTTCCATTTCTCAAAAAAAGATATGTAAGAATATGCGATAAACAATAAAATGGTAATTTTTAAATTAAGACTGTTGAGTATCATATTACCCTATTCCTGTCCAACGAACTTCGTTAACTCCTCGTCCGTCAAGAACATTACCTCTGGCAAAGTTCCTTGCTGGTGCTGCCCATCCGGCAGGCTTCAACATATCACCTTCTTGGAATTTCTTGTCTCCGGCTTTTACAATAAAACCTTTAACAGACACTTGAGATCCACCGCCATTACTGCCAGTAATTTTCCAGTA
>LWDU01000512.1_pt1 | contig 11065 bp, 11 predicted proteins | sample 727161 | NCBI WGS metagenome assembly LWDU01 (sample SAMN04566230, study PRJNA314399) | hydrothermal vent metagenome | isolation source: deep sea hydrothermal plume seawater | place: Mexico: Gulf of California, Guaymas Basin | collected 2004-07-11 | reverse complement strand
CATCATCGCTGGCGGGGTCACGCTTACACCTGACCCGGTGGCATCAACGTGGTCTATACCGACACCAACGCTGATCGCTGGCGGGGTTACTCTGACACCCGACCCGGTTGTTACATCGTGGTCTATTCCTACGCCGACAGTCACAAGCGTTTCGCCCGGTCAGACGGCGACCCCCGACCCTGTGGCATCAACGTGGTCTATTCCCGCCCCGACAGTCGTTTCAGGAGGGGTGACGGTCCTAATTGATCCGGTTGTCTCAGGATGGGTGATTCCCGTCCCGATAGTTACAAATGCCCTGCCCGGTCAGACAGCGACTCCAGATCCGGTGGTGGTGGCATGGAGCATCCCCGCACCGTTCCTGCTCGTTGGCGGGATAACGGCAGGCCCTTCTCCCGTTGTTGCATCGTTATCTATTCCTGCCCCGGTTGTATCTATCGCAGGGGCTACATCTACGCCGTCCGATTTGAACTACCTCACATTTTCCATTGGAGGGGGACTCAATAAAACATTTCTTCCATCAGGGAATACGGCTCCGATGGTTGTTGAGGCCAATGCCCCGTCCGGTGCGCCAGCCAGTGGTAAAGGAGTCATCTATCAGACTTCAGGAGGTGTTGTCACGGTTCATGTGTGGGATGGGACGCAGTGGTTGGCGAGGGTACTATAGTGTCGAGGAAGAATCCTGAGATAAAAAAGGAAGCTCTCTTGCCTCCAGAGCAGGAGCTAAAGAATCTCCAGGCTGAACTGAGGGTGGAGCAGGCCCGGCATCTTCGGCAACTAGAGGCGATTAAGAAGCATCAGGATTCCAACAAGGTGTATTATTTCCGGCCTTATAACTGGATGAATAGGGCGGTGGACTTAATAAGGAAAAGAAACATTACTGTAATCCCTGCCCCGAATAAGATTGGGAAAACTGCCCTTAATTGTTGCCTTATGGATTCATGGTGCAGGGGGTATGAAGCGTGGAATGTTGTCGATGAGAGTTACCAAGGGGCAGTCAAGGACACAGTATGGGGTGAGACTAAATGGTTTAAGCCCTCTTCTCTTGGGGTAAAGCCTCCAGTGAAAATCAGGATATCTGGTGAGGATTGGTTTAAGCATTTTGGGGAGACAATTTTGCCTGAGATGAGGAAGTGGATGCCCCCATCTGATTATGACACCAAGAAGAACTCAATGGGATTTGATTATAAGTGGACGTTCAGGAAGAATCAGTCCACGATTGAGTTGATAACCTACAAACAGGACGTGAGTGCTTCTGAGTCTTGGATGGGGCATGCGTGGATACCGGACGAGCCACCGCCCAAGGAGATGTATGTGGGCATGAGTCGAGGGATATTCCTTAATAANGACGACTTAACGATTCTCGCTAACGATGACCTTTATTTGGATGACAGAAAGTTGCTGGAAGACTTGGGACTAAACAAGGGACAGATACAGGATTTCTTTGACGTTCTATTGTTTAAGGACAAGAAGAAGCGCATCTTTGTGGACGATCAGGGGGCTAGGGCAGAAAGGTATATAGAGGAGCTTACGCAACCTGATGACTATAACAAGATCAGCGACTTGAAGCTGTTGAGGTTTGTAAAGGATGCTCCTGTAGAGGAGGCTGCCACTAGATTCGGGGGGCAGTTCAAGTCTCTTGTCGGGAGAGTGGCGAAAGGATTTGACCGTGAGAAGAATTGGATAACGCCGTTTACTATCCCCACCGATTGGCCCGTTTTAGCGATGGTTGATTTTCATCTAAATAAGCCTCATGCGATTTCATACCATGCGATAAACAGGCAAGGGGTAAAGTTTATCTGCAAGGAAGTTTACGAGAACATGACAACAGAAGAGGTTGCGGATACGATTATTAGGGACAAGAGTAGGAACGCCTGGAGGATTGAGAGGGTGCAGATTGATCCTCTATCCAAGGGCGACACTGGCTATATGAGGAACAGATTCGGAACCGACCTTGAAGATTCGTATTCCATCATTGAAAGAAGACTATCGAAGCACGGGATCAAGCTAGAGGTCGGGTCTAAGGACAAGACCAGCGGGATCAACAATATGAATTCTGAAATGAAGGGGGTTAACGGAACCCCGACTTATTTTATATTTGATACATGTCCCCGTCATTACCTTGAGTTTATGAGATGGGTTTTTGACGGGAAGGGGAAGCCGATGAAGGGGAACAAGGATGACTTTGACGATATGATGGAAAATTTCTATCGGGCGACATTGGCTGGCTTAAAGTATAAAGAGCCAAAGAAGGAAGTTCACCATTACGCTTACGAGTCGCAAGGTGAGCATAGCTGGATGAGGATGTAGTGGCTGGTACAAAGAGATCACAAAGGAAAAAAGAAGAATTCCTCCATTCCTTGAGGGAAAACTACAAGATTTCTGTGGATGGCGATAGCAAGATTTACCAGAAGAGCCTTGAGGACATGAAGTTCGTCTATGATGTAGACGGAGCGCAATGGCCTGACGGGATGGATAGCAATATTAAGCTGACTGCGAATAACATCTTAAAGTTTGTTCGCAATGTGAGAGCTGATGCGAGACAGAACAGACCAAGGCTTAGAGTTGTCCCGGTTGATGATCTTGGCGATGTGAGAATGGCAGAGCTAAGGAATGGACTGATGCGCCAGATTGAACATCTGTCCAATGCTTCTGTTGCCTACGACACGGCTTATATGCAATCGGTAACGGGTTCGATTGGGTATTTCCGCATTGTTACAGAGTTTGAAAGTGAGGACAGTTTTAACCAGCAGATACGGATTAAGAGGATACGCAATCCATACACTGTTCACTTTGATCCCGGTGCTAGAGAGTTTAACAAGGAAGACGCACGTTGGTGCTTTATAGAAGATTACATGCCAAGGGGTGAATTTAAAGATAAATACCCTAATGCCGAGATGTCCGATTTTGACGCACAGAGCCAAGGACAGGCTATGGAGGGGTGGTTTGAGAAGGATAAGGTTAGGATTGCGGAGTATTACTACAAGGTTAAGACACCGTTTACGCTTTCCCTGGTCGAGAGGAGGTTTGAGGACGGATCGACAAGAACAGAGGCCATGGAGATCACAGACGAAGTTAAGGACTTTATTAAGAGGACCAAGGCTAATGTCCTTAAAGATCGTGAGTCCTTCAGGACAGAAGTAAAGTGGGCAAAGGTCACGGGCGTAGATGTTCTGGAAGAAACGGACTTCCCGACACAGGACATCCCTGTTATTGCTGTTCAGGGGGATGAGATAGTAATAGATGGAGAGACTCATCTCCTGAGTTTCACGAGGGGCGCACACGATCTTCAGAGAATGCTGAACTTTTGGCTGACAAAGGCGACAAAGATCATGGCAAAAGCACCGGATGCGCCTTTCCTGCTGACAGATGGTCAGATAGAAGGACATGAGAATGAATGGAACCAGCCAAACGCCCTTGATAGGGCTTTCCTGAGATACAATGAAACAGCAGCGGGCAAGCCATCAAGGGAGCAGCCTATCCCTCCACCTATTGGCATGCTGGCGATGATCGGGTCAATGGACAATGGGATAGAGAATCATCTAGGTGTTTTTGAGTCCTTCAAGGGTGCGCCCTCTAACGAGCGAAGCAATGTCGCAATTCAGACGAGAATTGGTCAGTCACAAAAAGGGAGCTTCGTCTTTGTTGATAACTATGCAAGGGCATTGATACATGCCAATAAGATCATTAACCGACTCATCCCGAAGATTTATGACACCCAGAGGGCGTTACAGGTTATGGGCGAGGGCGGTGATGTTAGCGTGGAACGCTTTAATGCTCCTACAGGGGAGGTTAACGCCGAGAACAATCCAGTTATTGCAAACGACCTATCCGTGGGGAGCTTCGACATCATAGAAACTCTAGGGGTAAGTTCGGTATCAAGGCGACAAGAGGAGAGGCAGGATCTGCTTGCGGCGATGCAATATGCAGGGCCGGTGGCTCCTGCCCTTCTTCCGTTTATATTTAAGCTATCGGATTCACCGAATTCACAAGAGATTACTAAAGCGGTGGCAGACTTTATGAGTGCAATGCAGGAAGGCCAACAGAAACCACAAGGAGGAAGTAATGGGGGATGAAGCGGCTGAGACAGTCGAAGAAGGCGTAGAAACAACGGGGGAATCGCCTACCTCCGAGGTCACAGAGGAAGTTACTGAAAAAACAGTTGAAGATGTAGAAGGCGGGGTGGAAGAATCTGCCGACCTTCCGAAGCAACCGAAACACGCAGATGCTAAGGATCGGATTCAATTCCTTGTCCGTGAGAATAAGACCAAGGAGACAATCCTTGTTGAAAAAGATAGACGTATCTCCGAGCTAGAACAGGCCAACGCCAAGAAAGCTGTTGATGAGATTGCCTTCCCACAGGAGGAAGATTTTGAATCTACGGGCGAGTTCCATAAGGCAATGAGCAATTACAATATTAGTGTCTTTGATGCGAAGGAAGAGACTCGTAGGCAGGCTGTAATACAGAAAAGAACACAAGAACAAAAGGCTTCAGAATGGGACGGGTTCTTTGACCGAGCCGAGGCGTTGCCCCCTAATCGTCAGGGTGATATCGCAGAGGCCATCCAAGACAAGACGATGCCCTTAAATGCGACCATGCAAGAGGTTTTCAAGCAAAGCGAGGTCGGCCCTGAGTTGGTTGATCACTTCTACAGGAATAAGGACTTGGCGAGAAATATTGCAAGTATGCCGATGCTGAAGACGGTCAACGAAATGAACAAGATCGCAGAGAACTTGATCAAAGCCAAGTCTTCTAAGGATGTAACGACTGCCCCTAGTCCGGCAACCCCGGTTTCTGGTAGTGATGTGTCCCTTGAAAAAGACCAAGATAAGATGAGCATAGAAGAGTGGTCAGAATGGGACAGAAAAAATTCAAAGGTATATTAGCTTCACGGGCGTAACGAGGGATCGCCCGCCTCACGCAGTGTGCGGTCGTGGGACCGAAGGAGGCGTATGTTTGGAGAATCGCCTACTCCTCAGATCATAAAAAGAATCGAGGAGAACAATGGCGAATTCAAATTTAACAGCGGTGGGGATAACTCGCAAAGCATTGCGGATTCTTCACAACAAAAGTGCGTTGCTTCAGACGGTCAACCGTCAGTACAGCGACCGTTTTTCGTCTTCGGGGGCGACTCCAGGAGACACTATTGACATCAGGCTCCCTCATCAGTTTGAGGTTCGGTCCGGTGCGGTGATGAATGTCAAGGACAACGCCGAGAAGAAAGTCACGTTTCAGGTGGCAGAACAGCGTGGTGTTGATCTGAACTTTGGAGCCAAGGAGCTTACGCTTGAGATAGACGACTTCGCTTCCAGGTTTCTTGTCCCTGCAATGAGTCGTTTGGCTTCAGAGATCGACTATCTTGGATTCACGGAGATGTATCAGAATGTTTACAATCAGGTTGGTACTCCCGGCACGACTCCAAACACAGCCAAGGTTGTCCTAGACGCATCAAGCAAGATGGATGATTTTGCGGCTCCGATGGACGATCAAAGGTTCTTGGCAATCACGCCAACGGCAAACGCCTCAATGGTCGATGCCTTGAAAGGACTGTTCCAGAGGTCTGACTCCATCGGGAACCAGTACCGCATGGGGAAGATGGGAACTGCTCTTGGGTACGATTGGACTCGGACCCAGAACATTAACCGTCACACCACGGGTGGTTTTGCGGGAACAACTCTCGTAGATGAACCCGCTGGCATGGCCTCTGGGGATGCCACGATTGACATTGACGCTTTCACCGATGCGGCTCCTACAGTTACAAAAGGAGACACGTTCACGATTGCGGGTGTTAACGAGGTCAACCCTGAAACAAAACGGGATACAGGAAACCTTCAGAGGTTTGTTGTGACCGCCTCAAAAACAGGATCAACGAATCAGATCCTTGCTATTGCGGTGAGTCCGGCATTCATCACAACGGGAGCCTACCAGACCATCACGGCTCTTCCGGCTGATGGTGCTGCGGTAACTTTCTCTGGAACAGCGGCTACGGCGTATCCGGTCAACATGGCATATCACCGTGATGCCTTAACCTTTGCAACTGTCGATCTTGCAATGCCTTCAAATGCGAATTTCGCTGCTAGGCAGACCTTGGAAGGCGTGAGCATGAGGATCTGGAAGGGTGACGATATCACAAATGATAAGTTCCCTGTTCGGATTGATGTGCTGTTCGGTTGGAAATTGACTCGTCCTGAGCTTGCTTGTAGAGTGATCGGATAGGTTGTCTCATGGGGGAGGGTAAAATCTCCCCCTTAACAAAAGGAGAAACAAGATGGCAGTAGATCAATTAAGCAAAGGAAATCCTGACGGGACAACCCTGGGCCAATCAATAACAGACAAGATTGCGTTTCATGGTGTGACCCCTATCGCTCAAAGGGCGAATGCGGCTCAGGTTGTGGCTCCTGCTGGTGGAACTGGTGCTGCGGCTGGTGCGTATGATACTTCTGGAAACAGAGACATCATGATTAACCTTGTCAACGAAATGAGGACGGTGTTGATTAATGCCGGGCTTATGAAGGGCAGTGCCTAGCACCGACAAGGATTATAGGTGGGGGTGAAACCCCACCTGTAATAAGGGGGTATTGGTGAAAGACTTAGAAGAGATCGCAGAAGAAAGTTTCAGGTTATGGCTCTATCACGCTGAGAAGGGTGCAGAGCTTTATGAGTGGATTACAAAGGAACAGATTGCCTCTCTTAAAATGAAAGGTTGGTGTGACCATCCTGACACGGCGAAAGCATATAAGCCTGAACCCGCTGTGTCTAAACCTGTTAAGCGCAAGCCCGGCAGACCGCCTTGGAAGGTTAGATAATGGCAACAGTAGCCAATCTTATAATTGATCCGGCACTTAGGAAGCTAGGGGAACCCAACCCTCAGACCTCAGAAAGAACGAATGCTCTATCGGCCTTGAATACTATGCTTAATTCTTGGTCTGCACAGGGGAATCTCATCTTTGCTGTGTCAAGAGAGAGCTTCCCATTAGTCGTTGGAACCGCCTCTTACACTATTGGGACCGGGGGGGCATTTAACACATCAAGGCCGAATCGGATTCAGGACGCTTACTTGCGGGACACGGATTCAGACTTCCCTCTAGAGATAAGAAACCTAAAGAATTTCAACGATATCTCCGACAAGACTAACGATGGCAGGCCGACTCAAGTACATTATCTCAACGAATTCCCTCTAGGGAAGATCCTGTTCAACCTAGACCCTGATAAGATATACACCGTGTTCCTTGATCTATGGAAGCCACTCTCCACCTTTGCTAATATTAACACGGAGGTTTCTATCCCGCCTGAATACGAAGAGGCGTTGATTTACAATCTTGTGGTTAGGTTGGCTCCAGAGCATGATTCTACATTGCCAAGAGAGGTTGTAGCGATTGCCGTTGATTCTTTAAAGGCAGTAAAGAGGTTTAATTCAAAGCCTTCCGAAGAGGTTCTATTCACGGACCTACCGATCAATGGTCGCCTTCGGAGGTTTGATATAGAAACAGGAGGGCCGGTCTAATTTCTAACGGAGGCGCAAAGTTCAGACAGTTCGGTCCTTTTTTCAATGACGCCGGTGTCCTGTATCGGGGCATTCGTATCAGTGTCTTCGGAGCTGGAACGACTGCGAATAAGACGTACTGGACGGATGAAGGCAAAGCCACTCCAGGCACCTTCCCTTTGGTTGATTCCGATAATGACGGGATTGTGGTTGCTTACTTTGACGGTGATTATAGATTTCAAGTCAAGGACAGCGGGGATCTTAATCTTGATGTAACGATAGATTGGGATAATGTTAAGCTCACATCGGACTCAGCAACCATGTGGGAGGGGAATTCTGGAACCTCATTCCCGACTGCTGCCGCTGCAAATAGGTGGCACCAATTTGCACAAGTTACTGCCGGGAATGAACTTGTATTCTTGGGGTTGAATAATGGATCAAGCTTCCGAAAGTTTGCTCAACCCATTGGCAAGGGGGCTGATATTGTATCTTTATCGGCCTTAGTCCCTGGATCGGACGGAGACTATTTTGACGTTACGGGAACAACAACAATCACCTCTATTACCGGCCTTGGAGAAGGCAGTAAGATCCGGCTTCACTTTGACGGAGCTGTTACTGTCACTCACAATGCTAGTTCATTAGTCCTGCCAAGCGGGAACAATATAGTTACTCAGGCTGGCGATGAGTTAACCTTCTTCGAGTATTCTTCTGGTAACTGGAGGCTGGTCTCCTCTAGCAGGCCGATAGAAGCGAAGGGGGCCGACATTATATCAACGGCGATCCTCCCTGTTCTCTCTCCAGGATACTTTGACGTTACTGGGACTGTGGCGATAACCTCTATTGCTGATATAGGCATTGGATCTGTTGTAAAACTCCATTTTGATGGGATATTAACAATTACTCACAATGCAACCGACCTCCTGCTCCCTGGAGCCACAAACATTACAACATCATCAGGAGATGAAGCGACATTCATTCAATACGCTGTCGGTGACTGGCGTATGGTTGGCTATTCGATGGCGAAGATTCCAGCAGGCATATCTGTCCCACTGGCGAGGATGGCAACTAGTGTTTTGGACTCAAGTACGGCTGTACTTGCAGGCACATCTACCGCACCAGCGATTCAAGCATTCAGTGCAACACATAGGTTTTATAAAATGTCTATCCGTGGAGATGGCTCTGTAGGATGGGCCGATGGGTCGCAAGTTGATGGGGCCGAAACCGTTATAGCGGCCCTTCACAGTAATATACTGAGAAACAGCACTTTTGATAACGATGTTTTACGTCTTGTTAATGGAACGGGAGCATCCCATACTGCAATATATAAAATATATGACTTAACGGAGACTTGATATGCACATCGTTGAATACCTTGATAAAAAAACAGGTAGTCCGACTGGGAGATATGCGAAGCGATTCGAGGAAGGCGGAGCTTACAGAGATGAGACCATACCCAAGAAGCTCTTTTGCGTCTGTGATCCAGATGGAAATATAAGGTCTATCACTGAGGTTAATTTTTCTCAAGTAATAGAGGTTGAGGGTAAAGCCCATTGCCTAGAGTTGGGAGAAGGAGAAGAGTGTTGCAAGGTATTAGATACAGAGAGGCCAATTCATCCTGAAACACTTAAAACGAACAAGCTTAAATGGCTATTAGATAATTATAAGATGGGAGCGAAGATCCTGAAGGGAAAGAGAAAGGGTCAACGCAAGATGGAGAAGAAGATTTAATGCCAGTTAGAGGTGTGACAAAAAACGTAGCCATAGCCCCAAGGGGAACGAAAGACCTCAACCCAGAGGAGAACTTCATCCCAGGCCAGATAGACCTCAAGAACGGGTTTATCACCGAGAGGTTTAATTCAAAGCCTTCCGAAGAGGTTCTATTCACGGACCTACCGATCAATGGCCGCCTTCGGAGATTTGATATCGACATAGGAGGGCCGGTCTAATTTCTAACGGTGGAGGAAAATTCAGGCAGTTCGGGCCATTCTTCAATAGTGCCGGGGTCCTTTACAGGGGCATTCGTATTAACGTATTCGGCACAGGGACGGTTGTGAATAAGACGTACTGGACGGACGAGGCAAAAGCCACTCCCGGCGCATTCCCTTTAGTTGATTCCGATAATGACGGGATTGTTGTTGCTTATTTTGACGGGGATTACCGCTTCCAAGTAAAGGACTCAGGAAGTCTCAACCTTGACGTAACCATAGATTGGGACAATGTCAAGCTCACATCGGACTCAGCAACCATGTGGGAGGGGAATCTTGGAACCGCCCTGCCAACAGCAACGGCAGCCAATAAAGGCCAGCTCTTTGCCTTGGAGAATGCAGGTGGGAATCTCCAGTCTCTCAAATACAACAAGGGGACAGCCTTTGTAAACGTGGTTGATGACGTTGTGAGGGCAGAACACTTTGCCACTATTAACCTTGCCATTACCGACATCGGGGCCTCTGTTAAGACTTTGGTTGTTCAGAATATCCAGACCGTTGCCACGAATCTGACGATCCCTTCCAATGTGACAACCCTATATACGGGGGCTGATCCGCAAGTAAGTGCCAATTCTGGAGTCACCGTTACGCATAACGGGCCGATTATCTCAGCAAGACCGATTGCCTCTATCCATACTGGAGTCGGGACTCACGCTTATGGGATACAGTCTTTAAATCTCCCCCTAGCGAATTCTGTTGGGGGTTTAGATCCAACCGTTGACCTTCCAGCAACACAATTAACTACTGGAGCAATCCCTGTGGGTGTGACGCTTCCTGCGACTCAAGTTACATCGGGGGCATTCATAGCAGGGGTCACATTGCCAGCTGACCAGCTTGCAGCTGAAACGGTTCCGAGTGGTGTGGTTGTTCCTTTATCAAGGATGTTAAGTGGTCCAAGACTTACAGCTACCACAATATCTGCGTCTTTTGTGGATAGGGTTCTTCCAACTCTAGCCGTGGATGATGTTGTAATAATGCAAACAAGGGCTACCTTAATAAAGGATGCAACCGCTGGAAGGGTGGAAGACAGGTTCGCAAGGACTTTCGGGACTGCGATACTTAGATTCGGAGAAGCTGTCCAGTTCTCAGAAAAATACCATCAAGTAGATGCTAACGATTTATTTATTGTGGGCCGAAGCGTAGTAGCGACATGCACACAGCTTGGGACATACTCCTGATGTCTATTTATCAGTACACATTCTCAAAGGATCGTAAGGAGAAGACATGGAATTAATAGAGAGAGGCGATCATCACTTGGAAGTAAGAGATGACGGCACATGGAAGAAACATTATTCAAAGTTTCTCCCCCAAGGCGGGGGGCTTATCAGGGTGGACAAAGACCCTGTAACGAAGCGGGAAGTCATAAGCCGCTTCAAGTCCAAGGCTCTCGTCACGGCAGACAAAACCACAGGCGAGATCAAGCAACGGCAAGACGGCTTTATCGTTGAGCATGAACTTATCGGCCCCGGCAAGCATCCTGATGTAAATCTTGAATATGTAATGGCTTATCTACCAGAAGACTTCCAGAAGAAAGTCTCAGTCGATCTAATCGAAATTGACAGCGCCGGAGTAGAAACCAAGAAGGGCAAGATCACAGAA